>Ga0214917_10005772_pt1 | contig 13106 bp, 14 predicted proteins | sample LL_1208_BB_MetaG_FD_177983 | JGI IMG/M metagenome (GOLD analysis project Ga0214917, IMG submission 177983) | Freshwater microbial communities from Lake Lanier, Atlanta, Georgia, United States - LL_1208_BB | ecosystem: Environmental > Aquatic > Freshwater > Lake | place: USA: Georgia | collected... | reverse complement strand
TGGTGGACTCCAGTCATCGTAAATTAAATAACTGAAGTAGATGTTCTCAGTGCCTGGACAAAACTCGAATGAGAACAACATGTTATTTGCATCATATTCATAATCCAAAAGAGGATTGACGCCACACGGCTCAAGAATTCTACAAAATTCCATCATAGCATCAATATATTCTCCCTTAAGATAGCCAATAAACTTCTTACCATCCCATAGTTTTGCCATATCAGCCAACGTCTTTGGGCGTTCATCTAAGGATTTGTAGGCATCCTCAAATATCCAATATTTAAGAAGTCTCGATAGGTCAGCCTTATCCCAGTTTATGAGACAATCCTCTGCATCTAACATATTTTTCAAATATGAATAATTACCCATTTCTCTTGATTATAATTGTGTATAGGATATTAAAAAAAACACGTAATTATTAGCTTCAATTTTACTTTATAGATTTTACTTTATAGGAAACTACACTGGATTCTCTACATGTTCAAAGAAACGGTTCAACATATCTTTTTTCAATTGAGCTTTTTCGAGAATTTCCAAATCAATATTTATTGTCTCTTCCTCTGCCAAGACAAGATAATATACATGGACAATATCGTGCTGACCGATTCGCACAGCTCGGGCAACAGCTTGATCCATGAGCGCCTGAGTCCACCACGGTCCCATAAATACAACACGATTGAATTCCTGTAAATTAAGCCCACAACCTCCAGCCTGTAACTGGATAAGGAAACAGTCTGCTTCTTTCTTGGCATAATCAAGTGCCTTTGAACGAGCCTTGTCCGTCATTCCACCTTCAAACGACCCTACTTTCAATCCGAGACCATCGAGGTCTTTTAGATATTTCTCAAGCAAATCAATTTCTTCACGGAATTGACAGAATATCAAATACTTCGGCTTCTTTTCACTGATTCCACTGGCTTTGACACGATCTTTGCGAATTATGTTTGCCAGTGCATCGAATTTCGTGCTAGCGTATTCCCAGTCTTGCCGAGCATATCCGCCCTTACCACGACGACGTGCCTCAATGTATACTTGGGGATGAATGGAAATCTGGCGAAGACGCATGTAAAGCTGTAATTTCCACCCAGGTGAGCTCATATCCATTGTGTCATATTCATCCAGAGCAGATTTGATGGCACCTTGAACACCCCTGTAAAATTTTGCCTCTTCTGGCGTTGAAAATTCAAGATACTCCCTATGAATAATTGGTGGTGGAGGAGCACTTGTTATGAATTCTCGCTCTTCATCCATCTTCCTGTGAATAACCAGTTTCGCGACTTTATAGAGATGCTCTTCGCTTCTTGATATTTCAGTTGCCCCTGGAAGAATATCATATGGAACTCCCAGAAATATCACAAGAGATCTCAAATCATTCCAAGAATTGATAATTGGTGTTCCAGTTAAAGCCCAGCGTATTGTTGCATGAATACGCTGAATGGCGATTGAAATGGCACGCCCCTCGTTCGCAATCTTATGCGCCTCATCGATAATGATACGATCATATGGTTTCCTGAATAAACTAGGATTACGAATAGTCTTCTCATAATTCGCAATAAATACCATGCCAGTGCCACGAGTAATTGTTGATGGACTACATGTTGAATGAAGACTCCATAGGATTGACGAGGAAGAGCGGACATGTTGAGGTTGGAAGACCTGAAAACCAGCCCTTACTAGCACAGTAATCCATGTCTCCAGGAGAGCCACTGGAACAAGAATGAGAGTGCGCGGCTTGGGATTTGCCCTCATAGTAGATATCATCTGTATAGTCTTACCAAGACCCATATCATCTGCCTGAATACCACCAAAGACACGGAATTCCTTGTCCTCTTTACCGAAATTCATCAATAATCCCTCCTTTTCCCTATTCAGCATCCACTGAATACCAACTTCTTGGTGAGGAAGATAGGTAAAATCTGGCCAGAGTGTTGGAAGCTCCATTTTGACCTTTTCTAAGGGACTAAACGTGCTACTAGCACGAGGGTAATGTAAAAAATTATATGTATCATTTCAATTTTTTTGCGTTTGTAATAATATATATAGTATTGTATTGACTTTATAGAGTATCCGTTGAAGTGATTTCTTGGAGAATTGAAGCCCAGGATTTGCTATTTTCACCAGCAGTCCTGATGAAATTCAGCGGGTCTTCGTCCTCATCAAGATCCAGATAGTCAGCACGAGACAGGATAAAATTAACTAGGTCACGGGCGTCGCAGAAATCATCAAATCCATTATAATTGTAAGATAATTTTGGAAGAGTCATGAGGCGCGGCGGTGAATTATATTTGTAGTCAATTAAATAGCCTTGCCAGGTTGAACCATCTACTAGACAAACAGTGAAAAGTGTTTTATCTGTAAATAGGAGATAGTTCATTAACGTTTGCATGGGACTGGAAACATCTGGCAAGGGTCTTGTCTGCTCATCTTGGTATTCGCCAGTATAGCTTTTCCAAGCTTGGTCGAGCTCTTCTATTGAGGTTGATTCAAATGCCATTCTTTCCTCCGCTGAGACCAAATATAAATCATGGCCAAAGTTGTGACTGGAATAATCCATGGATTCATAAAAGGAATCACACATGACAGGTGCTACTAATTGAGTAGAGCGTATGAGTTACGGGTTTATGAATGTATTTCAAATTTACAATTTATGCCTCAGCATATTCTTCAAAGTCTATATATCCTGAGTCAGCATAGTCATCATCTTCATAGTGGTCATTGTCATCGTCATCTTCATATTCATCCAAGAAATTGTCTGTATTTTTGGATTGATATAAGTCTCGACGCCAGAACATATCGTGAAGAGTATCACGTCTAATATCACAATCTTTGAGCCATTCACGATATACGTAGTAGTCCTTTAGCCAGGTTTCAAACAAAGCTGTGAGAGTTATACGATCATGACATTGTTGTATTTGACTGCGAACTTGGTCAATGAGTGGAAAAACATCTTCTTCATGAGCTATGCGCAAATCTGATTTATAATTAATGTAGTTTAGGTAACTCACGTCCTTCAAATTACGAAAAGCATCATCAAGACTTGTTCTTAATTGTAGAAGTTTTACATTACCAAAAATTGGGTAGATTCGCGTTATAGCAAAGAATAGCTCTATAGCAGATGATGTCAGTTTATCAATAGGGAGTGGGACTGACATTTTGTTCTGGAGTATGACTGATTGGAAGGGGCTATTTCATAATATAATCAAGATATGTATATATTTCAATTTTTCATAAAAAATTTGTTGATTTTGTGGTTTTGTGGTTTTGTGGTTTTGCGGTGTTCTTATTTTATTATGCGTTTAAGACTCTAGGATGCCACGACTTGTGCCCAGGAACGGCGTTGTGTTTTGGAAGCTGGGATAGGAGCTGGGGCAGGAGCAGGGGAAGGAGCAGGGGAAGGAGCAGGGGAAGGAGCTGGGGAAGGAGCTGGGGCAGGAGCTGGGGTAGGAGCTGGGGCAGGAGCTGGGGCAGGAGCTGGGGAAGGATCAGAAGGTTTGCCGATGTTCTTCCTTGTATCAACAATGTATAGATAGTCCGCTAAGCGCTGGATCTCTTTGCTAATACCAGCGAAGTCAATGTAGCCCTTGCCAGTGGGCTCGAATCGCCAGAACTCATTGCCCAAGTCGGTAAATGGATTAGTAGGACTAATGTCATACTTAGTGGCATGATCAAATCCCACGATTCCGCCCCAAAGGAAGGTTATGGTAAAAGGAGGGGCTGGCATATCCTTAGGCCTGTCGTAGTCGAAGCAGAACTCATTTCTGAATAGGCGGACAGGATGACCTTTTGGAAGCTCTACGTATCCATTCCAAGTCCAATATATGTCATTACGCTTCGCAAAGGCCTTGTATCCCAGAGCAGTCAGCTCGTCCGAGAGTTCTACTGGATACCTCACAGGCATGTGGCGAGCGTCCAGGTCATCATCCCATTGGCCTGGTGGAATAACAAAGCCATTTACCTTTTCAATAGCACGGCGAGACATGCGGTTGTTGTAGCGGGTCTCGATAAAACTATAGCAAGAGGTTCCAGGAAAATACTTAGCAGCATTGTCTAGTTCCTTACGAAGCTTCTTGTCAGCTATAGCCGCTTTGAGTACGAACATGCGCTTTGCCAGGATTGCTGCCTCTTTTTCAATGGGATCCTCAATAACGGAGATTAAGTAGTCATTAGGGATTGAGACCGTGACGGTATGGGGAGAGCGTGAATACATCTTGGCAATAGGATGTAATGAGCTGTTAGGAGGGGATGGTTATTGTGGATTGCTATTAGTAATTGGGTGTAATCCGCATTACGTAAAAAATCATTCAATTTTTGTTACCCAGTAAAAGCTAAGTAGGGATTGATATTCAAATAGAACATCAAAGATAAAGACAACATTTAGTAAACCTTCAAGCACTCAATAAAAAAGCTTAGAGCTTTGAACCGCTACTTAACTACTGTTAAGTAATCCCACCCACCCCGACCTTTACGTAGTCGTAACGCCACTTGGTAGCGTCTAAACATTGTTTAGTAGAGAACAATGTTGTATCCTCGTGGCCATTAATCCTAGCTAGAGAAATCACTAGGGACCATGTGAGACACCAGTCGTCAGGTATCTGAGCCACCGAGATGTATATTAGCCCTAACAATGTTTCAATTTTTTCTAAGAATTGAAGTGTTTGTGTTCTCAAATCCCCGCACCCCATGTGGCTATTACCCACACAATTCAAGTTTTAGAAAAAATTGAATATATGTTAATATATGGAGGTTATAACCATTTCAATTTTTGGAAAAAATTGAAGTTGTTTAAGCACTATACAAATTACACTCTATTAGCTCTATCTAAGCCTGTTTAACCAGCTCAGATCTACACCTACCTATCAAGATGTCGGCCAACTACCGTAGCGCAGTCATCGCGGGTGCTAAGAACATCATTACCCACGGCATCAGCCTGTTGCGAGAGGTGGGCATGAATGCTGAGGAGGTCGCTGCCGTGGTCTTTGCGTGCTCCATGGGCTCATCGTCCTCTGTAGCGTCGTCGGCTGCCCCTAGCAGCTCCAGCAGCGTGGCAGGCGATGTAGTGTCGGATGCTTCTGCTAAGCGTAAGCCTGGCCGTCCTAAGAAGGAGCGTGACCCTGATGCGCCTAAGAAGGAGCTACCCGCTGGCCTGGTGGAGGCCAATGCTAAGGGTCGCAAGTGGTTCGACGAGGTCTATATGCCTTCCTGGGAGACGCGCAAGGACGAGTGGCGCGAGCTCTATGGTCGCATCCCTATCAAGAAGGATGCGAAGCGTGCTCGTGCCGACTTCCCAGAAGACAGAGCAGTCGGAGTCCAGATGGGGCTGGCGATGTATAAGCTCCTGTTCGGTCCTTCAGATGATCAGAAGAAGGCTGCCGCTGCTGCAAAGAAGAGTTCCAGCAAGTCTGCGAAGGTCGCTACCGCAGCACCTGCGCCTGTGGCTCAGGAGGATGCTGCGGATTCCGAGGATGACCCTGAGTTCTTCCAGATGACTCTAAACGGCGAGGACTATATCTACGACGAACTCAACAACTGCTGGCATCTCACGGCAGACGGCAGCAAGGGTGATTGGGCTGGCATCTATGATCCCGAGACCCGCATGATCGATGATACCGCCGATGAGCCTTCGATGTAAGAAACCTGACTGGACTGGACTGGACTGGACTTAATAAAATAAAAAACGCATAAAACAAAAAACCAATAAAAAAGAGTAAAACCAAAAATAAAAACTCTTTTTAATTGAAATCAAGGGACTGATGGAAAATTTGAATCATTATTAGTCTGTTGTATAATTATGTCTTAATCTTTTGTTATATCAATACTGTATAAGATGGCCGCTCCCCAGCACAACTGCTATTGCGAACAACACTACGATAACTCTTTAAAAGAGGAAGGCTATTGTGAAGAGACAGAGGCTACTCCTCTCAATACCGATGACACTCCAGCAGAGCATTGGAATACATCAGGTGAGGCAGGGACAGTCTCTGATAGTCCATTTGTTCCAATTCCTCCTCACCCGACTCCTAGTCGGCGAGTGAATCTACACGAAGATCCTTGGGTGGTCTTCGGTTCAAATGGCGGCCATTGTCCTGGTCGCATTGCTCGTTATACTATTGAAATTCATCCAGGAGGCGATACATTACTTAAGATACAGACTTGGTCGAACATCTACCGCGAGTATAGGTTCTTTCTTCGCCAACTTGTGTCGACCTATTTCCAAAGTGATAGTCATGGTCATTACACTGTGGTTCTTGCCATGCGCCGTGGAGGAAATTTGAATCTACTCTTTGAGACAAATGATGAAGCACGCGACTGTCACAACTACCTGTTTCATTATATCCAACGGTAATTTCCCAACACCCTTTTCTTTACCACTTTATACCTAATACAATGAATCCTGATGTTAGTTTTATTCCGAAGGAATCAGACCGCATGATGGTTCTTAATGCATGGAATGTTCTTACCCTCGAAGATATTCAATTCTTAAATGAATACGAACCCCCCACTTCTTTCGGATTTATGTGGGATACTAACGATAGAATAGTCGACATTATGACGAGAATCGAAAATACATATCCAGGACATAGTGCCACTTCATTAGCAATTACTATGCGATTTCTACAGCTCGTTATTCGTAATTCACTGTAGTTTCATAAAGTAAGTATAAAACATATATACGACAAATATAGCTTCATAATTCTAGTCTGCCCCATTTTTTCTTTGTCCTCATACTGAAAAATTGAAACATCACACGTATTCAAGAAACTCACCCAATTACCACTTACAGAACACCTAAGACTTAATTACTTAAAACATACAAATGTCGACTATTTATCAGACCTACTCTGGCAGCTTTTCCTCCAATATCTTTGAGCTAATCCTGCCAGATTCGATTTCAACTACCGCAGCTTGGCCTGAGCCACCCAAGGAATATCGGAATATCCTTCCTCTTACTACAAAGGATCTCTCTAACCTCTCTACATCCTACAGTCCCGAACCACAACTCGAAAATCCTTCCGAGAAGTCCTGGCCCGACCTAACTACGCTATCTAGTTATGCTGTTAGTGTGGTCGCGACTTTCAATCAACAACCGTCGCAACACTTCATGACTCCTCGTCTCCAACAACAACTCACTACTGACTCTGACCTACTGGCCAAAGAACTCGACCCTCTCCAGGAGTGTCCGCCTCATACAATCATTGAGGTCTGGACTGATTCTTCAAGCGCATTGGGACTTGAAATTGTCTAAGTTTACGATAAAACGCAAATCATAAACAAACTAGCGCTCTAAAATATAATAAACTATTCCCACAAATACAAAACTTTTTCATTGAACTAAATGAGAAGGAGTATAGAAAAATTGAACATAAATTTTAGGGTTTAAATATCACCTTATCCCCCTACAATCAATCAAATTATCTACCGTCTCCTACATAGAATGTCGTCAGGCCATTCAGCCACACCTCTCTTTGGCTTCTCGGATTCGGATAACTGGGAGCGAAGGGGCAATAGAATTGTTAGACGTGCGAGAGATACTTCTTACAAGGAAAAGGTCCTCTCAGGTATCCCAATTGAATACTTCCTTAATGTGCCAGCCTCTGAAGAAATCACTTGTGCCAGCCCACGTAGGAGGGTTCGTCCCGAATTCATGGAGCCTGAGCCACGAATGCTTTATAGGCGGAGTTCTAGACGACCAGACGACTCGACGCTGGTGCCATCTGAAAGCAACCACGATGATCACTGGTCTGAGGAATCACACGAGCTATTCAAAATAATTACTATGTTTGATGATCCAATAGTAGTTCGCAACCATCGTGGTCATTTTCGATCCAGTCGTAAAAAGCGCATCCCTAAGTTCGAACCAAAAGCACAAAAGATTCCAGCACGACTCAACCGCGGTAAAGACCGTTATTCTACGGAATCCTGCTACGAATCAAGGAATGAGATGGAATGGCTTGATATGTGCGATCGTGTTATTGATTCTACCATCTGGTGGGAAATGAGAAAGCCATGCTCCTATCAACCCAAATATTCCTATAGGGACTACGACAGCATAATTTGTCGATTCAAAGCCAAACTCGAATTCTCAATTCATTCTACATCCGAACACATCATAAATGCATGGAACAAATACAAGAAGGAAATTCAAGCAGATTATACTCCTCTGCCAAAATACGAACCAAACTTCCGCTATTTCGATAGAACCTCAGATGTAGAATACGATGAATGGGAGTGGGACTGGATAGACCATCACCCTGTTCGTCTTTACTTCTAAAAATGGTCTTCAAATATTGAAGTATTTCATTATAGGATATTCCATCGTCTTTTATATAGCTCTTTCATGGTCAAGTGTGTGGCATGCCCAGTTTCCAACTTTTTTACGAGTTTTAGCCAGCGCCAATAATTCTCCGCCCATACGCGGTCACAATCTGATATAGATGGATTCCATCCACCAGGTGGCTCCCATTTCTCCAGATTACAATCAACACCCCACAGGACTTCCATTTTAGATTTTTATTTTCTGTAAATAATTGCGAAGATAATTTAAGCGCTTAACTAAATAGGAATACTTATCTACGCTATGACCCTATTATTTCTTCTTATAACTCTGTTTTTACTGGCTCTTCTAAAAATAACCAGTGAATATTCTAGAAAAACAGGATTTGGCCTGAATTTTGGCTTTGAGCTTGAACGATTCCAAGACAGTCCAAAAGGTGAACTCATTATTGCCAAAGCAGAATGGTGTGGTCATTGCAAGCGTGCTATGCCAGAGTTCAACAAACTTCTGCAGCTAGGGTCTATACCCATGACATCTGGAGGAAGTCTAACCGTTCGAATCCTAGACTCCGACAAAGACAAGCAGGAGGTTGCTGCTCTGAATGTCAGAGGATTTCCTACTATTATGGCAAAGATTGATGAGAAGACTTTCGAATATAATGGTGACCGCAAAGCAGACGATATTCAGGATTTCGTGAAAAATCTAAGTGTTTAGGAAACACTCCAGCGACGAATAGGTTTATTTTGTTGAATATAACTACGGACTGCTCGACGGCCTTCTTCAAATAAATTATTTTTTTCCTCTGAAGTTAAGTTAAATGCGAGTGGGTTTGTTATCGTAGTTTCAATCAAAATACAGTTATTTTTAAACAAAGCATTTTCTAATTTGCTGATTTCTCGCATACCAATTAAAATTGGACGATTAACTATATCAGTCACATTAAAATCTTGAATTTCTTCAATTCTTTTACACAGATTCAGTCCAAGTGTCTCATTCTGCTCAGTTTCAGTCATATAAATGAGCGGAAAATTGCTTATAACTCCTCCGTCAACTAGAATATTTCCCGTGTCTCTGTCCACAATTGGTTGAAAATACACAGGTATGGCCGATGATGCTCGCACGGCATCAACAACTTTGTAGTGTGGTGTATGAACAGATGAAAAAATCTTATAACGCCCACTATTAAGATCTGTGGCATAAACACGCATACCAGGATTTTTGGAACGCAATGTCGCGAGTTCTTGGAATGTTAAAGATGAATGGAGACCTTTCTCTTTTAATAGAGCTTCAATCAAGCGTTTCAATCGTTCACCTGTATCGATACCTAACTTGAAAATCCATCCTGTAGCATCATCCAAATCAACAACTTGGGTAAAATCGAACTCCCTACAAAATGCTGCCAATTCCCGTAGACTATATCCAACACTTAACATAAGTGCCAGGATAGAGCCCGCACTTACTCCAATCCACTCTTTCACGTAAATTAAGAGACCAGCTTTTTCTAGCTCTTCCAATGCTCCTATATGAGCCATACCACGAACTCCGCCGCCGCTAAATATAATTCTTTTGGGATATATCATAGTTTTGGGTGCTTCAAATAGCCGGCTACTTTGGCTTATATTTTTTTTTGACTAAATAAGCGAGAATCCGCTGTGATGGGCCGCGTGTGAATATGATGAGCCTTGCTTTATCTTCACAGGAAATAAGGAACCTTTACTGTTGAATGAACCCTGACAAAACTCCTATTCTCAGACCTGAGGATTTATATTCCCAGCGGAAAACGAGAGATTCGGCGAGACTCCGAACATATAATCAAATTCTTGAGCAGATTCATCATAGAATACAGACTGTCAGTCGTCTTCCTAGCGGAGGAACATCACAAATTTTATATACGATTCCAGACTTTATATTTGGATTACCGCGAATAGATTTGGAAGACTGTGTTGTATATTTGGTTTATCAGTTACGAACATCAGGTTTTGATATAAAATATACTTACCCCAATTTACTTAATATAAGCTGGTCACATTATGAACGTTCTTATTTGCTCGAGCAGAGTCCAATACTTCAAGCTATGGTGGACTCGAAAGAATCTGCTGAACGTGCTGCCAGGGTTTCCGAAAAGAAATTTAAAAAAGTGAGTAAAGTTTTGATGAGTGGTGGAAATGAAGTCATAATACAATCTCAGGGTGAAGATAATGGCTCTGGCGGCAATAATGCGACCAAAACGACTCGTAAGCCCAAAAAAGAAATGAAAAAAACGATGAATGAGACCTATCCATCTCTTGCAGCAATAAAGACAGTATTGTCTGCAAAAGATTATGTTCCGCCTACGAGTTTCATGGAAAATTTGGAGAAACCTGTTGCTGTTCCTTCCACCTCTGCCGTAAATATGGAAGCGAAGAAATCTCCGTCCGTTTTCATGTGGTAATTTAGATAAATTAAAATTTTTTATATAATAAATGGTATAATTGAAGAAGTCCTTTCGTAGTTTTATCCATTTTTTTGGCAGATTCTTTGGTTCCAGTTAAATTCACATACCAATTCATAGCAATAGATTTATCTGTAGCGATAATTATGTCATCGTAGTCGTGTTGTTGTGTTATTTTTTTACTTGCAAGCAACGGACCTTGAATAAATAGATAATGAGAAAGCTCTGATGTCAACCCCAGCGAATATTTTGTATAAAAGGGGTCTGATAAAAAATCAATGGGGTGGGTGCCACTGGGGATTTGGGGGCGTTTTATTCTTAATAGGTGGGCATAACGAATTATAATCCAATTTGTTACCAAATTAATTAATATATTTATTGGCCCAACTATAAAAATAGATATAATTTGGTTTAGACCGAAACTTGTGAAAATATTCTTTTCACTACTTCCTGTTCTATCATCTGAATATTGAGTTACAGCAAAAAGAAACAAATAATTGAATGTCCACGTAATCCATAGTATTTGGAGAACAAGTAGAAACACACCTAATGTAGACTTTATAGGGAGTTTGAGCCAAAAGGATGCCGACGTATCTAATTTTTTCTTAAAACTGTCGAAAGGCGATATCTTTCCTAGATTTTTTAAAACCTGATCCCTAATATCAATAAGAGTATCATCATCTTTTGAGGAAATCCATATACGCTCAAATAGATTTCTAATTTGTAATTCCCTATAAAGATATGGATACCGAAGGGAGAATTCGGAACGACCTACTTTACGAAGAAGGTAGTGAAAGCCCTGAATTATTGGGGTGTTTAGGACAAGTGTAATAAGACTGAGAACAATTGACTCGATAGGGGTTGGAGTCTGGGATTTTGTTTGTGATGTTGTAGTTATATTTGAATAACCATATAAAAGGGCAATGAAAAAAAGTGTATTACATAAGGTTGTAATTAGGAAGAAAAATCTCGTTACGCGAGGAAGCAGGGGGTCAAAACGGTATATTAGAGAAAGTTGGGGATGATAGAGTGGAAGACGAATATAACAGACTGTCAATAATCTTTTAATAAATGAGTCAGATTCTTGCGCGGGCCTATTTTCTGTTGGTGTTTTTATTGTATTTTCAGCCGATGTCGATTCTGGTAGAAATGTATCAATAAAGAATGAGTTTCCGTGGATTTCTCTGAGATGATTAAAAACGGGGAGTTTGGACAGGAAATTGGAGTATTTGATTGATGCATGAATATCAAGATTATGAAGATAAATGGACGATAATATTATTATAAAAATTAGGATCCCTAAAAAAATATAATATGGTGCTGCTCTTTTTAGGCCTTCTTCTGAATAGATAAATGCGGCATTACTGAATAGGCGGGCATTCGTGTCGATAATACTTTTGAAACGAACTGTGAAGTCTGTTAAATGTGTGCAACTACATGATATTGAAGAATTTGTTGCATTCTGGGAGCAACCCGTTGTATCCCAGGAGTGTATTGAGTAATTCCAAAAGACACAGTCGGCGGAATGGTTATCTGGAATTACAGTAGTCCAAGTTAGAGTAACAGGTTTTTGTAGGTTACTTAGAGATATTTCGTTATTGAGTGCGTCGCGGACTTGTAGAGAAACAATAGAAGTAGTTGAGATATTGGGCTCTAGTTTGACATAATCATCCCAGGCAAAGAGGATGAGTTTTGAATTATTAGGGATTGGTAAGGATGGAACATTAATTACTATTTCAGCGGTTTTTTGAGGAATAGTTTTGAAATATACTATTTGTGAACTATTTGTGGGTAATAGTGATGAAACACTTGCTCTTTGTGAATAAAAAATTATACCTGGGGTAATATTAAAAATTAATGGTATTAATTCATTTATTGTATTATTAATATTTGTGGCGTTAATTATAACAAGAGGACTTTGACTGGGACTAGTGATGAGACTTTGGCTGGGAGTTTGACTGGGACTTTGACTGGGAGTTTGGCTGGGAGTTTGGGAAGGACTTTGGGTGGGACTTTGGGAAGGACTTTGGGAAGGACTTTGGGTGGGACTTTGAATGGAACTTTGACTGGGAGTTTGACTAGGGGTTTGGGAAGGACTTTGAACGGAACTTTGGGAAAGACTTTGGGTGGGACTTTGAATGGAACTTTGGGAAGGAGTTTGGCTGGGAGTTTGGGAAGAACTTTGAACGGAACTTTGGGAAGGAGTTTGGCTGGGAGTTTGAATGGAACTTTGGGAAGGACTTTGGGTGGGACTTTGGGAAGGACTTTGGGAAGGACTTTGGGTGGGACTTTGAACGGAACTTTGGGAAGGACTTTGAACAGAACTTTGGGAAGGACTTTGAACGGAACTTTGGGAAAGACTTTGGGTGGGACTTTGAATGGAACTTTGGGAAGAACTTTGAA
>Ga0214917_10005771_pt1 | contig 13107 bp, 9 predicted proteins | sample LL_1208_BB_MetaG_FD_177983 | JGI IMG/M metagenome (GOLD analysis project Ga0214917, IMG submission 177983) | Freshwater microbial communities from Lake Lanier, Atlanta, Georgia, United States - LL_1208_BB | ecosystem: Environmental > Aquatic > Freshwater > Lake | place: USA: Georgia | collected... | reverse complement strand
CACACCACGGCGCGCGCGCGCGCATTGCCAAAGGGATGGCAGCCGTGCACTTGCATGGCCACGCGGATGATGCCGCCACTGGAATCGGTCTTCCAGTTCTTGCCCTCGGCGGCCGCTTGCTCGGCGGCGGTCAACTCGCCCCACCAGCCGAGCTTTTTCAACAACAGGTGGTCAAATTCCGGGTAGCCGGTGGTGAGGTCGGCGCCCTTCGAATGCGATCCATCGGCGGCGAGCAAGGAGGTGCCATCGCGCTCGACGCCAAAGTTGGCGCGGAAGTTACCGCCACCGTCCATCACGTGCTTCGAGGTGTCGTACAGATTGGGCGAACCCGGATGCTTCATTTGCGCGGTGCCCCAACACGGCCAGGGCAAGCCAAAATAGTCGCCGTCGAGGACATAGCCCGAAGCGGCGTCGATGCCGCCCTTGGCCTTCAAGGTCTTGACGTCAAACACGTGCATGTTGCGCATGTGCGCTTGCAAGCGCTCCGGGGTCTGACCGGTATAACCAATGGTCCAGACGGCGCCATTGATCTCGCGCAAAATCGATTCGGTGGACGGCTCCATGCCACCCTTGCCCTGCACCATCTTGTAATTTTTGACCAGCTCTTTGCCAAAGCCGAGTTTGTCGGCGAGCTGGGTCATGATCATGTGATCGGTACGGCTCTCCCAAAGCGGCTCGATCACCTGCTGGCGCCACTGCAATGAGCGGTTTGACGCGGTGCACGAACCACTGGTTTCGAACTGCGTCGTGGCCGGCAACAAATAGACGGCGCGGTTCTTGTTCTGGTCCTCGGGCGCCCCGGGCATTGCCGCCATCGCCGCCGTCGCGCTCGGGAACGGGTCGATCACCACCAGCAGGTCGAGCTTGTCCATGGCCCGCTTCATCTCGAGGCCACGGGTCTGCGAATTGGGTGCGTGGCCCCAGAAAAACAATCCGCGCAGATTGCTGTCCTGGTCGATCAGCTCGTTTTTCTCGAGCACGCCGTCGATCCAGCGCGAGACCGTCATGCCCGGCTTGGTCATCATGCCGGGGGCGTACTGGCTCTTGATCCAATCGAACTCGACGCCCCACGCCTTGGCAAAGTGCTTCCAAGCGCCCTCGGCAAGACCGTAGTAGCCCGGCAAGGAATCGGGGTTGGGGCCGACATCGGTCGCGCCTTGCACGTTGTCATGGCCGCGAAAAATGTTGGTGCCCCCGCCCGTCTTGCCAACATTGCCCAAGGCAAGCTGCAACAGGCACGAGGCGCGCACGACCGCATTGCCGGTCGTGTGCTGAGTTTGTCCCATGCACCATACGACGGTGCTCGGGCGGTTTTCCGCCATCAGCTTGGCGACCTTGTAGGTGGTCTGCTCGTCGACACCGCACGCTTCTTCGACGGCCGCCGGGGTCCATTTTTCCATCACCTCGGCGCGCACCTTGTCCATACCCCAGACACGGTCTTCGATGTACTTCTTGTCTTCCCAACCATTCTTGAAGATGTGATACATCACGCCGAACAAAAACGGGATATCCGAACCCGATCGAATGCGAACGTACTCGTCGGCTTTGGCTGCGGTCCGGGTAAAGCGCGGGTCGACCACGATCATCTTGCAGCCAGTTTCCTTGGCATGCAGCATGTGCAGCATCGAAACCGGGTGAGCCTCGGCGGCGTTGCTCCCGATATACAGGGCCGCGCGGGCGTTCTGCATATCGTTATAGGAGTTGGTCATGGCGCCGTAGCCCCAGGTGTTCGCGACCCCTGCGACCGTCGTGGAGTGGCAAATACGCGCCTGGTGGTCGGTGTTGTTGGTACCCCAGAACGACACCCACTTGCGCAGCAGATACGCCTGCTCGTTGTTGTGTTTAGAAGAACCGACAAAAAAGATCGAATCGGGTCCGCTGTCTTGGCGCAGCGCCAACATTTTTTTCGAAATTTCGTCGAGCGCCTGGTCCCAACTCAAGCGGACATACTTGCCGTTGACCAGCTTCATGGGGTACTTGAGCCGATACTCCCCGTGGCCATGCTCACGCAAGGCGGCGCCCTTCGCGCAGTGGGCGCCAAGGTTAATCGGACTATCGAAGACCGGTTCCTGGCGCACCCAGACTCCGTTTTCCACCACCGCATCGACCGCGCAACCCACCGAGCAATGGCCGCACACGGTGCGCTTGACTTCGACCTTAGCGGCAGCGGCGCCCTGCGGCGCGTCGGCGGCGGCGGCCTTTCGCACCAGGGTGAGTTGGCTGGCAGCCATCCCAGCCCCCACCCCGAGCCCGGAGCGGCGCAGGAACGTGCGGCGGTCCATCGTCGGAATCGCGCGCGAGACGCTGCGGGCAAGACTAGCCACCAGGCCAGAGCCGGCCACCGGGCTTGAATGCGATTGACGGGTGAGCAACATGGGGGCTCCTGCGATGCGGTCGGTGGAATTCAGCCAAGCCATCCGTGGGGCCGCGCTGGGCGCCGAATGGGCGCTCGGTCGCGAATCAATCCGGGGCCGATGAAATCCGGTCCTATAAAACCCGGGCCGATTAAACCCGGGCAGTCTGGTAATAACGCTGCACGTGCTGGGTCAACTGGTAACCCCCTGCGGCACCTTCTTGTGGCTGCGCCACGGGGCTCTGCGCAGGCTCACTCGGGGCATCGACGCGCTTCGCCACCACGAGCAAGGCCGCAGCCATCGCGCCGACTCCCGCCGCGCCAGCCAACAGCTTCCGGCGCGCCGTGGGGGCCGCCAGCGCAGCGGACGGGGCCGCAGCGACTGCGACCGATTGGGATGCCGCGGAGGATGCAGCGAAAGCAGACGCCCGCGAGCGCTCTCGGGCTTCAACCGACGCCGAAGTCGTTGCAGAGGCAGACGCAAAAGCAGCAGGGTTCATCGATCGCTCCTCAACAAGGGGGGCTGCCAGAGTCAAGCCGGCAAGCCAAGCATCGCAAAACTTGAAAAGAGTCGCCGCGGATGGCTGAGCCTGCGCGCGTGCGCACAGACAGAACCTTCGCAGAATGTACCCCAAAGCGGCGTAGCGCAAGCGTTTGCAAGACCCGGGTTTACGCGGATTCGGGCGCTTCAACCGAGCGCTTGGATGGGGCAACGGCGTCAATCCGTTTATGCTGTGACGATGAGTCCGAAGCCCCAACTCCAGGTCGCGGTCGTGATCGACCGCATCGAAGCGCCGACGCAATGGGAAGCGTGGAGATTTCGCGTGGCCGACGTCATTCCTGATCAGGGCCAGTTTGGCAATACGCCGCGCCGACTGCGCGCGGATGGTCCACACGCCCGCTTTCTGCACCCCGGGCACACGCTGACTTTGCATCGCGACGAGGCGCAGGGCTACTACCTCAACCTGAGCTCGGGGGCGCCGGTTTGTTTTGTCATGTGGCGCGTCGCTGAGGACGACCCCTCGCGCGCCTGGCCCGAACTGGTAACGCTGTCCTACGAAGAAGCCGGTCGATTGCTGGATGCGCAGGAACGCGTTGACAACGTCCCGCTCGCCCCCGAATGGGTCGAATGGCTGGCCGCGTTTACGGCCGAGCATTACCGCCCACAGCCGCGCCAGCGCAAACGCCCAGCGTCGTTCCAAGCACCAGCACAACGCTGAGGCTGAGGCTGAATTTCGCGCACCGATGGCCAGCGCCCCCCCATCGACGAGCTTTCTAGCGCGCTGGTCACAGCGCAAAGCGGCCGTAAACGCTGCACGTCGCGAGACTCCGTCTGCACTCGGCGAACCCCACACACCCCACACGCCCCACACGCCCCCTGCGCTCCGAACCCCCCCATCGCCCCCCGGGCAGACGGGAGGCGCGAGCACCGTTGGCGAGGTCAAGCTCGCGTCCCCGCTCGAAACCGCGGATGCGATGGCTGCGGCCCACGGCGCAGGTCCGCGCTCAGCAATGCACTCGGCAATGCCCCCGGAAACCGACCCGCGCACTCGCTCGAGCGGACCCGCAGCATCCGCAGCACCGACAGCGCCCGCGGCAACCACCGCGCCGACCTTGGCGGAAGTCGACCAGCTGACCCCGGAGGCCGACTTTGCTCGCTTTGTGGGCCGCGACGTTGACCCCAAGGTACGCCACGCGGCGCTCAAAAAACTCTTTACCGACCCGCACTACAACGTGATGGATGGTCTCGATATTTATATCGACGACTACCACAAGGCCGACCCGCTACCCCCAGGCATGTTGCGCCAACTGGCCCAATCGAACTTCTTACGCCTCTTCGAAGACGCCGACCAAACGGCTGCAACCACGGCCCCCCAACCCCTACCGCCGAGCCCCCATGAAGACGCTGATTTGCGACTGCAACCAGACGATGACGCTCGATGCGCCGGCGCTACGCCAGGCACTGACGAAGACGCCCGGGGCCAGCCCTGACGGCCTCGAGCGCGTGCACACGCTGCTGTGCCGGCGCGAAGCCGGGGATTTTCAGCGCGCAGCCAAATCCACCGGGCAATCGGGCGAAGCGCTCTTGGTTGCCTGTACCCAAGAGCAAGCCCTGTTTCAGGCCCTGAATGAGGAAACGGTCGGCGCCGCGAGTATTGCCGAGCGTCCCTTGCGCTTCGTCAATATCCGGGAAACCGCTGGCTGGTCGGGGGCAGCGCCCTCGGGGCGAGGACGCATGGGGAGCGGCCTGGCGAGCGCGTCCGCGGTAACGCCGAAAATTGCCGCACTGATCGCTGCCGCCCAGGGGCCCGAGCCGACCCCGGTACCGAGCGTGCAGTACCGCTCGGGGGGGCGTTGCCTGATCATCGGCGCGGCCAGCACCGCGACGCGGGCAGCGCAACAACTCGCCAGCCATCTCGAACTCTCGCTCTTAATCGATCGTGGCGGGGGCGCGTTGGCACCCACGCGTGAACACGTCGTGCGGCACGGCAAACTGACCGACTTGCGCGGCTGGCTGGGGCAATTCAGCGCGACCTGGACCGAAGACCATCCGATCGACCTCGAGCTGTGCACGCGCTGCAACGCCTGCCTCGAAGCCTGCCCCGAAGGTGCGATCGGGCTCGATTACCGCGTCGACACGGCACGCTGTCAACAGCACCGCTCCTGCGTAAAGGTTTGCGCAAGCGCAGGGGCGATCGACTTTGGTCGTCAGGCGCGCAGTGTGGTCGAGGCCTTTGACCTCGTACTCGACTTGGGCGAAGAGCCCGCGATTGCGCGACATCAGCCCCCACAAGGCTATTTTCATGCCCCCGACGAGGCGAGCTTGTCGAACGCAATCTTGGCCTTGCGCGAACTCAAGGGCGAATTCGAGAAGCCAAAATTTTTCCAATACGAGAGCCGACTGTGCGCGCACAGTCGCAACGAACAGATTGGCTGTCGCGCGTGTTTGGACGTTTGCTCAGCGCAAGCCATCCATAGCAACGCTTCGCGCAAGGGTAAATCCCGCCTGGAAGCGCAAGCCGCTGGGGGCGTCGTCGTCGAACCCCACCTGTGCGTGGGTTGCGGCGCGTGCAGTACGGTCTGCCCGAGCTCCGCGATGCGCTTCAACTACCCGAGCGCGATCGAACTCGGCCAGCGCATCCACAGGCTGTTGCAAGCCTATGCCAACGCCGACGGTCGCGACCCGGTCGTGCTGTTGCATAGCGCAGGCAAGGGACGCGCCCACCTCGAAGCCCTCGGCCGAGCGGCCCGCCTCCCGCAGCGCGGCGAGGCCGCTCGCGGCGTGAACGGAGCGCCCCGTGGCCTTCCCGCGCGGGTGGTTCCAGTCAGCGTTTGGCACACGGCCAGCGTTGGCATCGAGAATTGGCTGACGGCAATCGCACAGGGGGCGAATGCGGTCTGGATTCTTTTAACGGATGAGGAAGCGCCGGCGTATCGCGACGCGCTGCGCGCGCAATGCGCCGTCGCGCAAGCGATCCTGCACGGCTTGGGCTATGGGGGCGAACACCTACGCCTAATCGACACCAGCATGCCCGGTGCGCTCGAAGGCCTCGCGAACGCGCTGCGGCGCGCGCCGACAACCGGCGTGGCACGCCCCGCACGTTTTGAGGTGCAAACGAATAAGCGCACCACGCTCGAGCTCACGATCGACCACTTGCAGGCGCAATCCCCACTCAATCAGCGCCCCGACGCCGTTGCATTACCCGCTCAAGGGTCGCCCTTGGGCGGGCTCCAGGTCGACGTCAACCGTTGCACGGTGTGCCTCAGTTGCGTCGGCGCCTGTCCGAGCGGAGCCCTCCTCGACAACCCGGAAAAGCCAGAGTTACGCCTGATCGAGAAGAACTGCGTGCAATGCGGTCTTTGCGCCAGCACCTGCCCCGAGCAAGCGATTACGCTAATCCCCCGCCTGCTATTGGCCGACGAGGGCCGCACGCGCAGCCAGCCACAGGTGCTCGCGCGCACCGAACCATGGCGCTGCATCCGCTGCAGCAAACCCTTTGGGACGCTGCAGGCTGTGCAAGCAATCGTCAACAAGCTCGCCAGTCACGGGGCGTTCCAGGGGGGCGCAGCAGAGCGGATCAAGATGTGTAATGACTGTCGGGTCATCGATCTCTACAGTGACGGTACCGAAGTTCGCATTACCGACCTTTGAAGCCCGCAGCCACCATGACCCCACCTGCAAGCCCCGCTCTTGAGCCACCGTCGGACGGCGCCGAAGGCGAGCGCGCCGAGCTCTATGGCCTGCTCGCCGCGCTTTGGCTCAGCGCCCCGCAAGCCAGCCTGTGGGCGCAGTTACAAAGCGCCGCGCAGGCCAGCGTGCCCGCAGCCGTGTCCTCTGCGCCCGCGGAATCTTTGCTCGCCGCGCCGTGGCAAGCGCTGCTCGCAAGCGTGCGAGAAATGTCGCTTGGCGCCGCCAGCGACGAATACGACGTGCTCTTTGCGGGCGTCGGCAAGCCGGAAGTTTTCCTCTATGGCTCGTTCTATTTAAGCGGATTTTTAAACGAAAAACCGCTTGCCAGCTTGCGTACCGATCTACAAGCCCTGGGGCTTGCGCGCGACCCCGATCGACTCGAAACCGAAGACCATATCGCGTATGGGTTTGAAGTCATGCGTTACCTGATCGCTGGCGAAGACGCTGCGGTATGCAACCTGGAGCAGCAGCGGCGCTTTTTTCGCGGGCACCTGCAACCCTGGGTCGACGATCTCTGCGCCAGCACCCAGGCGCACCCGCGCGCGCATCTCTGGTCGAGCATCGCCAGCCTTACCGCCGCGTTTATGGCGGTCGAAACCCAAGGCTTCGATCTGTTGGAACAATGACAAAGAAAAGACCAATCCCAACATCCGACATAACAGGCCTTGTGTTAGCGGGCGGGCGCGCGACGCGGATGGGTGGCGTCGACAAGGGTTTACAAAACTACCGCGGCCTGCCGCTCGCGCTCCACGCGCTATTGCGCTTGGCACCCCAGGTCGGCGAAGTGCTCCTCAACGCCAATCGCAACCTGGCTGCCTACGAATCGATGGGGGCCCCGGTCTGGCCCGACGCGAGCGGTGACTTTGCCGGCCCACTGGCGGGCATGCTGGCGGGCCTCGAGCACTGCACAACGCCCTATCTGGTAACGGTGCCCTGCGATTCACCGCACTTCCCGCTCGACCTGGTCGATCGCCTTGGCGCTGAACTGCTTGGGGCCGAGGCCCAAATCGCGATGGCCGCGACCCGGGACATCGACCCCAAAGCGGCTGCGCCAACGCACGGGGACAGCCCGCCAGCCGACGCCGCCCGCTTGCAAGTGCAACCCGTGTTCTGTCTGATGCACACGAGCCTGCTGGAGAGCCTGGTCGCTTTTCTGCACCGCGGGGAGCGCAAGATTGACCGCTGGAGCGCCCAACACCGCTGCGTGAACGTTGTTTTCGAGGATGCTGAGGCTTTCTTTAACGCCAATACGCTCGTCGAGCTCCAAAGCCTGCAAACCGGAAGCCCTTGAAGACCGAACCCGCACGCCCCAGCACCGCCGCCGGCAGGTCCTTCGCACCCTCGCCGCCGAGTGCCGCAAATCCGTCGCCAGGCGCGCAAGTCCGCGAGGCCTGCGCGCTGCTGCAGCGCATGTTTGACGCGGCGATTGCCGCCGCGCAACCCCAGCTTTGCTTGCCCCCTTTTCTGCCCAACCGCGACCAATTGGGAACCGGCAAGCTGATCGTAATCGGCGCGGGTAAAGCGAGTGCCGCCATGGCGCAGGCGCTCGAAGCACACTACCGGCAAACCGACCCCGATCTACTGGCGCGCCTACAAGGCCTGGTCGTCACGCGTTACGGCTACGGCGCCACCTGCGAACGCATCGAAATCGTTGAAGCCGCGCATCCGGTGCCGGACGTCGCGGGTTTGCGTGCCGCGCAGCGCATGCTCGAGCGCGTGCAGGGCCTGCATGCGCAGGATGTTGTGCTGTGCCTGATCTCGGGCGGCGGCTCCGCGCTCCTGCCCTTACCCGCAGCCGGATTAGACCTGGCCGACAAACAAGCCATCAACCGGGCACTGCTCAACAGCGGCGCCAGCATTGGCGAAATGAACTGCGTGCGACGCCACTTGTCGGCAATCAAAGGCGGCCGCTTGGCGCTGGCCTGCGCGCCGGCGCGCGTGATCAACTTGTTGATGTCGGACGTCCCCGGCGATCGGCCGATCGATATTGCTTCGGGGCCCACCGTGGCCGACCCCAGCACCTGCGCCGATGCCATCGCCATCCTGGATCGCTACCGGATCCCCCTGCCCGCGCCCGCGCGCGCCTGGCTCGAGAGCGGCCAAGGCGAATCGGTCAAACCCGGCGATGACCACCTGCAAGGCGTGCAAACGCATCTGATTGCCGCCCCGCAACGTAGTCTCGAAGCAGCCGCTCGCGTGGGGGAAGCCCAGGGCTATGCGGTGCACATCCTGGGCGACGCCCTCGAGGGCGAGGCGCGCGACGTCGGCAAAGTTTTAGCCGCCATCGCGCTCCAGGTTGCCGAGCGTGGCCAACCCTTTCAAGCACCGTGCGTACTGCTTTCGGGTGGCGAGACCACGGTTAGCCTCGGCGTACCCTGCGCGCCCAGCGCCTCGTCGGGTGGCCTCCCGGAAGACCCCCGCGCCGGCAGTCCGACCGCAGCGGCAACGCCCCCGCGCGGCGGGCGCAACGTCGAATTTCTGCTTTCGCTCGCGATCGGCCTGGGAGGCCATCCGCGCATCGTCGCGCTCGCTGGCGATACCGACGGCGTTGACGGCAGTGCTGAAATCGCCGGTGCGCTGTGCACCCCCGACACCCTCGAACGCGCCCACTTATTGGGCCTGCGGCCCACGGTGAGCCTTGATCGACACGATGGTCATGGTTTTTTTGAGGCCCTTGGCGACAGCCTGGTGACGGGCCCCACGCGCACCAACGTGAACGATTTTCGCGCGCTGTTGATTCTGCCGCCCGATAAGTCCGCAAGCCGCACAGGTGCCACGAGCGCATGAGTTTGCGCACGATCCTGCTCAACGCGACGCTGCGTTGGCAACAACACGAGGCGATGCGACTGAGCCCAGCCGAGCGCCTCGCGCGCAACCGTGAACTGCTGGCAGTGGACCACAGCAAGGTTCCGGCCACCGTCGCGGTCGAGCGCTCGCAGCTCGGGGGTGTCCCGCTGGAATGGGTGATCCCGAAAGCGCTCGCGCAAGGCTCGAATACCGCCGATGTCCCGGTTTGTCTGTATTTCCATGGCGGTGGCTTCGCGATGGGAAGCCCGCAAAGTCATCGCGACATGGCGAGCTACCTCGCGCTGAAGGCGGGGCTGCGCATGGCGATGATCGACTATCGACTGGCGCCCGAACACCCGTTTCCAGCCGCGCTCGACGATGGTCTCGCGGTTTACCGCGCGCTCGCGCAGACGCCAGCCATGGCCGGGCGCCTCGCCGTCGGCGGCGACAGCGCAGGGGGCAACCTGGCGCTTGCAGTGCTGCAGCAGGCGCGCGATGAAGGGCTTGCTGTGGCGCGCGCGATGTTCTTCTTTTCGCCTTGGCTCGATCTGCACAATCAAAGCGCTTCGATGCAGCGCAACGCTCCCCTTGACGTCTTTTTAAATCAACAAATCCTCGACGAGTGTCGGGCGTGGTACGCCGGCGGGCACCCCCTGGCCGACCCGCGCGTGTCGCCCCTCGGCGGAGACGTGTCCAGGCTGCCGCCGTGTTTTCTGGTCGCCAGCGCCTGCGAAGTTCTGCTCGATGACGCACTCGGGCTGCGCGCGCAACTCGAGGCCGCTGGCATTGGATGCACTTGGCGCCTACACCCCAGCCTACCCCACGCCTACCCGGCGCTCGCGCGTTTGTTACCCGAAGCCCGCACCACCCTCAAAGAGGTCGCCACCTTCTTGCAGCATCAGCTCGCCTGAGCGGGGGGCTATTGTTTTGCGAACAACTGGCCAAGGTCGGCAAAGGCTTTGAATTCGAGTGCGTTGCCCGAGGGGTCGAGAAAAAAGAAGGTCGCCTGCTCACCCGCCAGGCCCTTGAATCGAACGTGGGGTTCGATGATGAACTTCGTACCGACCGCGACCAACTTATCGGCCAAGGCTTGCCACTCGGCCATCGGTAAGACGACGCCAAAGTGGCGTACCGGCACATCGTCACCATCGACGGCATTGGTGGCATCGCGGCCGCATTGATCGGGCGCGAGGTGCGCCACGATTTGATGACCAAACAAATCAAAGTCAATCCACTCCGGCGAACTCCGGCCCTCCGGGCAGCCAAGCAGTTCGCCATAAAACGCGCGCGCCAGGGCGAGATCATGAACCGGGAAAGCCAGGTGAAAAGGACGCACGGTCGGGGCTACTTGTGGGTTCATGGCAACGTTATCCGGGTCATCAACGCAGGGTTATCAGCGCGGGATTATCAACGCAGGGTTGTCGAGGCAGGGTCAACAACGCGAGCGCATCAAGGCTGTCCACCCCGCGCGGGAGCTTGCACTCTAGCAAGGCCTTATGCTGAAGTCACCTTTGAATCGCGCTAAGCTCAAGCCGATCACGAGGACGCGTGCGAGCGCCAATCCAACTCGTTGAGCAGGCGTTCCGCACCCGGGGAGAAATACGAATGATCAGGCCGACGATGAGATCCGACTCAGAGGATGCCCCCGCAGGCGCCCCCGAAATTGACTTCAAAATCGACTCCAAAATCGACTCCAAAATCGACTCCAAAATCGCCCGCGAAGGCGTCCCCAAATTGGCCCCGAGCGACCTGCATCAACTCAAAGTCGAGCTCGCTGCCAGCCTGCGTATGGCCGTGCTGCACCAGCTCGACGAAGGCATCGACAACCACTTTACGGTGGCTGTTCCGGGTCGCGTCGACCAGTACCTGATCTTGCCCTTCGGGCTGCATTGGTCGGAAGCGCGCGCGAGCGACATGGTGATATTCAACGAGGCCGGCGAGACCCTCGAGGGCAGCGGGGTGGTGGAGCTCTCCGCACAATGCATCCACGCACCGATCCATCGGCTCACGGGGGCCCAGGTGGTGTTGCACACCCACCAGACCTGGGCCTTGGCGCTGAATCTGCTGGCCGACAACCGCCTGCTTCCGGTCAGCCAGACCGCCGCCTTTTTCCACAACCGCATTGCCTACGACGACGACTACAGCGGGCTCGCACGCACCGTTGCCGAAGGTGAACGCCTCGCAGCCTGCTTAGACGGCAAACCGATTCTATTCATGAAAAACCATGGTGTGCTGGTCACCGGGAACACGGTCGCGCAAGCCTACCAACGCCTCTACAAGCTCGAGCGCTGCTGCCATTCGCAGGTTCTTGCGCTGGCCACTGGCAAGCCCTTACAGGTGCTGAGCGACGCAGTCATTGAGCGCGTCAATACGCCGTCATCGTTCGACCGCCACCCGCGCGCGGCGCGTGAGCGCCTCTACTTTGAGGCCATGATGCGGGTGCTCGATCGCGAACTGCCGGGTTACGCCGACTGAGCGGGTTAAACCAACTGGCCAGATTCCGCGGGGGCATATCTGCCCCGGCGCAAGCTCGAAACGAGGCGGTCACCAAGAGGGGCCCAGGTTCGCCGACGATCCCCCAGTAGGCGACCGTTTTCGGTTTTTTTTAATTCGATTAAATGGCAACCAGCGTAGAGCCGTTTCCATATTGAGATTGACCGTCCAATTTTTATCGGGATACTCTCTTAACGTGGGCGTTTTTGCCTGCGTTTTTTCGAAACGTCGTCCCTGACCCCTGAGGTTGCCCATGGTCCAGCGAATTTTTGCGATTGAACCCAACGCCGCGCACTACACCGTTTTTACAGCGGGGGCTACTCCAGCGGATATCACACTGGCGACGGTAGCCGCGGGTAGCAGTTCGCAACTCCAGTACTCCGAAGCAGAATCTGGCGCACTGGCGGCTTTGGGCTTCAAGATCGTTGTTACGCAAGCCACAGCAAATCAGGCGGGCAGCGTTGTTCTGCAAAAAATCAATTCAGGGACTGCCCTCGCGGTAGATTCCAATGGTGACGCGCCACGCCGAAACGCCTGGGTCAAGATTTCGGTGGTCGGGTCAACGTCGGATACCGACGACTTCATGATTTCCGTAGTCGACCAGGTCAAACCCGGGGGCAATTCCTACAGCATCACAGCCGGATCTCCCGCGGCTTACCAGTACGGTAAGGTTTCTGTTAACAACGATAATCAAACGGTCGATTTAGCGAGCAGCAACCACGACGTTATCGATTTAGGCGTAGGGGAGGACAGGGTAAACCTGCTCGATACGTCTTTTTCGACGATGAACTTTGCCGTCCTGGACGGCGGAGACTACTACGACACCCTAGCCTTCAAAGGGTTGGGAATTACGGATGTTGACCTGCGCGACTTCAACCGCGCGGGCGCAAACGGTGCGGGCCAAATCCTCACCCGCTTTGAGAAGATCGACGCGACAGACCCAAATGCCGACGTTGCCCTGACGGTGACCCCTCTCGATCTTGCATTGATCAATTCGGTCAGTTGGTTGATGCAGACGCAAGGCAGCAATCTTTTCGACCAACTCGATTTTGTCGGCGACGCAGGAGATCGACTCTATCTGCCGACCGTGGCCGTCGACCCCGCCGGGCCGTCGTATCAAAATTTCCATGTCCTATCCTCGGCCGGTGGCGTAACCACCTATCAAGCCTTCGTGTACGTCAACGGCGCCAGCAAGCAGGTTCGTTTGACCGTCAACAGCGCGGTCAAAGTATTTGCAGGCTTTGATCCGAATCTCAGCGCTACGACCCCAACCGCTCTGGCC
>Ga0214917_10005770_pt1 | contig 13111 bp, 10 predicted proteins | sample LL_1208_BB_MetaG_FD_177983 | JGI IMG/M metagenome (GOLD analysis project Ga0214917, IMG submission 177983) | Freshwater microbial communities from Lake Lanier, Atlanta, Georgia, United States - LL_1208_BB | ecosystem: Environmental > Aquatic > Freshwater > Lake | place: USA: Georgia | collected... | reverse complement strand
GTTGGGCAGGCCGGCCATCAGAAAATTGCCCAGGTCGCCGCCGGTTGTCCGGTGGGCCTCGTCGATGAGCACGTAGATGTTGGTCCGCAGGCTGAGATTGGCCGGCATGTCGCGAAACTTGTGGATCATCGTCACGATGATGCCCCGGTAGTCGTCGCTCAGCAGTTGGTTGAGCCGTGTGATGCTGTGGGCATGCTCCAGGTTCCCAAGGCCGAGGGCGGCCAGATTCTTGAGCATTTGATCCTCCAGCTCGTTCCGATCGATCATCAGCAGGACCGTCGGCTTGTGGGCCTCCGGCGCACGGAAAAGCCGTTCCGCGGCCGAAATCATGGTGAATGTTTTACCGCTGCCCTGAGTGTGCCAAATCAGGCCGCGGGTGCGTTTAGGATCGAGTGCACGACTGACGGTTGCCTCCACCGCGCCGGTCTGGTGTTGCCGGAGGATGTATTTGCTCAACTCCTCGTCCTTCTCGGCGAAGACGATGTAGTCCTTCAGGAAGGCAAGCACCTGCGGGATGGCACAGAAGCTCTTCACCTTGGACTCCAACTGGCCCAACTCCTCGGCCTTCCAATTGAAGATGTTCCGACGGACCGTGTTCCAAGTCACACCATAGGAAAATCCAATGGCGTCGGTGGCGGTGAACAGTTGCTGTGATACAAACAGCTCGGGCGTTTCGCGGTGGTAACGGCGGAGCTGGTCCACCCCAAGCGCGATCGCCTCCTCCTTGGTGGCGTTCTTGCACTCGATCACCAGCACGGGAATGCCGTTGATGAGAAAGACCACATCTTCCCGCGTTCCATGGTGTCCGTTGTGACAAGACCACTCCTCGGTGACCTCGTACACGTTACCTTCCGGGTGATGGTAATCGATCAGGATCAGGTCGCGTTCCCGCTTCTCCTGGGCATCGAAAAACTTGCCCTGGTTGCGCAGGTGCTCGACGAACTGCCGGTTGCCGTGAATGTCGGTCCTGAACCGACGGAACCTCCCAAGCAACGTCTCTAGAGCCTCGGTGTAACGCGGGTTGAATTTGCGCACCTGGCGGTCGAGCAGCTCATCAAAGAAGAGCGAACAGCCTTGAGCCCGCTGGGCTGGCGGCGCCTTGGGATCCATCCCACGCCTCTGCTCGGCATCCTCGCGGGACACCATCGACCATCCGATTTCCTGGGCGTAGGCCAGGATCCGGGCTTGGACGGTCTTGTGTTCACCGGGTTGGCTCATGAAGCCCTCTTTCCAGAAGGCGCGGCCGCCGCAGGCAGGAATTCTCTCACCACGTCGGCCAACTGCTTCGCCGTCGGCAGCTTGCCTCGAAATTCCGAAGGCAACTTCTCGGACAGCACATACTCCGCGACGCCGATCGGATTCGCCTTGGTCTTCAGCGCGAATTCCACCTCCACGTCATCCTTCTCGGCGCAGAGGATAATGCCGATGGAGGGACCATCATCGGGGCCGCGCTCCTTCTCGTTCAACAGGTTCAGATAGAAATCCATCTTGCCCGCATGCTCCGGCTCGAACTCGCCGATCTTGAGATCGAACGCCACCAGCGCCTTGAGGAAGCGGTGGTAGAACAACAGGTCCACGAAGTACTCCTTCTTGCCGAGCGCCAGCCGGTATTGCCGACCCACGAAACAAAACCCGTATCCCAGCTCCAGAAGGAATGCCTGCAAGCGCGAGATCAACTGGCCCTCCAACTCCCGCTCCTTCATCGGCCTTGCGATCCCGAGAAATTCCAGGCTGTAGCGGCTCTTCAGCATCTCGTCCGCCTGCTCCGCGAAATGCTCCGGCAGGGCGAGGGCGAAATTATGCGACTTCTTCTCCTTCACCGCGCGCTCATAGGCCTGACCCTTGATCTGGTTCAACAACACGCTCCGGCTCCAGCCGAACTGTGCGGTGGCGCGGAGGTAGTAGAGCCGGGCGGCGGGTTCGGAGAGCTTGTCCAAAATGAACCGGTGATGGCCCCAGGGAACCGCCGCGACCAATTCTCTCACAGCGTGTGAGAGAGTTTCTTCGGCAGGTTGTTGATGAATTTCAGCCCTGCCCATTTCTGCCACAGCTTGTGGCAGAAATCCTGAGAGACCCGGCTTCCGCCGTAATTCTGCCACAACTTGTTGCAGAAATTCCGGCTCGGAGCAGGCAAGGTAGAAGCGCTTCATATCCCAAACACTCCGACCCGAAAACCCACGCAGGTCGGGAAACTCCGCCCGCAAATCCGCAGCCAACCGCTCGACCACGGAGTCGCCCCATCCCGCCGTCTGCTGCTTCTCCACAATCCCGCGCCCGATGTCCCAATAAAGCATCACCAGTTCGCGGTTTACCGCTCTCCCGGCCTGGAACCGCGCGGTGAGGATCCGGCCCTTCACCTCCGTGAGGAAAGCGGTGTAGTCAGCGGCGATTGGGGCTGGATTCATGGAATTTCAGGGGATCGATTCCTTTCTTGAACAGCCTGTTCAAGAATGTAGCGCTCGCACGTCTCCTCGTGGTCGAAGAATTTGCCCCGGCTGCGACGGTGCTCGACGAATTGGCGGTTGCCGTAGATGTCGGTGTGGAGATGGCGGAACTGCCCGAGCAATGCGCCCTTGAACTCGGCGTAGCGCGGGTTGAATTCCCGCACCTGGGCGTCGAGCAGGTCGTCGAAAAAGAGCGAACGGTTCCTGGCGCGGTCGGCGGGTGGCGCCTTCGGATCAAAACCGCGTCGCCCCTCGGCTTCCTCGCGGGACACAACCGTCCAACCGACCTGTCCGCCGTAGCCTTGGCAAAGGTGGATGGCCTCGGCGTAAGGGAGGATCCGGGCTTGGACGGTTTTGTGTTCTCGGGGTGTGGGCATTGTTCAGCTTTCTGAAAGGAACCTGATCGCATCTGTCGCTTCCTGAAACTGGCCAGAAAGCTCAGGCTGGCCGGCAAAGTGATAGGAAACGAAACGGGCACCTTCTCTCTCGGTTCGGTTGAAGAAATAGCAGGCATTTTTCGCGGTTCCGGGTGAGGCGCTGACTTGAATCAGCGGCAGCAGTTTCAATGCACCGCTCTGCTGCCCACTGATGATGTAAAGGCTGTCGACATCCAACCAAGTAGACATCGATCGTGACTCCTTTAGAAACTCGCTGTTGCTACCTCTGAGGATGGCAATCTCATTCTCAAAAACGCCTCTGCGTGGTCTGCAATGCAGAGCGTTCACGACTACCGCCACATCCCAAACGTCGGACATAGCCTGTCGAAGTTTTTCAACCTGCCCAAGTAGCTGCTCATTGCGAAATTTTGCTTCTTCCTGACCCACGACACCACCATGACCGCTCCAGTCGTTTCTCATCTTGTTCGTCGCCCCGAGAATTGCCGCGATGTCTTTGCTGCACAGTAGGCTTGGCAGCTTGAGCGTTGAATCAGCAAAGATCGATGCACAGATCGCCCTATCGTTATTCACGTCCTCCGGTTTCTTGCCGCTCTCTTGCAAAAGTGATCGAGTTTGCTTTCCGAGGTATTCCACGACCAGCTTCCAAGTTCCGAACGTTGCGCGCTGGAAGCTGAGATTCTGCTTCGCCATTGTTTCTTTTAGCTTCTCCTTGTGAGGCGCATATAGCGCCTCGTTTCCGCTGAATGCACTGAGAAGAATGACGCTCAAAAACTCGGCCGTAGCTTCGAAGAAATGAAGAAGGTGCTCGTGCTTCGTTTTGTAGTCGTCGCTTGGCGTCGCTTGCCAAGCACGCAGGATGGACGCAATCGGAAACGGGATTGTCTCAAACCATTGGTCAAGGCCCATAATCGCCTGTTGCTTCAATTCCCCGGCGGTTCTCGCAGAGAAATCTTCCAGCCGATCGCTCACAGTGTCCGCCGAACGCGGATTCCTCCAAAGATCACGCCTCAATTCCAACAAGTCATTCTGAAGACTGAGCAAGGTGTTCTCTTCGGCGGAAAGACGGGCTTCGATTTCGAGCATCTTTCTTTGAGTCGCCGGGTCTGGGATAAATACCTGTATCCTTTTGAGGGTCTGTTTGTTCAGCTTAGAAATGACGGCCCCTGACTTCCCCCACTCCCGAATCTTCTTCCCAAGCTCACAGTTCAGGAACTGAGCGATAAAGGTGGCGTGGGATTTTGCAGGATCGATGACGACCTGGGCGTAGTTCTGCGCCTTCAGCGTCAGCTCATCTATCGAATCGACCACGTCGCTTTGCCCAATCATGGGAACGAAAATAGCGTTCGACGCTGGCGGGAATTTGAACCCTTCTCCAAAGCGACCGAGGTTGATCTCGATCGCGAGATCTTCGAGAGCGACCGCGGGAAAGCCGATCTGCTTGCTCGCCGTTTCGAAGTAGTCGCCCGCCCGAAGCGAATCGACACCCCGGAACTCAAGAGCATCAACGTAGCGCCCAAGTTCGACAGCGCCTCCCTCCTCACCTCTGGTGAAGTTCACGAGAATTTGTGCGTTCGTATTTTGGTCGCCCGACAACTGCGCAACGAACATTTTTCGGTTCGCTCCTTTCGTTACCACCAAGAGGTAAGTGCCGATGGATGTGTAGGGCGCAAATGAACCAGGAGGAAGAGCGAGCGCTGCATCTGCCCTGAAGCCAAGGTCTGGAAAGTGCTTTAGAATCGAACGACCTGAGGAAAAGAACGAAGGCGGCACAATGAATAACCCCACGCCGTTCTCAGACAGCCGAGCCGTCGTTGCAGCAAGTATCAAATTTCCGAGGTCGTCCTTTAGCACAATCGGGCCCCCTGCCGTGTCTTTCAATTCTATCGATTCATTGGTTGGTGCGTTGAAAGGCAGTGAACTAACAACCACGTCTATGGCGCCTTCGAGGCGAGGCAGCAATTTCAGCGCATGACCGAAGGACCATTCCGCTTGAGGAAATAGCGTCTTTGCTAATTCGCCCTCCGAAGTGTTTATGTTGAAACCGACGCACCTCCCTGCCGAGGTTGCTTGTTGAGCAATCGCTAAAAGAGAACCCAAGCCTGCCCACGGGTCCAATATCGTGTTTGCAGAACGAGATGTGAGAATCTTCGATATGACAGCAGGTAGAACCGGCGGAATTGGCATTGGCCCGCCGCCGGGTGCACTGGAGAACTTTGTAAGTAGATTTGTGACTTCTGGGATCTCGTGGGGTTGTGGGAGAAGCTTTCGCTCAGTCAAAATGGTTGCAAGTTCAGACGGAGCATAATTGGATGGGTGCGTGCCGCGCCGCTCCTCGAAAATGGCCCAGAGTTTGGATGTGAAAGATTGCTCACTCATGATATTTCGATTGGAAGTTGAGGGCGTGAACGCGGGTGTTCGCGGCCATCAGTTCGTAATGTAGGGTGCGGAAGAGATCTTGGAAATGGTCGCACTTCTCCTGGTGGTCGCAGAATTTGCCCCGGTTGCGCAAGTGCTCCACGGATTCCCGGCCTGTCCCGCCGTAGCCCTTGGGCGAAGGAGGATTGCCGTAGATGTCGGTGTGCAGATGGCGGCTTGTCCGCAGTAGCCTCGGCATAGCGCGGGTTGAATGTGCGCACCGGAGCGGGGACATTCCTGTCCCCGTCCCTCCCGCGCAAGGGGGCAGGAATGCCCCCCCCCTTTCCTCGGCTTCCTCGCGGGACACAAACGTCCATCCGATGGCCTCGGCGTAGGCGAGGATCCGGGCTTGGACGGTTTTGTGTTCTCCGGGTGTGGGCATGGTCTAGAAGGTTTCAACTTTGAACAGTCTTCCATCCTCACCGCCATCATGGAGCTCCAATACGATCTCGTCGGGACTTGGGCAGAGATTATCTGGATCATCACCCGTTGGAAGCTCCTCTTCAATAGCACTGAAGATGTATTGAATCCCATGTTCGGCACATGCGCTTCGAACGACGCTCAATAGCGCTAGTTTACGCTTCGACTCTAGTTGCTCGAGTGCGCCGTCGTGGTAAACGAAATGGAAAAATTGCTCCTTTGAATAGTTACTCAGGACCGAGAGATCAAAGGCGATGCAAAGAATTTTCCTGAACGACGTGCCCCGTCGCTCCTGAGTCTCTTCGTCACTTTCAGAATCTGTGTATTCAGCGTGGAAATCAATGTTCCCGCTATTTATCTGATTCACGTAAAGAACTGCCGTTCGGTGTAGGACATCCTTTATGATTCTGCTGAATACCCGCTGAATTCCTTTGTAACGATCCGACCCGCTTGTAATCAGCTCTCCAATCTCAACCGCGAGCTCCTCCTTCCGAATTTTCGCGTTCCTCAATCGTTCGTCGAAAGCCTTGATTGCATCTAGCTTGGCGATTTTCTCTTCCATAAGGGCCAGATTTGCCCTGTCGCGATCCAACTCTTTTTGAAACCTCTTGAATTTCACGAGGCTATCCGTCCCGCCAAGAATCTGGAGAATCTCCATCCTCTTTGCTGAAAGCTCGGACATTTCAACCGCGAGTGAATTTAGAGCCTTTTCCAATTCAGCTGCCCGCTTAGCGAGTCCCATTTGACGCTCCTCGTGAATCCGTCTGTTGAAGTCGACCAGTTCAGAATAATCCTTTGCGAGCTGATCCGGGAAAGTAAGTTTCGCCTCCGCGAAGATTCGCTGAACTTCTTCTAGATTGAAATCGACCTTCAATTCGAGTCCCTTGCGAACCTGAGCCAAATCGAAGTTAGCATTGTAGATGCTGTCATTCAGCTCCGCTATGCGGCCTTCAACATTATCGGCAAGCTCTTGGTTGAGGCCAATTTCCTGAGTATTCAAATCGAACCGATCCAGCGCAGAGACCTTAGCTGAGACCTCATCTCCTTTTGCCAATATTCGCGCCTGAAGTTTCTCATAGTCTGAGACCTTCACTGTCACATCACTCTGCGCTTCGTCGCGTTGACTCTTGATCAGACTCTCTTCGGCGTCCGCCTCATACTTCTCAATAATTGCTCTCTCATCGAAACCCAGAACTCTGGCAACGTAGGGCTTCCAGTCTTTGTCTTTACCGTTCATGAATTTCCAAAGTTGGAATTCATCAGAATAGTCCTCCTGGCGTCTCAGAAAATAGCTAAATCCCTTGCGATATGACCAAGGCTTGATTGCTGTCAGTTCAAGGTAGCCGTCTAGCATCCGAACACTAGCCGAAAGCGATACAGCCGAATGGTCCCATTTTTCATCCGGTATGCCATTGAAGTTGAGGTGCCTTTCTTGGTGGCGGACAAAGGCAATTTTCGTGGAATCCCGCACCTCCCGCCGAACAGTGACAAATTCGCCGCGCACAAGTTCTATTTCCAAAAAGAAGATGAGGTCACCAAAAAGGTCGTCTCTGGTCTTTAGGAAATGGCCCTTTGTGCCAACCGTTTTCAAAAGACAAAAATCGATGACGTCAATAATCAGGCTTTTGCCGAGGCAATGGCTGCTCTTGTCATCATCTGAGGGATGCTGAATTCGCGCGACTACAGCATTCAAGTCTTCCCTGAATCTAATCGGCGTGAATACCGAATCATCATTGGTGTATAAATGGCTTAACTTCATGACGCATTTTCCGTTTGCATGTATTCCAGCGAGTCGGTTTGAGGGTGGTAATCGACCCGGCCGAGAAGGAAGAGTAAATGGACCGCGCGGACGAAGGTAACGTCCGCATCATCGCCGAACACAGATAAGCTCGCCCGCAGATCGGCATATGCGCAGACACGCGTCGATTGTAGTTTCGACAACAGAATACTGGCTGCGCGGAGAACGCAGGTGTTGAGATCCAAATGCTTTGCCGGGCGAATCATCGTGCTTTTTCTCCTATATCGCAGTCGCAATACATGTAGTGAACGAAGATCTTAACGAGGCGCCGGTGAGCGGCCGCCCTCAGATCGGGACTGCGCTCATGGATCAGCTGATATACATGCTCAAGCGCCTCATCAAAGGTCTCAAAAGAGTCTCGGTGGACAATTAGCTGGCCCTTCAACTCATCAGCGACGGCATGATACTGATCGGCGAGAGTGGCATTACGCGGGTTCTTCAGGAACGATTCAATCTGACTGAACCACGGTAGCGAACCGGTCTGTATGTAGTCAAAGTATCGGCTGCTCAAATTGTTGATTTCATTCTTTTTTTCGATACCTGGGTAGTTTTTGAAATCGTGTTGGCTGCCGAATGCTTGCGCTATAATGCTCTTTTGTTTAAAGAACTCGGCAACCACTTCGCGAATATCGTCGGGCGTGAAAATAATTGGGGAACGAAGTTTATTCAACCCGACGTCATTCGCTATCTCTGGGTAGTCGAGGAGAAAGTCTTGGATGTCCTTGTTACCAAGAAGCCACGCCTGTTTCACCCCGGTCTCAGACACGATCTTCGTGGGTATTCTCGTTTCACCACCCCCAGTTTTCTTCCGATTCGTGAACAGCAGATAATGGGTCACTGATTCTTCGTCTACTTGCTTCTTAATCTTTGGAATTTCTTCATTAAGAATCGACGACTTGTTGTTTTCAAAATCATTGTCGGAGCATGACTTCGTTGGGTCGGACGTATGCTTTGCTTGGATTACCGCATGTCCACTCAATGGGGCCGAATTGCTCGGAAAGCAGTTCGCGGTTCCCACAAACTTTGCGTCTTTTCCGCCATCTCGCCCTTTTTCAAACGAAGTTGTGCCTGTGCCAAGAATCTTTCTGCAGATCCTTGTAACGAGGTCCTCGAATTCCTCGTCGTTCAATTCATGTAATGGATAGCGCGGCATGGAACTTCTCAATTGATCCTGATTTTTGCGGTCATCAGTTCGTGAAGGAGGGTGCGGAAGAGGTCTTGGAGTTGGATCTTCTTTCGCTCGGCCACCTCCATTCTGTTTCCAACTGCGTCCAAGGTATCGGCAATTTCCTGTTGTTCTGCTGCCGAAGGCAGAGCCAATTCGACCGCGCTAAAAGTGTTTCGGTTGAGTGTGGGAACGGCCACTCCTTGGCGGTATTGGGTGAGGTCGAGGGCCAATATCTTGTAGTAGACGAATTTGGGAACATTCCCTTGGAAATCCTTCACGTAGAGCAGGACGTTGTGAGCCCAGAAATCTTCGGTAATGAAAAGAGGCTTTCCAGCGGAAGATCCGCTTCGGACGACTGTGACGCCGGGTGCCTTAACATTCGCAGTGTCGTGGTAGCCAATAACCTGAGTCGCTCCGATTACCGGAACCGGTCCTTCCCTGAAATCCTGCTTCCGAAGGTCGTAGCCACGTTGGAGGGTCACGAACTTGTCGAATGCCACCACCTCCCAGCTTTCGGGGACGGGGCCGATTTCGGTTTGTTTTTGGGGTTCGTGGCGCAGGCCTTCGGTGAAGAGCTTGTGCATGAGGGCTTTTTTCAGCTCGGTGGTGGTCTGAATGATCCGCTCCTGCGCTTCGATCGCCCGCTGTACCGTCGAAAGGATGTGCGCGATCTTCTTCTGCTCGGGGAGTGAGGGAAGCGGGATCAAACGGTCGCCAAGAACCGTCTTGCCTAAACGCTGCCGCCCCGTGCTGCCCTCCATTTTGCCCGCTAGTTCGGAGCGCACCTCCGGATGCAGAAGGTAGAAGAAGAGAAACATTGTGTCCGATTCTCCTTTCCTTCCCCGCATTGGAATGATTTCGGTCGTGGCGTAGGCGAAGTCGGAGGCAATATCGACGATTGCCTGCTTACCGTTCTCGAACGATGGCGTTATCTTGGCGACCATGAGGTCACCGTTTTCGACGTAGGTGCCACTTCCGAGTTCGACCAATGGCTTCAGAGTGAATTTGGATACATAAATCCTCCCCAACGGAATCTGGTCCATCGGAAAAAACGGAATCTCGACTCCGTTTTTAGAGAGGTCTAATCCGCGCGGCTTGCCAGTAAAGTCAAACGATTCAGCGATGCGGCCAACTTTCCAATCTTTGGGGAACTGGAACTCGTCTAGTTTCACGACTTCCCTCCCTTCCGCTTGAGATCTTTTTCCAGATCTTCGATCGCTTTAATGTCATCGGCATCGGCGGAGAGGGCTTCCTGCTGTCGGCGTTTGGCGTCGAAGTCGTCGTAGCGTTCGTTTGCGATGGTTTTCATTGCCTCGTGGCTGACAGAGCCTGGGCCGTCGAGCATGGGTTGATCGTTGGAGGCGAGCATGCGGTCCACGCTGGAGCGCCAAAAATCGAGGGTGAGGTCCTTCTGCTGTTTGGCGCGGAGTTCGGCCTGTTCGAGGAAAATGACCACTAAGCGGTTGAGAGTATCCACTTCATCGGCGGTGAGGTAGTTCTTGGCAATGACGACGTCGAGCTTGCGAACACGGGCGCCGCTCCAACTCGTGAGGGCCATGTTCGGCTGCGTCGGGTCGGCGCGGGCAACGATGAGCTCTGCGGCGGTCTGGCGGGTGGCGGCGTAGAGCAACTTGTTCTGGACCTCGGCGAAGAATACCTGGGTTTCCTTTTCCCGGGCCTCGTAGTCGCTGCTGAGGGCGAAGAGGTCGCGGACTTTCTGGTAAAAGCGTTTTTCGGAGGCCCGGATCTCGCGAATCCGGGCGAGAAGCTCATCGAAGTAATCCCAGCCGCCGGGGTTCTTGAGGCGTTCGTCGTCCATGACGAAGCCTTTGACTAGGTATTCCTTGAGGTGGGAGCTGGCCCACTGACGAAACTGGACGCCACGCGGGGAACGAACGCGGTAGCCGATGGCCAGAATGAGGTCGAGGTTGTAGAGCAGGATCGTGCGCTGAACCTCGCGTTTCCCCTCGGATTGAACTGTCAAGGATTCCTTGACAGTTGCCTCGGGGCTGAGCTCCCCGTCCACAAAGATGTTTTTGGCGTGTAGGGAGACGTTCTGCTTGGTGGTCTGGAACAGCTCAGCGATTTCGAGCTGGGTGAGCCAGACGGTACGGCCCTCAATGCGAAGGTCGAGCCGGGTACGACCATCGTTAGAGGTGTAGAGTACCAGGTCACTCATATCCCGAGTTGTTTGAGGATTTGCTGGAGAGCCTTGTCCGTCTCCCTCGCTTCGGCTTCGATGACCTTCAGTTCCTCGGCGATCTCGGCGATCGGCCGGTAGGTTTGGGCGTCGCTGGTGTGGATGTAGCGACTGGGGGAAATGTTGTAGTCGTTCTTTTTCAGCTCAGCGTGATCGACGATGCGGCTAAGTTTTCCCTCTTCCTTCCAACCAGTGAGGGTGTTGGCGATCCGGTCGATGCCGGCGTCCGGGATGAAGTTTTTGGGGTCGCCCTTTTCGAAGACTTGGCTGGCGTTGACGAGGAAGACTTTTCCTTTGCGCTCGTTCGCCTTGGCCTTGTTCAGGAACAGCACGATTCCGGGAGCAGTGGTGTTGTAGAAGAGGTTCTCCGGCAGGTAGAGGACGCTCTCCACGAGGTCGCGGTCCACGAACCACTGGCGGACGGTCCTTTCCTTGTTGGTGCCGGCATTGCCGGAGCCGCGCGAGGCCGCCCCAGTGTCGAGGACGATCGCCGCCCTGCCCCGGTCATTGAGGCTGGCGTGGATGTGCTGCACCCACCCCCAATCGGCGGACGACTTGCCAGGGAAACCTGCACCGGCAGGAAAACGGCCGAGTTCGTCCGCGTCGTAATCACCCTCGGTGAACCAGTCTTGGTTCCACATGGGATTGGCGATGACGCGATCGAAGGTGCGGAGCTTGCCCCGCTTGTCGCGGAACTGTGGGCTCTTGAAGGTGTCCCCGATTTCGATCTGCCCCTCCATGTCATGGATGATCATGTTCATGTTGGCCATGGCCCAGGTTTCGGGGGTGTATTCCTGACCGTACAGCTTGAGCGGAGCCGGTTTCGCCTCGCGGTGGGCTTGCACCATGGCGATCTCGCATTTCACCAGCAGGCCGCCAGACCCGCAGGTCGGGTCGTAGATCTCCATGCCGGGCTCGGGCTGGAGGACGCGCGACATGATGGTGCCGACCTCGGGCGGGGTGTAGAATTCGCCCGCACTTTGACCGCCGCCCTCGGCGAACTTGCGGATGAGGTATTCGTAGCTCTTGCCGATGATGTCGGCCTCGACGTCTTCGAGCCCAAGGCGCTTGATGCTGATGGCCTCGATGAGGTTGGAGAGACGGTCGTCGTCGAGATCACGCTGGCCATGGGTGGTGGCGTTGAAATCGACGCGGTCGATGATGCCCTGTAGTAGCGGGTTTTCCCGGGCGATGGCCCGCATCTGGGTGGTGACGCCTTCGCCGATCTTGTCGGAGAGCTTGCGAATGACCGACCAGACGGGCTGCTCGGGATCTTCCGGCAGGATCGGCAAATAGAAGCGGACGAGTTGGTGGTCTGCCTTCACGAGCTGGAAGGCTTTCTTGCGCGAGCCGACTTCCTCGGAGATGCGGTTGATCTCGTCATCGAAAACATCGCAGAGCCGCTTGGTGAAGATCAGCGGCAGGATGAAGTCCTTGTATTTCGGAGCGTCCTTGGCGCCGCGGATGGAGCAGGCGGCATCCCAGATCCACGACTCGAGGGACTTGGTTTTTTCAGGAGGTGTGGCCATTCAGTTCAACTCGGAGAGGTTGGGGAAATGCATCGATACTCGGCCTGAAACACTGACGGCAAAGGCTTGCGAGGCACGCGCGGCCGCGGGGACAACAGAGGGCCGTTGACCGGGGTGGATCCCATCGAACCACAGCCCAAGACCATGCAACGCAGGCTCCCGGTTCAGTCGAACCATCTTCTCCAAACCGCCGGAAACGCACGGCTGTGGATCAATCGTCTGAAGGAAGGGGTTCACTGTTTTTCAGGATGCCGCTTGCTCAGCAAGGGCTGAATCGAAGGCTTCACCGGTTTAATCTGCGAAGTGCGCCTCGGGTGCAACCACCAAGCGCGACAAGATGATGATGAAGCCCGAAAACCGGCACCTGGCTCCATCAGTGACGGTCGCCCTGAGGCCGCCATGAGGCCAACATCGCCTTGGCGCGGTCGATGGCCTATCATCCCTTCCATGCGCTGCATCGTGACGGCAGGCCCGACCGTGGAACCTCTGGATTCGGTGCGTCGGTTGACCAACCACTCCACGGGCACCCTGGGGACCGACCTGGCCAACCACTTGGCGTGCGCCGGGCACGACGTTCTCCTGCTGCGCAGTCGCACCGCCACGGCCGCGCCGCCGCTCCACGCGGTCACCACCGAGGCGTTTGCCACCGCCGCCGACCTCTTGGAACGATTTGAGGCCCATGCCACCCAGGAACCCGTGGCGATCTTCCATGCGGCTGCGGTCGGTGATTTCCAGGTCG
>Ga0214917_10005769_pt1 | contig 13111 bp, 11 predicted proteins | sample LL_1208_BB_MetaG_FD_177983 | JGI IMG/M metagenome (GOLD analysis project Ga0214917, IMG submission 177983) | Freshwater microbial communities from Lake Lanier, Atlanta, Georgia, United States - LL_1208_BB | ecosystem: Environmental > Aquatic > Freshwater > Lake | place: USA: Georgia | collected... | reverse complement strand
CCGCCAAGGGTGACCCTAGCACCCCTCCCAGGATGATTCCTGCCAAAGCGGCCGCGGTGCCGATCGGTCCGGCTCCCACCACGCCCGCTTTTTCAAACGCCGGCGCAAAGGCCAATGCGGTCCCAGGACCCCCGGCCAGGGAAACCGATCCGGCCAGTGCGCCCACCAGCGGGTTCTGACCCAGCGCCTTGGCCAGTCCCATCCCGATCAGGTTTTGGGAAACCAGAATCAACCCACAGAGGAAGAAGAACTTGATCACGTCCGACCCTCCGGCCCGCAGGTTTTTCCAGGAAGCCATCCACCCGATCGAAAGAAAGAAGGCAATCATCAGCGGGGTTTGCAGGGTCAGATCGAACTGGAGCGGTTGGGCCCCGAACATTTCACTCAGGCTGAAGAGAACGCATAGGAGAAGACCCCCCAACACGGGTTCGGGAAGGCAAAGGTCTTGGAGAATCGGAAAAACCCGCACCAAACCTTTTCCGAGCAGAATTCCCCCGGCGGCAATCGCTAAGGTTTCAATGAGGGAGAAAGTCATTCGCGAGTTTCGAGAAATACCCCGAACTGCCTTGGATGACGATTGGATTTGTATCAAAACCGGCAAAATTGAAAAAGTCGAACCTACGTGCTAAAATGTACTATTCGTTACTCTCGAGCTAACTCAGGTGGCGGAGTGAAAGGATTTTGGATCCAAAAGCATCCAAAGTTTCCTTGGATCTTTTATTTATCAGCCCTGCTTTGCCCAACCGGTCTGTCATTCGCCCAAACTAACCTCGCAAACTATACCCCAGGCATCACCTATTGGGGGCGTAGCAACTACACAGAATATATCGCTGGGAATCTTCCATTGATCATTTCCGCTCCACACGGTGGTGACCTCACCCCGTCCGAGTTGCCCAACCGCACGAACACTTCAACCTACACCGTAACAACCGATTCGGATCTTTATACCGACAATCTCGCCCGGGCGATCCGCACCGCCACTTTCAACCGTTACGGGCGTTACCCCCACGTGATTATTTGCGACGTCAGCCGCGCCAAGGTCGACTGTAATCGGGAGATTATCGAGGGAGCCCAGAACAACACTAACACCCAGATCCTCTGGCGGGAGTTTCACGCTTTCCTCGATATCGCTCGCAAGCAGGTCAGCAATAGCTACGGACGCGGGCTTTACATCGACCTTCACGGCCACGGCCACACCCTCCAACGAAACGAGATTGGTTACAACCTCTCCGATTCCCTCCTGTTCAAATCCACCCTCTCCTCCTCGGATGACAACTCCTCGTCGATTTATGCATTAAGCCTCCGCTCCCGCCAGAGTTTCAACGACCTCGTCCGCGGCAGCCTGAGTCTTGGAGCCCTGCTGGAAAAACGCGGCTATCCCTGCATTCCGAGTCCCGTGAACCCCAATCCCGGCACGAACTCCGCCGGCGTCACAAACACCTACTTTAACGGGGGGTACAATGTGGAGACATACGGGACCAGTTCCTCCAATGGCGGGACGATTGATGCCATCCAGATCGAATGCAACTTTACCAACGTCCGGGCCAAGTCCTCCTCCTCATCCGATAGTGAAAATGTGGTCGTGCGCGCGACCTACGCCTCGAACCTGGTTGCCGCACTGGATGACTATTTTAAATACCATCTGGAAATGCCCTTGGACACACAGGCCACCCCTCCTCCCTCCGTTAACAGTTTTAGCGATAAAACCATTCTCGAAGATGGTTCCACCTCCACATCCAGCATCACCCTCGCCAGCGCCAGCAACACTTTTTGGGGGGAATCCTCCGACTCTAGCGTGGTCGATACCAACGGATTTGTTTTTGGAGGTTCCAACAATACCACCAGTCGAAACCTTGTGGTCTATCCTCGTCCCAATGCCTCCGGCACCAACGTCATCATCATGATTTATCAAAAAGACACCAACGGCGGGGTGGGCACAGATTGGTATTATCTCACGGTCAACCCGGTGAACGATCCTCCCGTATTCGGTCCTGCGATCAACCCCACCATCAATCCTGGATTTAACCTGACCCTGCCCAATCCAGCCACCGATGTGGAAAACAACGTGCTGACGTATCAGATGCTTTCAGGCCCCGCCGGAGCCTCCCTCAATCCGGCAAACGGCACCCTGACTTGGCGCCCCACGATTGCACAAGCTGGACAGTCGTATTCGGTGGTGACTCGGGTGACGGACAATGGAACCAACACCCTTTCCACGACCAACACCAATACCGTTGGGGTTTTCCCGGTTGAAAAGCCGGTTATCTCCACAACATGGGCAAACACCGCCATCGAACCAAACAGCTCCTCCCAACTCCAACTCTCGATCCAAGGCCAAACCGGGCCCGATTACACGCTCTTGACCTCAACCAATCTAATCGACTGGATCCCGGTCTCGACCAACACCCCGGGCACTTTCCCGTTTGTTTGGACCGATACGAATACTTCGCAGGATCTGAAGCGTTTTTACCGGTTGCGTCTCGGGCCTTAGGCAGGGCGCATAAGCATCTCCATGGACGGATCGGGGTGGCCATCCCTACCATGGGGCATGCAAGTTATCCTCTTGTGCCTGGTTTTTCTGGGGAGTTGCATCGGGTACTCTGCTGAACCGATTCGCATCGGCGTCTACTCCCATTCGACCAATGCGGCCAAAGTCTCCCAAATCGTGGGGGTCTTCACCAACATCCTGACGGCGGAAAAGGGATTTGAAGTTCAACGAGTGGATCCCTCCACCATCCGGGCCGGTGTTCTGACGAATCTCAACGTCCTCATCATGCCGGGCGGGTCGGGCAGCAAGCAGGCCACGAATCTGGAAACTCCGGGCTGTGAGGCGATCCAGAAATTTGTCCGCGACGGCGGTGGATATGTGGGAATCTGTGCGGGAGCCTATCTGGCCTCGTCTCACTACTCCTGGTCCCTCAACCTCATCAATGCCAAGGTCATCGACCGAAACCATTGGGCCCGAGGAAAAGGAAATGTTGTCCTGACGCTGACCCCGCTTGGCCAAAAAGTTCTTGGACATCCGGAGTCGGAAGTAGAAGTCTTTTACGGCCAAGGTCCTCTTTACGGCCGTGGCACCAACGACACCCTCCCCGCTTATGAGGAATTGGCGATTTATAAAACCGAGGTGGAGAAGGAAAATGTCCCTGCGGGAGTGCCCATGGGCGTAATGCCTGGGACCACTGCGATCGCCCGGGGCGAATACGGGAAAGGTCGCGTCATCTGCTACAGCCCCCATCCGGAAAAACCATTTGAACCGGTCTTTCACCTGATCGAGAACGGCGTCCGCTGGGCCGCCGGCAAGGACCCTAACCCCGTAACAAAAGAAGAGTGGGCAAAACGCCCGAAGCCCGGGAAACCCGAGCCATTGGATCCGGAGGACTAAAAACCTACTCTTCCGTCTCGGCTGTCTTCTTTTCCTCGCCGGGAGCAGGCTTGGTGGCTTCCACCTTCTCCGCTTTTCCCGGATCCATGGATTGAGGGGTCACGGTCACCTTCATTCCTTTTTCCAATCCATCCAACTTCCCCTCTACCCCGTCGATGGTGATCTTTCCACTTTCCGCCAGATGAAACGCGACGACTTTATTTGTCTTATCCGCCGTGACGATCGGTTGATCCAAACGAACGGTCAGACGGTTTTTGGCTGCAGTCACGACATAGATCTTTCCCTTCACCGGTTCGGTGGAGGCGTTCAAGGGAGCCATTTTCTTTTTCTTCGGAGGCTCTACTTGGGCGGTGGTGGGCACAGCCAGAACGAGCAGGGCGAGGATGAGGAGTTGGAGGGGTTGTTTCATATGGTTTCTCTTTCTTGGTTTAAAGCCGGGCGATCAACAGCTCCCGCTGGTAGATCATCTCCTTCGGCAGTTCGTGGTAAATTTTTAAAAAGAGCTCGTTCTGAAACACGAGCTCGCGCCGCCATTCGTCCGGATCGATCTTCATCATTTCGGCAAACCGTTCTTGGGTCATGCCCTCGATTCCCCGGGTATCAAGATCCTCATACCGCGGAATCCAGCCGATCGAAGCCTCGCGGGCATCCTTCTGTCCATGGCAGCGCCCGATGATCCACTCCAGCACCCGCATGTTGTCTCCAAAACCCGGCCAGTAGAATTTTCCATCCGCATCTTTTCGAAACCAGTTCACATGAAAAATTCGGGGAAGAATTTTGATCTTCTTGCGCATATCCATCCAGTGATCGAAGTATTCCCCCATGTTGTAGCCGCAGAATGGCAGCATCGCCATCGGATCCCCCCGGACCTGACCGTGGCCACCGACGGCCGCTGCGGTCATTTCCGATCCCATGGAGGCCCCTACGAAAACGCCGTGAAACCAGCTGAACGCCTGAAACACGAGGGGGATCGTTGAAGCCCGCCGGCCGCCGAAAATGAGCGCACTGATTGGCACTCCCTTGGGGTCCTCTGCCTCCGACGCCAGAGCAGGATTGTTTCGCATAGGAGCAGTAAAACGGCTGTTGGGATGTGCCGCCTTTTCCCCGCTCTTGGGATCCCAAGGCTTCCCCTTCCAATCAATCAGGTTGGGAGGCGGAGGATTATCCTTCCCCTCCCACCAGACGTCTCCGTCGGCAGTTCGGGCCACATTGGTGAAGATGGTGTCGTGAGCCATGATCTTCATGGCGTTGGGATTGGATTTTTCATTCGTGCCCGGAACCACACCAAAATACCCGTTCTCGGGGTTGATCGCCCGAAGTCGGCCGTCTTCTCCAGTCTTCATCCAAGCGATATCGTCCCCGATGGTTGTGATTTTCCATCCCTTGTATGTTGAAGGCGGAATCATCATGGCGAAGTTCGTCTTTCCACATGCGGAAGGAAACGCCGCCGCAACATAGGTCTTCCGTCCCTCGGGATCCTCAACACATAGGATCAACATGTGCTCTGCCAGCCATCCCTCGTCCCGACCGAGGAACGAGGCGATTCGCAGGGCGAGGCACTTTTTGCCGAGGAGGGCGTTGCCCCCGTATCCCGAACCGACCGAAATGATCTCGTTGACCTCGGGAAAGTGGCAGATGTATCGGCGCTCTGGATCGCAGTCGAGAACACTATGGGTGCCACGGTTGAACTCCTCGGAATCGCCCAGATGATCCAAAGCGACCTTCCCCATCCGGGCCATGATCCGCATGTTCAACACAACATAAATGGAGTCGGTCAGTTCAATGCCAACCTTGGACAGTGGGGATCCAGGGGGTCCCATGAGATAGGGAATGACAAAAAGCGTCCTGCCCTTCATGGCCCCCTTGAGGAGTCCGCGGAGTTTTTGACGCATCTGCTTCGGTTCCATCCAGTTGTTGGTGGGCCCAGCCTCTTTTTGCCTACGGGTACAGATGTAGGTGCACTGTTCCACCCGTGCCACGTCATTCGGATTGGAGTGATGGTAGTAGCAGCGGGGCCATTTTTTTGAATCCAGCGGGATCAGAACCCCTTGTTTCACCGCCTGCTCCGTCAGGTATTCCTTCTCTCCCTCCGATCCGTCACACCAGAAGACATGCTCCGGTTCGGTGAGCTTGACGGTCTCATCGACCCATTCCTTGACCCAGTCATTTTTCGGAATCGTCCGGCCAAACCGGTCGGTGGGCAACGTGGGTTGGATTTTCGTCACTTCAACGATTGTTGGGAAAAGTTTCGAATTAGCAAACGATGTGATGCAAGTATCAGGTTTTCTTCGATGTCCGATCAGCTCATCTTGTAAAATTTTACTGAAACCCGAGCGCTTTTTCCATACGCAGGTCGTTGATCATCAATTCCGCATCATGACCGACGTTCGGCACTTCCACTTTGGTCCAGTTGAATTTCCAGCCCTTTTCCTTGGCCAACTTCTGACAGGATTCAAAAAAGTTCCGTCCTCGTTCCAGACGGACCTTTCCTTGGCGATTCGCCTCGGGGCTATCATCGAAATTTTCGCCCTTGGGAAGGTTGTCCGCAAGACCCAGATAGATCGTCATGGGAGTTTCCACCATTTTTTTGAGCCGATCTTCATTCTGAAGGTCTCTAGGCAACTTTCCAAAACCGTACCCCCAATCCCAGTCCAACCGGGCAAAGGGATACGTTCCCGCATTGGCAGCTACCACCCGTTTGGCGGTGATCGGTTCCATGGCCACATAACGTGTGAGAAACTGGCCGCCGCCTGAATGGCCGATGAGATAGTGATCCCGCTTTGGATCCCCTTCGCGCTTGAGGATGTCTTGAATCACCTGCGTGGCCATGGGAAACGACCACTGCTTCCGGTTCCGTAACGTTCCATCCTTCGTCAGGATTCCACCCCAAGAATAAAGATGAGCCAGAAACCTTTCCTGATCAAAAAAGGGTGCCGCGACCATTGCATGATGTTTTTCCGCCAAAGAGATGGTCCAGTTCCTGTAATCCTCCGCATTCCTTTTGGCACCATGAAAAACAAAAAAAATCGGTCCGTTGGAAAAACCCTTGGGCTTGTAGGTGTAGACTTGGATCGCCCGCTCCCCCTGGCCGACGGTCACCTCCCCTTTCCCATCAGGAATGGCTCCAGATGGGGTGGCTTCCAAAGGAAACATTGGAAAAATCAACAGACTGAAAAAGAGAAAAAGCTTCATGGGATCAGGAATCTTTATCGGCGGATTGAAGTAGATTTTTTTGGAGGGTTTCTGCACTAACCTCTCCTTCCCAGCGGCTGATCGCGATGGTGGCCACTCCGTTGCCGATGAAGTTGGTGATCGCCCGACATTCGCTCATAAATCGGTCGATGCCCACCAAAATGGCCAGCGATTCGAGAGGAATGCCGGGAACCGTCTCCAGAGTTGCCGCCAAAGTGACAAAGCCAGCTCCGGTAACCCCGCTCGCCCCCTTGGAAGTGATCATCGCAACGAAAAGCAGGGCAATCTGATGGGGAAGATCAAGTTTCGTGTTGGTGGCCTGGGCCAAAAAGACCGCTGCCATCGTCATGTAGATGTTCGTCCCATCCAGATTGAAGCTGTACCCCGCAGGAATCACCAAGCCCACGGTGGATTTGGCACATCCCAATCGTTCCAGTTTTTTCATGATTCCGGGCAGAGCCGTTTCGGACGAACTCGTTCCCAGCACCAACAGGAGCTCGTCTTTGATGTAGGCCAGATAACGAAACAGAGGGAGGCCCGATGCCTTCAAGATCAGCCCCAGCACAACGACCACGAAAATACCGGACGTCAGATAAAAGCCCATCATCAGGGCAAGGAGCTTGTTTAGGGAGGCCAAACCGAATCCACCGACGGTGTACCCCATGGCACCAAAGGCCCCGATCGGCGCCGCCTTCACCACAATCCCCATCACGCCAAAGAAAAGTTTGCTCCCCTCCTCCACCACATGCAGAACCGCCTGCCCGCGTTCCGGTAAAAGGGTGATTGCCAGGGCGGTGAGGACCGCGATGAAAAGCACCTGCAACAGATCTCCGGATGTGAAAGCCCCAAGAAAGGAGGAAGGAATGATGTTCAGGAAGAAATCGACTTTTTCGGTGCTGTGAACTTTCGTCAGATAGGATTGGCTTACTTTCGCATCCAGAGTGTGCACATCGAGGTTGAACCCGTCCCCAGGCCGCAGAAGGTTCACCACCACCAACCCAATGATCAGCGCCAGAGTCGAAACGACTTCAAAATAGACAAGGGTTTTAAATCCCGTCCGGCCCAACCGTTTGAGATCCCCCATCGAGGCGATTCCGTGAACCACGGTGCAGAAGATGATCGGGGCGATCATCATTTTAATGAGTTTGATGAAGCCGTCCCCCAGTGGCTTGAGGGACTTCCCAAATTCAGGGAAGAAAGCCCCGACCACGATCCCTGCGGCGACCGCCATCAAAACTTGAACATAGAGAATTCGATACCATGGAGTGCTGGGGCATCTCTGAACGGCATTCATCCCACTCGACCTTAGGAGGGCAGGAGTTGGGTTGCGAAGCTTATTCCCCCCTGTAAAAAATCTGCGCGGGAAATGAGGTTCTTGAACCGAGGATCAGGCAAGTCCACTATCCATCGATGGTGGAGCCTTCCTCCAACGCTTCCCGTGATTTAAAATTGCTCGGCCTTTGCCTCGCCGTTGTCCTGATATCGAGCGCTCTGGCTTCGTTCATCCAAAGCTCGTGGGGAAAAGTCCGCATCACCTCCATCAACCTTCCAACGCAAAATGGCCAATGGGTGGCGGCCGATCTGTTTCGCCCCCTCAGCGCGACGGGAAAAAATCCCGCACCCGCAGTCATCGTCGTTCCTGGGTTTCAACGATCCAAGGAAACCCAAGCTAACATCTCCCTCGAACTCGCCCGACGAGGCATCGTTGTCATTGCAATCGATCCTTATGCCCAAGGTTTTTCGAGCGCCTCCGTAAGTACCCGCTCCGCCACGGAAGAGGGATATGGAATGTTTGCCGTTGTGGATTACCTCACGGAGACCGACAACCTGAATTACGTGGACAAATCCCGCATCGGGGTGACTGGCCATTCCGCAGGAGGAAATGCAACTCTTCAAGCCGCCTCCCACTTTGGAGAGGAGGGATTGGAAAAGGCCAGACCCAGCAAGATTCACTCCGCCTACATCTCCGGCTACCTACTCTCTTTGAAAAATAAGATTCTCCGCACCGTGCAATCGAACCTCGGCCTCAGCTATGGGCTCTATGATGAAGGCGCCTTCCGGAACGAACTCAAAAATGCCGATATGCGGAAAGCCCCCGAAGCCCTTCGCTTCGTCCAATCAGGTCAAAAGGATGGAGAACCCTCCGTCACCGAAGTCGAGATCGATCACTTCTACGGAGATCCTACCTCCAGAAACCTTCGAGTCATTCATAACGAGCCTGTGCTTCACCCTTTTCAGCCGTACAGCCGTTTAGCAACCACTCATCAACTGGAATATTTTCGCACCGTTTTCGACCTGAAAGACTCCCTGCCTGGCACGGATCAGATTTGGATCTGGAAGGAGATTTTATCCCTCTGCACTTTCGCGGCTTCCCTGATCTCGCTCATTCCCTTTACCCGTCTTTTGTTGCAAGGCATTCCCTACTTTCATGCTCTCGTGCACCCCATTCCTCCAGCATCGCCCCGTCCCCTTGGCTGGCAGAGGGTGGTGTTTTGGACCCTCTTTCTGTCCGGTGCGGTCTTCGCCTGCTTTTCCTACATCCCACTGACCGAACTCTCGCAAAAACTTTTCGTCGAAGCCACGGGCAGGCAACAGACCTGGTTTTTTCCCCAACGGATGAACAACGGGGTCATGCTATGGGCCTTGGCCAACGGCATTCTCGGTTTTGTGCTTTTCTTTATCGGCCTGAAGACTCAGGGAAAATCTTTCTCACGGGCCAATCTCGGACTCGACCTCAATCCCGGAGAATTACGTCGCGCACTTCTCCTTGCTGTTATGATTTTCTTTTTCTTCTTTGGCCTGCTTTTCGTTGTCTATTCGCTTTTTCATATCGATTACCGGTTCCTTTTTCTCGGCGTCCGTCTCTTCCAACCCCCGCTCCTACTTCTCATGCTCATCTACGCCCCGTTCTTTTTCATTTTTTTTCTATCGAACTCCCTCCGGGCCAATCTTTCGCTACGTTTTGCCGAGACTCCCCCTTGGCGCAGCCTACTCCTCGCTGGATTGGGGAATTCCCTCGGCTTGTTTCTCATCCTGTTGGTTCAGTATGGGACCTTGTGGGCAACAGGTACAGTTCGGTGGACTGAAGGCTGGCTGTACGTGAACCTTCTATTTGCCGTTGTCCCAACGATGTTCATCCTTCCTTACTTCCACCGCTACTTTTACCTCATGACCGGTCGGATTATTCTTGGCCCACTAATCACCTGTTTGATTTTTATCATGATCCTCCTCTCGAACACGGTCTGCTACCTGCCTCTTTAATGGGGGGGGTCGCCCCTCCGCCTCTCCTGTCGGGGCGTTGCCCTCCCTCGTAATTTAACTCTGAAATATTCCGAGAGGATTTGGCCCCCACACACCCGCCCCTGGCCCAATCCTTGATCGCCTCCGGCGGTTGGAACTCTCTCGCTTGCTTCGCTGCGTTTACCCCGACCCGTGTCGGGGCTCGAGATGGCTTTTTGCCCTCTTATGATAAAGCTTTGAAATATCTCGAGAGGATTTGGCCCCCGCACACCCACCCTTGGCCCAATCCTTGACCGCCTCTGGCGGTTCGAACTCTTTCGCTTGCTCCGCTGCGCTCGAGAGGATTTGAACCTCCATGGGTTGCCCCGCTACCACCTCAAGGTAGTGCGTCTGCCAGTTTCGCCACGAGCGCGTAAAATAAATGATAGTTTATCTGTTTCCCGGTGACAAGCCGGCTCGCCGACCCGTCTTTCTGACCACTTCATCGAGCATTTTTTCGGTGAGTCGCCCTGTAAAAGTATTTTGTTGGCTTACATGGTAAGAGCCAACCAACCACCGCCCCCCGGGAAGACAAACTTCCGCCCCATGCGCGAATTTCGGCTTGGGTTTGAGATGAAAGAACCGTGCCACAGCGTCAAAACCAAACCCGCCCAGAGCCAGATAAACCCTCGCCTCTTGGAGTTGTTGTAGCTCCTGACGGAAAAACACCCCGCAATGATCCCTCTCAACAGGGGTCGGACGATTCGTGGGGGGCGCACACTTGACCGGTGCAGTAATCCAAACCTGCCTTAGCTTCAAACCGTCCATCCGCCCCGTACTCTCTGTCTGACTTGCCCACCCCGCCTTCCACAAGGCCCGGTAAAGCCACCGCCCGGACTCGTCCCCGGTAAACATTCGCCCTGTTCGATTGGCCCCATGGGCTCCCGGAGCCAATCCGACCACCACCACCTTGGCCTTGGAATCCCCCCACCCCGGAACCGGTTTCCCCCAGTAAATTTCTCCGGCATAGGCCGCTTTCTTTTCCCGGGCCACTCTCTCCCTCCACTTGACCAACCGGGGACACCTCCGGCATTCAACGATTTCCCGCTCCAAAGCAGGTAGATCTTTCGAAATCATTCTTGCTTGGAATCGGGAATCCGACAGACCGAACGCCCCATCCACCCGGAAATTCTATGACGATTCCCTGCCACTACGGCGTATCCGATCGAAGCAAAAGGAAGCACGAAAGGACACAGGATAAAGCGTCCCAACCACTCCCATCCGGGAACCAAGGTAAGACAAAATCCGGTCGCCGAGGCTTTCCTCCATAATTTCCCATCCTTCCCCAGCGCCTGAATCCCCTTATCCGCCAAGGTCCGATCCACCATCGGATACTTTTTTATGTCCGTTTCATCCTGATAAGCCACGACCTGAAAAGTGTCCGGCCGACTTTTTTGCAACAGCCAGTCGACACTGGCCTGGCAAAAACCGCAGTCTGCATCATAAAAAAGGGTGGCCAAAGCCATATCCCAAACCTAGCCCGATTCTGTTTCCCGCCAACCCACTTGCATTCTCTCATCTCCCCGACAAGATGGACTCATGCTCAAGCCCGATCCCTCCCGTCTAGGCTCCCGCCTCTTCCGCTTAATTTCCAAGGGGGAAATCGTGACCTACGGGTACGTCGCCGTTCTTCTTCTCGTCATTGCAGGCGCGATCTCGATCTACCTAGTCCACTACATCCTGAATGCAATGCTGCTGCATCAGCCCTTTTTTTCGACTCTCATCTCCGTGATTAATGAGGTGCTCCTGATCCTTATCGTGATGGAGATCCTTCGCACTGTTACTCGCCTCCTTGTTTCCCCAGCTCACGATGTGAGTATTGCAGACCTCGTTCCCTTCCTCGTCATTGCAGGAATTAGCGTGACCCGTCGTGTCTTAACCATCGGCGCAGGTCTGTCGGTGCAGGAAACGGAAGGTCGCAATCTGGACCCCATCAAATTTACTCAGTCGATGACGGAGTTGCTCGTCAGCGGAGTGATTATTGTACTGGTTAGCGTATCCCTCTGGTTGATCCACCGGAAGTCACCCTCCAAAACCACCTAACGCTCGGCTCTATCGTTCTTCGGGCAGGTAGATCGAATCCGGGAAATTCCCTCTTAGCCGTTCCCCCGCAGGCCCCTGCGTAACCGCCTCGACAAGATACTTTCCTCCGACAAAACACCCCTTCCAAGACTGGCCAAACCCGCCGAAACTTTCCTCATTATCCCCACGAGAACGCACCTTATTGTGCCCGAACTTAAAGCACCGCAGGTCCACTGCGACCTGCTTGGCCAAATTCGCATCATCCGTAGCCAAACTGGAAACAAGGTTACCATTCGAGACATTCATCTCCGCCACGAGCTGATCCACGCTATCCACCACAGCCACCGAGTCGACAGGGCCAAAGGGCTCGCCGTGGTACAGCTTACAGTTTCTCGGCAGGCTAAGCAGAGCCACAGGTGCCAAGTAGGCCGAAATATCCTGGGAAGGCTGGAAAAGAGCCTCATTCAGAACCCCCTCGTACAGCGCGACAGCACCCCCGGCAACGGCCTCTGTGACCTGAACCCGCAGCTCCTCCACCTTTTTACTGTTAATCAACGGCCCGTAATCCAAGGCAGGCAACGGATCCTCCGCTTTGTCAACTAGGAGGGGATGCCCGCACTTCAACCCTTGAACCACGCCAAGGTACATTTCTAAAAATTTCGGGAACATCGAGCGCTGAACGACATAGCGCGGGTAGGCTGTACACCTCTGCTTGCCAAACTCGAACCCCTTCTTGATCTGGGCGGCCAGACTCTTCCAGTCCGAATACTCCCAGACTCCATAACAGTTCACCCCGTCCATCTCCAACATGTACCGCTTGGATCGATCGTAAAACGCGGCTGCAATCTCCCGACCATTATTTTTACCACCTACGAAAGCCAAACAAGAGATCGCTTCGTTTCGGACGAGGGCCTCGCTCAACTCACCCCCAGATCCGCTCACCAAGCTTACCGGCAATCCACGCCGGCGGGCCAATGCCAGCGCCAAAGTCACGGCGTGAATCCCTCCGTCGGTCGGGGTCTTGGCGATGACCGAATTTCCCGCCAGACACTGCACCAAGACGGCGTGAATCAGAACCGAAAGGGGATAGTTCCAGGAAGCGATGTTCGAAATCAGCCCGAGCGGTTTCCGCCCTTCCATCATCTTCTCGATCTGACCGACATACCAACGAACTCCCGTGATGCACCGCTCAACACTGACCTTGGACTGCGGGTAAGGCTTGCCGATTTCCCA
>Ga0214917_10005768_pt1 | contig 13111 bp, 16 predicted proteins | sample LL_1208_BB_MetaG_FD_177983 | JGI IMG/M metagenome (GOLD analysis project Ga0214917, IMG submission 177983) | Freshwater microbial communities from Lake Lanier, Atlanta, Georgia, United States - LL_1208_BB | ecosystem: Environmental > Aquatic > Freshwater > Lake | place: USA: Georgia | collected... | reverse complement strand
GGATGCTCCTCTCGGTGTTCGTGGACGCAATTCTAATAATGATTTGATTCGTAAAGAATTGGGTTGGGATTATTCTCAGACACTTGAAGAAGGAATTCGTAAGACTTATCATTGGATTGAGTCTCAAATTTTAATCAAAGAAACCTCAAATAAAGTTTTGCTCTGCAAGTGATTAATTTTATATGATGAAAAAAGTTGCTATTATTTTTCGTGGGGGAGTTGGTAGAGCATATGGAAAGTTGGGACATAATTCTACCAACATCTATGCAGAGTCTCCGTATATTAACTATTTGTCTGTAGAAAAATCTATTCGTCATCATATCATTAATTATAATCCAGATTATAAGTTTGATACCTTCATACATTGTTGGAATGAAGATTTGCAAGAATCTTTGGTGGAACTTTATAAACCTAAAAAATATTTGTTTGAAAGTAACACTCCATATAGAGAAGAAATTGAAAGAAAATTATTTTTATGTGGGCATACTGCGAGTTCTTTTGGTGAAGTTTCTGTTTCCTTATCAATTAAAAAGGGAATTGAATTAGTTGAAAGTTATTGTGAAGAGACGGGAAACGAATATGATTTAGTTATTTTTTTGAGACCAGATTATCTGTATTGGGATAATATGAACCTCAAAGATTATGATGAAGATAAAGTTTATGGAACCCAATATGGACCTAGTGATGGGGAATCACATTATGTGATGAATTTTGAGAATATGAAAAAGTTTAAAAACTTATATGATAGTATTAATTATATCAATCCACCATTAGTACATAAATTTATAGCAAAATATATTGTGTCTTTTGCTGCAAATTGCTACAAAGATAAATTTTACACCGGTGTTGATCATGAGTCTGTTAGGAAGTTGAGGTATAATATTGAGAATGAAACTTTAAAGGAAGAGGACTTATATAAATATGGTTTGACGCTAAGTGAAATTTATTCTTACAACGCAGATTGAGGTAATTAGATGATGAAGAGCAACAATTTAAAGCAATTACACAGATATTTTTCAAGTTTTTGCTCAAAAAATATAGAAGACTTAAAAGAAATTTTTTCTGATGATGTTGAACTTGTTGATTGGAATAACCAATATATCGGCAAAGATAATGTCATAAAAGAAGTTCAATCCATCTTTGATACTTTCGAATCAATTCAATTGAATGTAATTAAAATTTATAACTCAATTGATATTGTTGAGGATAAGGATAGTGAGTTTTTACTTGCTATTCCCTCCGATAGTTTATTTTCTTGTCGGATAGAAATTAAATTTGATGGTGGAGATCCACTTCGCATTATTGATTTGATTGAATTTAATAATGATGCACAAATTAAAAACCTAACCGCATATAAAAGATGAAATCTCTCAGAATTCCAAACAAAACTGAAGTAACAACAGTGTTGGGCGACTTTGAAAAGTTTGACCCAGTTAGAAATGCAGTAAACCCTGAAGCATATGATGAATATCGTAAACTTTGGGATGAAACTTCAAAGTTAGAAACAGTCACAGATTTTCCTTTACAACTTGATTTTGAACTAAATTATTCGTGTAATTTTTCCTGCCCAATGTGTACTTGGAATGCAGAGACAACCTCAAGATTTGGTAAGGATAAGTGGTTCCCCTTTGAAGTTTGGAAAGAACTTATTGATGAGGCAGTTCCCAAAGGATTAAAATCAATTAGATTGAATCAAATTAATGAACCTTTGATTCGCCAAGACATTGTTAAGTTTGTAGAGTATGCAAGAAATGCAGGTATTCTTGACATTTACTTTTCAACAAATGGTTCACTACTAACGGAAAAGATTTCAAGAGGTTTGATTGAAGCAGGTCTTTTGCGCCTTCAAGTTTCATTGGATGCAGCAACAGAAGAGACTTATAATAAGATTAGAATTGGTGGAGACTTTCATAAAATTCTGAACAACATCAATCGCTTTTTGGAAATTCGTGATGAGATGGGATCAAAACTTCCCACGCTGAGAGTTAATTTCGTTAAGACTTCTGAAAATATTCATGAGTTGGACCAATTCATTGAGATGTGGGAGGGTAAAGCAGACTTTATTGGTATTCAAGATCTTCTTGGAATTGTCGATAAGTTTGACAAATCCAAAAAAGAAGGATATGACCCAGATATTGAAGACTTTAAATGTGCTCAACCTTTCCAGCACATGACTGTAAGATCAAATGGACACATTCTTCCTTGCTGCTCTTTCTTCGGTCCAGACACTCCCATTGCAAAATTGAAGCATAATATTGAAGGAGTTGAAATGACTGGTGAAGATGGAATTCTTGTTTCAGATGAAACTAAGGAGACGATTGCTAATCTAATGGTTAGAACAATTGAAGAAGCATGGAACAGTGATGAAATGAAGTTTTTCAGAGATATTCATAAGAAAGGTGAATATTGGCGTCATCCTGTTTGTAAACGATGTGTTCAATCAACATCGCATGTTGACGAAACTCAATGAGTGAATTGTAAATGTTTTGTTTTTCTTGCAAATATTTTGATGGTTCTCCTGTCAAACAAACAGTAGATGCTATTTTAGAATATCATCCAAGTGAAAAAATAGTTATCGTTGATTCTATGTCTGAGGATAAAAACTTTTATCAGACATTTGCTGATTATGAAAATGTTGATATATTGGATGATTGTAATCCACATAGAGTTCCTGGAGCTTTTTATCAAACTGTAAAGAAATATCCAGATGAACCTTATTATATCAACATTCAAGATTCCCTGATTATTAAAAAGTCTTGGCAAGAATTTATTGATAGTCCTCATGAGTTTATCTCCCTTGCTTTTTTTCATGATACTATTCATGATGAAAGTAGACCCGAATATCAGTATATGCAAAAAGTTTTTGAAAGAACAATTTATCCTATCCCAAATCCAGGTCAAAGTTTCAATGCTTGCTTTGGTCCCATTTATGTTATAAAAAATTCTCTTGCTAGAAAGTTTTATGATAGTGGAATTCTTGCTAACATGAAATCTACTTGTAAGATGGAAGATGAAACTGGAGAAAGAATATTTGGAATACTGGCAAGTTTAGAAGGATACGATCCTGGAGAATATAATATGGAAGATGATATTATATCTAGATGGGGTGAAATGGTAAATGATGACATGCAATATTACACTAAAATTTTCTGTTCTAAACTGGGTAGATCCTAGTTGACAACAGAAGAAAAAATAATTATAATTTTATTAAATATCTAACAATTGAACTTTATGAATATTTTATTTCCAATTGCTGGTCTTGGAACTCGCTTCAAAAAGAATGGTTATATTGATCCTAAACCATTCATTAAATTTAAGGGAAAACCTCTAATTGAGTGGGCTCTTTCTTCTCTTAAAATTACGGGAAAATATTATGTTATTGTAAATGGATTAGAAGAGGAGTATTTGCAAGTTCTAAACAATATTCGTGATAAGTATTTTCTGGATCTCGAAGTCGTTGATATTGAACAATCAACCAGAGGTCAAGCAGAAACTTGTTTGATTGCAATTCAAAAGTTCAATATTGATGTAAGTGAACCTCTCATTATTACGAACTGCGATCAATACACTCCTTGGAATTATAATAAGTTTCTAAGTTTTATTAGAAAGCAAAATCCTGACGGTGTTGTTAGCACTTATAACCATCCTACTATTGAAATTGGGAAAGAAAGTCCTTACAGTCATGTTCTTTTAGGAGAAGATGGATATGCTGTTAAGTTTGCGGAAAAGGTTGCTATTTCTTCTTTGGCACTAAACGGTATTTTTTATTGGAGAACAGGTCAGTTCTTTGTTGATAGTGCATTGGAAATGATGGTTGATGATTCTGATTCTGGTTGGGGTTCCGGTGCATTCTCTCATGTAAAAGAAAAGTATGTTGCTCCAACATATAACTATCTAATCTTGAAGGGTAAAAAGATTTTGAATTATCATATGGAAGATGATGAGTATATTTCTCTTGGAAGTCCTCAAGACATCAAACTGCATGTAAAACGCCAGAATGTGAAGCAGGCAGTTGAAGATCTTCGCAATGGTAAACCAATTGTAATGGTCGATGATTATGACCGTGAATTTGAAGGAGACATTGTTCTTGCTGCTGAAAAAGCAACTGAAGAAAACCTTCTTTTTGCAATGAGACACGCTCGCGGACTAATGTGCCTTCCTTGCAATCAGGATAAACTTGATCAATTTAAGATTCCTATGATGCATACAAATGGTTGTGACCAGTTCGGAACTCCTTTTGCAACTAGTATTGATGCTGTAGTTGGTGCTACCACAGGGATGTCTGTTGGAGATCGTCTTGCTACTATTAAGACTTTTGTTTCAGATTTATCTCAATCAGAGTCTCTTGCTCAACCTGGGCACCTATTCCCTCTTCGTGCTCGTCCTGGTCTTCTTACAGAGCGTCGTGGGCATACAGAAGGGTGTGTAGAGATTCTTAAACTTGCTGGACTTAAGCAAGTTGGAGTTATCATTGAGATTATGGATGAATATGGTAAAATGATCAAGGGTGAGGCACTTAAGCAATTTGCTGAGATTTATAATCTTACGTTTGTTTCCATTGAAGAACTCTATGATGAAGTCTATAATAAAGACTCATCTGGTAGCGTCCCTCTATCTGCTGTTGATGAAAAAACTCTAGAGGCAATGTCTAAAGCATGATGGACTTTACCACTAGAGCTTACAATAGCTTTGCTTTAAATCCAAAAACAAAAGCAAGCATTATTAAAACTAGTGAAGAAGATAGACTGAAGGGAGAAGCAGAGTATTATTTGAATCTCCCAGATGATTTAAAAGTTTTTTTTCCTAGAATGATTAATTGCAATTTAACTTCACCTTATACTATGGAGTTGGAGTATTATGCGTATAATAACCTTGGAAATGTAATGGTATCGTCCGAATATGATGATACTTTCTGGGAAAAAACATTTGATTTTCTTTTAGGATATATTAATGCTTATAAACAATCTAAATCAATAGAGTCTAATACTACTGATTCTCTTTTAATGTTTGTTGATAAAACCGAAAAAGAGTATGTAAAACTCATGTATGATTTTGATTTTTTTAGTAAATTCAAAACTGAGAAAGAGTTTGTTCTAAATGAAAAAGTTTTAAAATCTTTTGATGTCATTTGGGAAAAGATAAAAGACTTTATTGAAATTAAACTCTTGGAAGAAAAGTTTTACTTTATTCATGGAGATTTGTGCTTTAGCAATATTCTTTATGGTATTAATCCAATCACTCAAGATTTGATTTTGAAAATGATTGACCCCAGAGGTGTATTTGGAAATACAAAATATTTTGGAGATCCGTATTACGATCTAGCAAAAATATCTCATTCTTGTAGTGGGGGATATGAATATTTTATTTACGATAAGTTTAACATTGATGTAAACAAAAATGTTTTTTCTTTGCAGTTTAAAAATGAATCTACAAAGAATAATATCAATGATAAATTTGTAAAAATTTCAAATCAGTTTTCTTTTGATTATCAGAAAATAAAACTCATTGAGGGTTGCATTTTTGTTGGTATGTGTGCTAGACATTATGATAGTTTAGAAAGACAAAAGGCAATGTTTATTACTGGTCTGAACATATTAAATGAAATTTATGAAACAATATAAGTTTTGTTTTGATCTTGATGGAACTCTCTGCCACATTAAAAAGGACGGAGAGGAATATATCAACGTAAAACCTATCGAAGGTGCAGTTGAAACCTTGCAGAGGTTGAAAAAAGATGGTCATTATATTATAATAATGACTGCTAGAAATATGTTAACTTATAACAATAATCTTGGTAAAATTATTGCTAATCAATCGCCAGTTGTGATTGAATGGTTGAATAAACATAATGTTCCATATGACGAAATTCATTTTGGAAAACCTGTAGCAGACTTCTATGTTGATGATAAAGCAGTTAAACTGGAAGACTGGAAAACTTTTAACAAACAAATGGAGAATTTATGAGAGACTTTTTTTTTGATACAGCTAACGTAGATTTTATTAAATCTACTATGGATAAGTATGGATCTGATATCAATCCAAAATGGGTTCGCGGAATCACTACCAATCCAAATGCTTTCAGTAAGGTTAATTTATTTCATCTTGATGAATGGATGAAACATGCTGTTGAAATGGGCAAACTGATTGCTGATATTCGTGGAGACAATGAAGGTGAAATACATGTTCAAGCTCCATATTCCCATCTTGAGCCAGAAGTAATTTTGGAGTATGCTAAAATTATTACTGATGTAACTGAAGGAACTTGTAAAGTTGGCATGAAAATTCCTCCATACCAGAAAGTTCTTGAGTATGTGGATCAGTATAATCAGTATGTAATTACGAATGTCACTGGACTTGCAGACTCTGCTACTGCATTAAAATGTTGCACTTATGATGTTGGATATATTAGTATCATTCCTGGTCGTATGGAAGAAGTTGGTATTGATGCTCAGACTGCAATTGCATTTGTAAATCAATGCAACTTTGAAAATACTCAAATTATTACTGGGAGTCAGAGAACAACCGAACAAATCATCTATTCTTTCTATCTGGATACAGTTCCTACGATTGGTGAGAAGTGTTGGAGTGATATTTTTGAAGGAGACAACTTTAATCGTATTCTAAATATGGGGTACGGTTATGAACCTGTTGGTCCGTTTAGTCCAACAATTTCGCAAGACAATATCAATCTTTCTCTTGCTTTCTTCGAACAAATGGATGGATTAGGTGATACCGCTCGTAAAGATTTGGAGACAAGACTGAACAAATGAAAATTACAATCCTTGGGTCTTCTGGACAAATTGGTGCCTACCTAACGGAATATCTTCGTGGCAAAGGACACGCGGTTCATGAGTTTGATGTTGTAAACGGTGAGCATCAGGATATGACGGATATTCCAAATCCTGAACTTCATCGTGTAATCATGGACACTGACTTTGTGTTCTTTCTTGCTTTTGATGTGGGTGGATCTAGATATCTTAAAAAGTATCAACACACCTTTGATTTCATCAACAACAATGCAAGATTGATGGTAAATGCTTTTGGACTTCTTGAAAAGTATAACAAGAGATTTGTATTTGCATCATCCCAAATGAGTAACATGAGTTACTCTCCTTATGGTGTGATGAAGAGGGTTGGGGAACTTTATACCCAAACTTTGGGTGGACTGACAGTTCATTTCTGGAATGTTTATGGCATTGAGCATGACCCAGAAAAATCTCATGTTATCACCGACTTTATTCGCCGTGGATTTGAAGAAGGTCAGTTTGAGATGATGACCGATGGAACTGAGGAGCGTCAGTTCCTTTATGCAGAGGATTGTTGTGAAGCATTAGAAACAGTCATGCATTCATATACTGACTTTAAACCAGAAGACCCTCTTCACATCACCTCTTTCCATGGTAACACAATCAAAGAGGTTGCTGAAATTATTCAGGGACAATTTAATCTGATTGGTAAACATGATGTAAAAATCACACCAGGTCTTGCTAAGGATAGTGTTCAGTTGGATAAAAGGAATCAAGCAAATAATTACATTACTGGATGGTGGATGCCAAAAACAAATTTGCAAGATGGAATTGCAAAAGTGTTTAATGAAATGAAAAAGAACTATGAATAAGGTTGTTATTTGGGGACACAAACTCCATGAATCTACGCATGGATATGTTCATAGTTCTTTTAAAAAAGCGTTTGATTTTTTGGGATATGAGACTCTTTGGATTGACCAAAGAGATGATATAAGTTCTATTGATCTTTCTGACTCTCTTTTCATAGTAGAGCACTCCAAAAGGCATGGAATGCCTTACCTAAAAGATTGTAAGTATGTTGGAGTCAACTTCCAAAATGAGTTTGAAGAAAATAATATACCAAAAGAAAATGTTATTGCATTCAGACATCAATGTGATACTTTTGATCAAGAAACATTCAAAGAAAAAGATGTAGAGAAAATATCAGACTTGTCTTATTGGGATGGGTCCGATAGAACTTTATATCAAGCATGGGCAACTGATTTGCTGCCATATGAAATTGATTACAAGAACCCAATCTCATTTAATGAGAACTCTAAGAAGTTAAATTATATTGGAATGTTTTATGAACAAGGTCCTTGGTGGGCTCAAGAGTTTGCTAATATTGTTGATGAAAGGCATGGTGTAGAATTTGATGTGTATACGCAAAATGCAAGCGATGAAGAAAACCGTGATTTAATTAGACAATCTTTTTTATGTCCTGATTTTCGTAGTGATTGGCATTTAATCATGGGTTATATTCCATGCAGAATCTTTAAAAATATCAGTTATGGTAGAATTTGTGGAACAAACTCACCAACAGTAAAAAGAGAATTTGGCGATTATGTTGTCTATGGCGGAACTCCCCAAAGTCTGTATGAAAATCTTTTAGACGCCGAAAGAAATAAAAAAGTAAACATGCACGAGGCTATGCTTTGTGTTAAAGAAAAGCATACTTATGTAAATAGAGTCCAAAACATTTTGAAATTATTTGGAGTAGATAAATGATTGGGTTTAATCATCTAGGACATCTTGGTCGTCTTGGTAATCAAATGTTTGAATTTGCTGCTCTTCGTGGAATCGCTGCAAATCGTGGATATGATATTTGTATTCCTTCTCCAGAAAACAAAGGGATTGAAAACTACAGTCTTCATGAGTGTTTTAAATTAGATCACATTCCTATTGGATTTGTTCCTGGCGACAAGTATGTTCAAGAAGAGCATTTTCATTTTAATCAAAAATTATTTGATACTTGTCCAGATGATGTAAGTCTGTATGGATTTTTTCAATCTGAAAAATATTTTCAAAATGTTTCTGATGAGATTCGTAAAGATTATACTTTTCATGATGAATATTTGGAACCATGTAAAGAATTTATATCTCAGTTTGATGGACAAGAACCTATTATACTTCATGTTCGTCGTGGAGATGCAAATCTTATAGACCCTCGTGGATTTAAATGGTCTTATACTCAATGTGGAGACCAACATCCTGTTCAAACTTTAGAATATTATGAGAAGGCACTTGCAGAGTTTGATGACAACCAACCTGTAATTGTATTTTCTGATTCCCCAGAGTGGGTAAAAGAGCAAGAGTTTTTCTCTGCAGATAGATTTTATCAGTCTGAACCGAATGATAAATATGCTGATGGGTCTTATACCCCATACGCGGATTTATGCTTGATGTCTTTGTGCTCTCATGCTATTATTGCTAATAGTTCTATGAGTTGGTGGGGTGCTTGGTTAATTTCTAACCCCAACAAAAAAGTAATTGCTCCTCGTATGTGGTTTGGTCCTGCATACGCAGATAAAAACACTAACGATCTTTATTGCTCTGACTGGATTACTTTATGAAAATATTTGTTACTGGATGTGCTGGACTCCTTGGCGCAAATTATACAAGACACTTACTTCAAAATGGACATGAAGTAATTGGTATAGATAATCTCTCTGGTGGATATAAAGCATTTGTCCCCAAGAGTGAAAACTTTTCTTTTGTAAAACTTAATCTGGAGAATAGAAAAAAAGTAGTAGATTTGTTTGAAGAACATAACCCAGATGTTCTCATACATTTTGCTGCTTATGCTGCTGAAGGATTGTCTCCATTTATTCGTAACTTTAATTATAGAAATAATTTAATCTGCTCTGCAAATTTAATTAATGAATGTATCACTCATGATACAAAAATGATTTTTACTTCAAGTATGGCAGTTTATGGTGAGCAAGAACCTCCATTTACAGAAGATAAAAAACCTCAACCTATTGACCCATATGGAATCGCAAAGTATGCGGTTGAGTGCGACTTGAAACTTGCACATGAGCAATTTGGACTTCGTTATAATATTGTTCGACCACATAATGTTCTGGGAGTTTATCAGAACATTTGGGATAAGTATCGTAATGTAATTGGTATTTTTATTCGTAAAACTTTGAATGGGCAACCGATTCTTGTATATGGTGATGGGGAACAGACTCGTGCGTTCTCTGACATTCAATATTATATGAAACCATTTGATAAACTTCTGACTGATTATGATAATGAAATCTTCAATATTGGAGCAGACAAATATTTTACTCTAAATGAAGTTGCTGAAACAGTTCAAAGGATTGGTAAAAAATACTGGTATGAAGTTCAGATTGAGCATGGGGAACCAAGGCATGAAGTTAAACATGCTTATTGCGATCATACTAAAGCAAAAAATTTATTAGATTTTATGGATGAAACTAATCTTGAAGAATTGATTGAAACTATGTTTGTGTGGGCAATGAAGCAACCAAACAGAAAAGTGAAGAAAATGGATTATGAAGTTACAAAAGACATCTATGAGTATTGGAAAGACAGTTAAATGAATTTTTTAGATAGTTTTTGTGATAAAGCATTGCATGGAAATTTAGATTCCGACAGGCATATTATTGCAATTTTTTCTATAGCTTTAGCATCCAAAGGAAAAACTTATGTTGAGTTAGGTGTTAGAGAAGGGCACACTTCAGAACCTTTGTATCAAGCAGCAAAGATGAATGATGGACATCTTTGGTCTGTAGATATCAACGAACCCACCGAGTACAAACCAAATAATGGTTATTATACTTTTTGCAAACGAGACAGTATTAAATTCTTAGAGGAATGGCCTAAAGATAAAAAAATAGATGTCCTTTATGTTGATGATTGGCATTCATATCCACATGTAAAAAGACAACTTGAATTGATTGATGAATTGATTGGTCCAAGTAGTATCATTCTTTTGCATGATTTAATGTATGGAAATACTGATCCATTTTATCACTGTGATTTAACTTTAAGTGATGGTCAGTGGGCAGAAGGAGGACCATATCGTGCAGTTGCAGAATTGAATCCACAATTCTGGGAATGGGCAACTCTTCCTTGGAATAACGGTCTGACTATCCTGCGTAAGAAATACAGCAACAAATATCATAGGAGATAAAGATGATTGGTATAAGTATTCACGAACATGCTGGACTGGGCAATCAAATTTGGAGAGCAGTTGCTTGTAGAGTCTTTGCAGAAAAACTTGGATATGATTATGGAATTAGTCACCCTGGTTGGAGAGGTCCATTTTTAAATATGGATTGGGGAAAGGAAGTAACTTTAAATGTTGAGAAGGATGAGGACTTTCATGTAACCGATGAATTTAAAAATTATTATGTGGAGCAGTTTGAACCATTTCCTGAAGTTGCTGGAGAAATTGGAAGAGCAGATTTAAATTTCTTTAGTTTAAAAGATAACACTTATATTAATGGCAATTTTCAAAGAATGTCGTATATTGAAGACTATAGAGATAAAATTTGTGAATGGTTGTCTTATGATGACAAATATAAGATAAGAGATTATTCTTCAGAAGATATTTGTGTAATTCAACTGAGAGGGGGAGACTATACAACTGGGCATTCAATGCTTCCATCGCAATATTATTATAGTGCGATGAGACATATGAAAGAAAATAATCCAAATATTGAATTTGTGATTGTAACTGATGACCCAACGACAGCATCAAAAATGCTTCCAAATATTCCAATTGTTGGATCTGCAATTTCAGAAGAGAAGGACCAGTATCAAAAAAACATTGCATGGTACACTTATCCAGGTGGTCCAGTTTCAATTGACTATAGCATTTTAAATACCGCAAAGTATGCTATAATTTCTTCATCTACTTTTTCATTTTGGCCAATCTGGATAAATAATGAGTTACTTAATGTCATTGCTCCTAAGTATTGGTTTGATTGGGTTAGATCTGATGGTTGGTGGAGACCTCATGACTCCATACCAAAAGATGATAGATGGTTGTGGTTGGATAGGGATGAATTATTATATCAAAGTGATACTTGTATAAAAGAAAGAAAGGTAAGGTAAATGAAAGTATTTGATGTTTTTCCGTTCTTTAACGAATTAGATCTTTTAGAAATTAGATTAAATCTTTTAAATGACCATGTAGATTTTTTTGTTCTAAGTGAAGGAACTAAGAATTTTCAGGGTGGAGATAAACCACTTTATTATGGAGAAAATAAAGAAAGATTTGAAAAATTTAATCATAAGATTATCCATAATGTTGTAGAGGATAATCATGTTGATCTCCATCCATATGATAGGGACATCTTTCAGAAGAATGAAATTAAAAAAATTCTTTTAGAGCATGTGTCTGATGATGATGCAATTTTATTTGGTGATTTGGATGAAGTTCCAAATCCAGATGTAGTTGAGCAATTGGATACCTTTTTTGAAAAAGATACAATCTATCATTTTGCTCAAGAGAATTGTATCAGTTATCTGAATCTTGTTGAGATGACTGGTGCAATTCAAGCAATGACACCTGACTTTGATTATGGTGAGGATAGACGCAGATGGTTGGGAACAAAGTTAATTGGAGAATCAACTCTTGATAAGTATACAATTACAGAACTAAGACACTGGCATGGAAATGATAAGAATGCTAGAATTTTCCCTGGTGGATGGCATTGGAGTTATGTTGGAAGTGAAGGTCTTAGCGTAGAGGAAAGACTAATTAAAAAGTGTGAATGTTCTTCTCACCCAGAAATTAATAACGAACAAATCAAAAGCGGAGTTTCCAAGGTAAGAGATAATAAAGATCCAATCGGAAGAGACTATGCAGTTTATGAAGTCGTATCAATTGAAGACAATTACCCAGAATATATTGTCAAAAATAAAGAAAAATATTCCTATATCATTAAAGAGCAATGATAGACTTACCTGAAGTTACTTTATTTTCTATTGATACTACATCAAATGTTGATGGTACTCTTCGTGCTTTATACACAAGCATGGATGAAATCAATTATGGTTCTGTAAAATTTGTAACGACGAAAGAACAAGTGGAGAAGTATCGCCCTCAACTTGAACCCGATGGAATCACTGTTGAAGAACCAGTGATGGATGTAAATAATTACAATGATTACAACTATTATGTTATTTACAAGTTAAGAGAACATGTAGAAACATCACATTGTTTGCTTGTTTTCCACTTTGGACAAGTGAAACTTTAGAATATTGTATTGCTCCAAAATACTGGTTTCATCACAATCTTTCTCAAGGATGGTGGTCTCTTGGATGCAGCATATATAGTTATCCAAGTC
>Ga0214917_10005767_pt1 | contig 13112 bp, 12 predicted proteins | sample LL_1208_BB_MetaG_FD_177983 | JGI IMG/M metagenome (GOLD analysis project Ga0214917, IMG submission 177983) | Freshwater microbial communities from Lake Lanier, Atlanta, Georgia, United States - LL_1208_BB | ecosystem: Environmental > Aquatic > Freshwater > Lake | place: USA: Georgia | collected... | reverse complement strand
TGGCGCTTGGTCGTCGCGCGAAAAGTAGGGGAGAGCTCTTCACACTTCTCAAGAAAAGAGGCATCGAAGAAGAAGTCGCTAACGCGGTTCTCTTCCGCCTTCAAGAACAAGGTTTCATCAACGATTATGAGTTTGCTCGTTATTGGAGCGAATCTCGCCAACGAACAAAGAAAGTCTCCAAGCGCATCATCGCTGGAGAGCTTCGCTCTAAAGGAATCTCAGATGAAATCATCGAATGGATCACTAGCGACATCACCGATGATTCAGAGTTTGCGAATGCGATGCAGCTCGCAGAACGAAAAGCTCGCTCCGTCCGAGCACTTGCTCCTGAGGTCGCATATCGCCGAATGCATGGTGCGCTCTCGCGACGTGGCTTTTCCGGCCATATCGTGACGAGGGTGCTTACCGAATTAGGTATTACTCGCAGTTAATCTAGAAATCGAAGGTGCTTGGGGTTCAATTCCGAGAGATCGGAAACCCCAAGTAACTTCATAGTTCTTGTCATTTCTGACTTAAGAATCGCAAGACAACGTTCGACTCCTTCTTGCCCTCCAGCCATCAATCCATAGAGATACGCCTTACCGATGTAGGTGAACTTTGCACCGAGTGCAATAGCAGCCACAATGTCAGCTCCGCTCATGATTCCGGTATCGACGTGAACTTCGCAGTCTTTTTTTAATTCCTTTGCCACTGATTGAACCAACATCAATGGAACAGGTGCACGATCTAATTGACGACCTCCGTGATTGGAGAGGATTACGGCATCTGCACCGGCGCGGGCAGCGCGTTTCGCATCATCGAGAGTCTGAATTCCTTTAACGATGAGATTGCCATCCCATTGCTTCCTAAGCCAAGCAAGATCATCAAAGGTCATCGTGGGGTCAAACATGAAATCTAGGAGTTCAGCAACTGTTCCAGGCCAATTCGACATTGAAGCAAATTCCAAAGGCTTAGTGGTGAGAAAGTTCCACCACCACTCACGACGAGGAATTGCATCAACGATTGTCTTGAATGAAATAGTTGGCGGAACTGTAAGGCCATTTCTGACATCACGTAATCGCGCACCTGCTACTGGAACATCAACAGTCAGCAATAAGTTCTTAACGCCTTGTGCTTTGGCTCGCTCGACCAGCGCCATGGAAGCATCACGATCTTTCCACATATAGAGCTGGAACCAATTACTTCCCTTGGGAGCCGATGAAACGACATCTTCAATCGTGGTCGTACCAAGGGTGGATAGAGTGAAAGGAATACCAAATTTTTCAGCAGCCCTCGCGCCCGCAATTTCTCCTTCGGCATGCATCATTCTGGTAAATCCCGTCGGAGCTATTCCAACTGGCATTGAATATTCATTTCCTAAAACATGTGCCTTCAAATCTAACTTTGAGACATCTTGAAGAATACGCGGTTGGAACTCTATGCGTTGAAATATCTCTCTCGATCTATTTAATGAGATTTCCCGTTCTGCTCCGCCATCCGTGTAATCAAAAGGGCCACGAGGAGTTCTTCGTTTGGCGATAGTGCGAAGGTCCCACACTGTTAACGCTCGTGAAAGTCTGCGTTGGCGCGCACTCCAATTGAATTTTCGAAAAGTGAGTGATTTCTTCAACTCACCAAGACGAGGAAAGGTGCGCTGAAGGTTCTTGTTCACAGAGTGAATTCCTTGGAGTTCATACCTGCAGAGTTCTTAAAGTCTTCTCGGAGAGACAAACCATGTCCGGGCGTATCAGCAACTACAAGCGAGCCATCATTAATTGTCGGCAAGCCATCGACCAGATGTGGATACCAGGTGCGAAAAGCTGAGCGGACAGTTTCTTGAATTGCAGCGTTTGAATCAGCGGTTGAGAGATGGGCCCCCGCCAAAAGACCAACTGGGCCAGTGCAATCATGTGGCGCGATGTGCACTCCATTATCGCGCGCGGTCTTCGCCATCCTCACGCCGGTTGTTATTCCGCCGCACCAAGAAAGGTCGAGCGTCAAGAAATCAATCAATTTCTCCTCGGCTAGTACTTTTACTCGATGTTCACTTGAAATTGTTTCTCCATGAGCAATTCGAGGTAGAGCATCACCGCGAAGCGAACTAAAATCATCGAGAAGATCTGGATAAATCGGATCCTCTACCCAGAAGACATCAAACTCCTTCAAAGCTTCCATGATTTTTTTTGCAGCTTTCGGAGACCATAATGCGTGAAGTTCGACCATGATGTCCATGTCTTTGCCGACTGCGCTACGGATCTTTCGCAAAGGCTCGAGTCCAGCATTCAAATCCTCGTCCGAAATTTCTTGTCCCCAATTTTTTTCCGCATAAATATCAAATGGCCAAATCTTCATGGCGGTGATTCCCTCTGAAAGCAATTCGCGAGCAAGGCTTCCTCCATCGCTCATGAACGCCTTGAGATCCTCTAGATCGCTCGAGTTATTGTCTAATCCCCAAGATTTAGAACTTTGATTTGAGCGACGCATGTACTCCTTGCCAGCGCAGGTGTTGTAGACACGGATTTTTCTCGGAGATGCACCGCCTAGTAGTTTGTAGAGCGGAATCTTCTTGCTCTTGCTTTCGAGATCCCATAGGGCAACATCAATTGCTGACCGAGTTCTAGTCTCTACTCCCGAGCCGTTGTAGCCGACATAGGTAGTTAATGACTTACTGAGTTCCTCACGGTCGAGTGGGTTCTTACCAAGAATTTGAGGAGCGGCGAACTCTTGGGTGAAATGAGCGATGGAAGAGGCAAAATAATAGCTTTCACCGAGACCTGTGATTCCTTCATCAGTCTCAATCTCAACGTGGAAGACATTTGGAAAGTCGTCGTGAACGTATGTTTTTACTTTTGATATCTTCATGACTTGTTCTTTATCTCTATCGAATAGCTCTGTAGCGCAGAATCGAGAATTTGATCGACGGACAGAGTCGATTGAAGAACATCTTTTACAATTCGTTCCGCAATATCGCTCAACTGACGATCTAAATCTGACTTATAAGATTTCTCTGCCAGGTGAATGTGCTTTGACATCGCATTCATTGCTGCCTTTGGATCTCGCTTCTTTATAGCTTTCAAAATCACTCCATGCAGCGGAGCTCCGACGTTGAAAATCTTTGGATCCGAGAGGCTTCGCAGCATCGTATCGAAGGCCAACTTTGTGATAGACCCAAACATGATAAGCAGTACCGGATTATGCGTGCTCTTGGCAATCAAAGAATGAAATGCAATATCTGCTTGAGCTCTAGGAATCAGAGTCGGTGCATTATCAAAGGCCTTAAGAGCTAATTCCATCTGTTCGATATCTTCGTCAGTAGCCCGTTCAGCGGCCAGGCTCGCGCACTGTTCTTCCAGGTGTGAACGAGCTTCGATTAGGTCGCGCGCTGTGGCCGATGATTGTCTTATGGTTGTGTGTACGTTCTTTGCCGCATTGAGCATGTCAGGTTTCTTCACAAAGACACCCTTGCCAGGGAATGTTTCGATTACGCCTTGTCGTTGCAGACCAGCAAGAACCTCACGCAAGAAAAGACGGGAAACTCCGTATTCCTCCGCTAGAAGTCGAGTTGAAGGAAGCATTCCATTCTGAGCCTCACTTCCGAGAATGAAACGATCCATCAGATTTCTGGCTAAATCATCCTGAGAAATAATGATTTTTCGTGCTTGTTGAACCATTACTCAACATCCTCGGGATCGAGGGGATAGAGGCTGGCGCCACCATCCATCAATAAACGTGAGCCAGTCATATAAAGCGCTGCATCGCTCAACAAAAATGCTATGCCAGAGGCAACCTCTTCTGGTTTCTGCAATCTTCCAAGCGGGATTGCACGAGAAGCTCGCTTCTTGTAATCCGGCTCATCACGCCATTGCTTTGCTGCCATACCAACATCAACGATCCCAGGTGCAATTAAGTTAGCCCGAATTCCGTATTTGGCATTTTCTCGAGCAACTCCTCGACAAAGTGCAACGAGGCCGGCCTTTGAACTTGTGTAACTGGTGATGCCAGGCCAAGGCACAGAGTCAACCCACGAAGATACGTAAACGATGTTTCCTTGAATACTCTGTTGGATCCATGCCTTTAATAAGTGCTGAGTCAAAAGTATTTGCGAAGTTAAGTTAGTTTCTATGACCGCTCTGATGTCATCTGAATTTTGTTCAACAAGGTTTCCACTTCGAACAATTCCAGCAAGTGCTACACAAGATTCGGGTAGATCAGCATCAACTTTGGCGATGAATTGCTGAATCTGATCTTCTTTTTTGATATCAATTTCGAAGTATCTAGCGTTCTTGACATTGTTTTCCAGAAGAATTGACTCGCCTTGTTTTGCGGGGAGTAGGTCCAGTGCATAAATGCGGGCGCCCAGTTCATTAAGTTTCTTTATAACTTCGATACCGATACCGCCTAACGCGCCAGTAACAATCACACGCTTGCCATTGAGTGTGCCGGTCACTTCGTCTCCTTCATCGTTATCAAAAAGATCAAAAAATCTTTTCGCCATGTCATTGACATTGGGTTATGACAAGAGAAGACTCTCTCACCAATTCCCCTTGTCTGACAAGTCAGACAACCAAAAAACTAGGAAGGTAAAGCATGAAAATGTCCCGTCGAGCAACAGCGTTGGCTTCTGCTGGCGTTATGTTTGCTTCAGTCATGCTTGGGTTTTCATCGGCCAGCCAAAGCTCGGCAGGTACATGGTGCTCAAGCGTAAAGATCAGTTATTTCAAAGGAGGAACTGCAGACGGTTTCTCTGACATTCTCGAAAAGGGCGCTCGCCAAGCAGCAGCCGATACTGGTGCAAACGTCACCATCATCAGCTCTGGTTGGGACTTCCCAAAGATGGTCCAACAGTTCCGCGAAGAAATTGCTAAGAAGCCAGATGCGATCTCATTCATGGGTCACCCTGGTGATGCCGCAATCTTGCCTCTAGCGAAAGATGCTAAAGCGGCTGGAATTCTTGTCGATTTCGCAAACGTTCCTGCAAAGGAGTCAATTGCTGAACTCGGCGCTGGTTATACCGGTGCAAACTTGAAGTCAATGGGCGATCTTCTCGCAAAGAAGGCAGTCAAAGACTTCGGACTCAAGAAAGGCGACCGTGCAATCGTCATTGGAACCTTTGGAGTTCCAGGTCGTTCGGATCGTGAAGATGGAACCGTTGCTGCATTGAAGAAGGCTGGCGTAACTGTCAGAACTTTGAATCTCCAGCCACTCGGTGACACAAATGGAAATCCAAACCTTGTCACCGCTCCATTGACCGCTCTCATCAAAGCTAACCAAGCCCAACTCAAGTTGATCGTGGCAGCTGGACCGGTTCTTGGAAATATGAAGAATTACTTTGATGCAGCAGGCTTGAAGGCCGGCTCCGTCAAGGTTGCAGGTTTCGATCTAGGTAAGACCGTGTTGGCAGCTTTCGACAGCGGACACGTTCAACTTTCTGCGGATCAGGAACCGTTCAAGCAGGGTTATATGCCAGTTCTCTCGCTCTGCCTCCAGAAGGTCTATGGACTTTCTCCAGCAAGCGTTGATACCTCTGCTGGATTCGTAACGACAGCAAACTACAAAGTAGTTTCTGCGCTACCTACAGGTTATCGTTAAAAGATAGCCCCTAAATAAGTAGATAATGCGTACCCGATCAAGAGAAGGCAGGAACCGATAAGTGAGCAAGAAATCGTTGATTCAACTTATTGGAGTCCAAAAAACTTTTGGTCGGGTTTACGCATTAGAAGGAATTAATCTCGAATTTTATCCAGGTGAAATTGTCTCACTCGTTGGAGACAATGGAGCTGGTAAATCAACCCTCACTAAAATCATCGCAGGTACGGAAAAGCCGGACGCTGGCGGACAGATAATTCTTGATGGCGAAGAAGTCAAGACTTGGAATGCTGCAAAAGCCCGTCAAAGTGGAATCGAAACCGTCCACCAAAGTCGTGCGCTTTCTGAGCAACAATCTATCTACGCGAATGTATTCCTTGGTCGCGAGCTCACAAATCGATTTGGTTTCGTAAAACGACGCGAACAGATTGACGAAACTGAAAAATTAATGCGAAAGATTGGATATACCTCCAAAGTCTGGACTCCAAGTTCAACGGTCAATAAATTATCTGGTGGTGAGCGTCAAGGAGTAGCGATTTCCCGCGCCATTCTTTTCCAAAGTCGGTTGGTGATGCTCGACGAGCCGACAACTGCCATGGCTCTATCGGAAGCCGGCGAAGTAATGGAATTTATCCGTGACCTGAAACGTCAGGGCAAGTCAGTTATTTTTATCAGCCACAATCCTTGGGATGCACATGCCGTAGCTGATCGATTCGTAATCTTGGATCGAGGCAAAGTTGTATTTGATGGCCCCAAGGGCGATATGACTCCAGAAGAATTCATTGCAAAATTACATAATTTTGCGAAAAAGTAAGCGCATACAAAGGAGAACGAGCAGGTGTCCCAAACTTCGGTAGCTCAATCGCGGGCGCAAGTGTTTGATCGACTACGTCCTGTCATTGGCGCTGCAATCTTCTTTCTCATCATGCTGGTTGCTTTTATCGGTTTTGCGCCATCAGTATTTCTAGATGTTGGAATTTACACCGCGATTTTCCTCTCTCTTCCGCTTTTCACCATCGTAGGTTTGAGTTTGGTCTTCTTGACTGTCGCCGGAGAGATCGACCTCTCATTCCCTTCAGTTATCGCTCTTTCTGGATTTATGTTTGCTTGGACTTTGGAGCAAACTAATTTGAATTTCTTGATCTCGTTTGCAGCTGCAGTCGTCACGGGCATTGCGTGTGGAGCGTTAAACGGATTCTTGGTGACGCGCCTTGGACTCTCATCTCTGATTACAACTCTAGGTATGAATTTTGCATTGATTGGTCTTACAAACGTCTTGAATCAAGGCGAAGTGCGAATGTTCTCAGCTCTTGACGGTACTTTTGTTCGTAGGATATTCGTTGGTTCATTTGGCCCGATTCCTGCGCAGATGTTCTGGATGGCTGGCATCGCGTTTATTCTTGGCCTAATTTTCCATCGTCATCGCTTTGGTATTCATGTTCACGTGGCTGGCGATAATCCGGAAGCTGGACGTGCCATGGGCGTGAATATCGAAAGAACAAAGACTCTCTGTTTTGTATTAATCGGACTTTGCTGCTCAATCGTTGCTGTCATCGCGATATTGCTTAATTCGACTTATTTTTCAACTATGGGTGAGGGTTATCTACTTCCCACGTTGGCAGCCGTCTTCGTGGGCGGAACTCCTGTAACGGGAGGTCGAGGGACCATAGGTGGTCTCGTAATTGGTGCCGCAACAGTCGTCTTCATTCAAACCGGCGTTGTTGCTTCGGGATTAGATGGGTACTGGACCTCGCTCGGGTTTGGTCTTGTCATTGTGCTCTCGTTACTAGGTCACCGCTGGTTCTCAGGGCGACTTACTAGATAACCACGAAATCTCTATATTTCAAGGGTACTAGACATGCGTATCAACTCGGTCGAATCTCCGATCTCCCTGGTGATAGATCACAAGTCTGGACTTCCATCCTCAATCACCAAGAAAATTGAAGATAAGACAGTTACGCAAGAACTCGTCTGTTCCCTTGAGATTGAAATCAATGGCAGCGAAAAGCGAGCGCCTACCGGAGGCATCGAGTACTTCGACACACGAACTTTCAAAGACACTGCCATTCAAGGCGAGGTGCGCGAGATATCAAGTCACCATGCAGCAATCTTTGAGCTTCCAGTAAGAGTGGGAGAGATTGAACTCAGTCTTATTTACTCGCTTAATACCCATGGCCCAGCACTTTCAATCGCTGCAAGATTTAGTAATCAGAAAGAAGTTATTGTTCGAAATTTGGTATTGCGGGTTGAGATCAAGAATATTGATGAGAAATCAATCCTGAATATTCCTGGCAACGGCTTACGCAGCAATCTGACGGTTTCCACGTTGACTGAGTCAGCTGGAATATCGCCTTTAGGTGGTCTTCGTGGTTCGTCTTCGACGATACATCTCTCAGATTCGATTAATTCTTTCGTTACATGGATTGATAATGATGTCGAAATTCCAGAAAGTGAAGTCGTCTACAAGGATTCAGATCTTCAAATCAAAATGACTTCGAATTTTGCTTCCGATCTTGAAGAGATTTCCTCATTAGATGTTCAATTGATGAGCTTCGATATTCATCGTGGCACATGGCGGAACTTTCCTGCCATTTTCGATACATGGTTGAGGACACGAGGCATAGCATCTCCTGCTAATCCACCAGCTTGGGTGAAACCTGCCATGATCTTCGAGACTCAGATTGGGTTTTCAGTATTTGCAAAAGTCAATCACTATTCGCCATATCCTGAAGTAGAAAACCTCATTGATGATTTAGATCGAATAAAAAATCTAGGTTTCACATGTATTCAGTTGATGCCCCGTCAGCCTTATCCAAGCTACAACGTGCACGATTATTGGGATATAGATACTTCTTACGGTAAAGAAAGCGAAATTAGGCGTTTGGTTCAGGAAGCACATAAACGCGGAATCAAAGTGATTTTTGATGTTCTTCTCCATGGGATCCTAGACAAGGAGATTATTAAGACGGCTGCGGATGGAGTTAGGTCTGGACCATTCAGTTCACTTATTGAAGCAAAGACTGAGGATAGTTTTAGCGCAGATGTAAAAGACTGGCATAACTATCTGATTGCTTGGTCTCGACACATTATTGATTTTGAGCCGTACTGGTCTGATGGAAGTCCAACAAAAACTGAACTTGAAGACAGCCATCCAGATTGGTTCTATCGATTCACGAGTGGCGAGATTGCTGGTGTCTATACGAAAGCTTTTGATGCCCGAAATTCAGAGTGGCAGGAATACTTCACAAACGCCATGATGAATTTGGTGGAGAAGCTCGATATAGATGGATTTCGATTCGACGCTCCGACCTATAACGACTTCCATAACTGGGCGCCATGGGCAAGATATCGAGCTGGCGCTTCTGCTCTAGCTTGTACAGGACTCTTTGAGAAGATGCGGCCAATTTTTAAAGCAAGAAAACCTGATTTCCTCTTCTACACAGAACCTTCTGGTTTGAGTTTGAGGCGTTCCATGGATTTGAACTATAACTATGACGAACAGTGGTTAGTGACAGCCCTTGCAAATCCTGACACGAGAAAACCGTGGGGAATTTCCTCAGCCAAGGATCTTGCCTCATGGATTTGTGATCGCGACTCAGTTTTGCCTCATGGTTCGATGACTGCACATCACATAGATTCGCACGACACTTTTTGGTGGCCCTCGTGGGGTGCAAAATGGCGTCGAGAGCAATTCGGGCTTCAATTTGTTCGGTTACTCACCTCAATGTTCGGACTGTTGCCTGGACCATTCATGATGTTTATTGGGGGAGAAGAGGGAATCGAAGATCTATTGCCACAAATCGCCCAGATCAAGAGCAGCGAAGTTTGGTCACTTGGAAAGCCCCATTGGTGGCTTTCCTCCTGTACCCCAGAAGATGTATTTGGATTAACTCATCACCACGAGAAGAGAGCCATCTCTTTACTTATAAATGTCTCGGACCGAGTCTCTCGTTTTGACTCGGAAATTCCGCTGGAGTCAGTAGAGCTATTGATGGAAGAAGGAAACTTTGCTTTCAGCGAAAACATATTGGAATTGGCCCCACGTTCTGCCATAGTTCTGGCACACGATTGGATGTGAGATGTCAAAGTTAGTTGTTGTCACAGGCGCAAGTGGTGGGATGGGGCAACAAACCTGCAAGGTCTTCAAGAAAAACGGATTCACCGTCATTGGAACCGATCGGCACGAGGTAAATAACCCTGACGTAGATCATTTCTTTCAAGGTGAAATCACCAACGAAGCAATGTGGCAGGAGATTGCTAAGAAGATCGAATCTCTTTGCGGACATCTTGATTCCTTAGTGAATATTGCTGGTCGTAATTATCTTGCGAATATCAATGAAGCCGACCTTGACCAGTGGCGAAACATGATGGAAGTCAATATTTTGGGAATGGTTGCTGCCATCAAATACACGGCGCCCTTTCTAAAGAAAGCCCCCAATGCTGCTATCGTCAATATGAGTTCTATTTCAGGCTACATAGGTTCTATCGGATATGCCGCCTACTGCACGACAAAAGGTGCCATTGACTCCTTAACTAAATCGCTTGCTCTTGAATTAGCGCCGGAAGTTCGAGTCAATGCGATTGCCCCAGGATGGATTGAAACTCCATTCACAGTTGAAGGACTTGAGAAATCTGCCGATCCGGTCGCATATCGCAAAGATGTCGAAGCGATGCATGCCTTAAATCGCGTTGGGACTCCCGATGAGATTGCTCAATCAATATTTTGGTTAGCAACCGGCGCCACCTTCATGACCGGCTCTGTCGTCATCGTTGATGGCGGTTACATGATTAAGAATTGATGCCATGGCAACAAGAGAAGAAATACTTTCTTTAACGAAGATTGTCCCTGTAATTGTCATCGATGATTCTCGCCATGCAATCCGTTTAGGAGAAACGCTCGTTGAGTCTGGACTACCGGTGGCAGAAGTAACTTTGCGGACACCTGATAGTTGGCAAGCAATCGAAAACATGCTCAAAATTGATGGCCTAGAAGTCGGAGTTGGCTCCATCAAGAGAAAAGCAGACATCGTTCGAGCAAAAGATCTCGGCGTCTCTTTCGGTGTATCGCCAGGCTTTACGGATGAGGTTGGTCAAGCTGCACGGGATTTAGGTTTCACTCTCTTCCCGGGCGTAAGTACGCCCTCTGAGATCATGTCGGCTTCTGCGGCGGGATTCAATGTTCTCAAGTGGTTTCCTGCCGAAAGTTTGGGTGGAATAAACACGTTGAAGGCTATTTCCGCGCCATTTCCGAATTTGAAGTTCATTCCCACAGGTGGGATCAATGCGAAGAATGCAATTGATTACTTGGCAGTGAATTGTGTCGCTGCAATCGGCGGTAGCTGGATGGTCTCTCGAGACAATTTGAAATTAGAGAAATTTGAAGAGATCAAGAATGAAACAATTGCAGCGCTGGAGTTGGTGGGAAGGAAGTCATGAAGATCAAGCCTCAAGGAAGTACTAATTATGACTTGGTCTCACTTGGCGAAGTTATGTTGCGGTTGGACCCAGGGAATCAGAGAGTCCGAAACGCGAGACATTTTGATGTGTGGGAAGGTGGCGGCGAATACAACGTCGCCCGTGGTTTGAGGAAGTGTTTCGGTCTCTCTACTGCGATTGTCACCGCCCTTGCAGATAACGAAGTAGGAAGGCTTGTTGAAGATTTGATGTTGCAAGGTGGGGTCGATACACAACATGTCCTATGGCGTGAATTCGACGGCATCGGCAGAAATGTTAGAAATGGACTGAACTTCACCGAGCGCGGCTTCGGAGTGCGAGGAGCGGTTGGAGTTTCAGATCGCGGCACGACGGCGGTTTCAAAACTGAAAGTTGGCGAGATTGATTTTGGAAGGATTCTTGGAACTGAGGGTTCCCGATGGTTACACACGGGAGGAATCTTCGCCGCGCTTTCTGAAAGTACATCCGGAGTAGCAGAAGAAGCGATGAAGGCGGCTCGAGTAGGCGGGACAAAAGTTTCCTATGACCTGAATTATCGTCCAAGTCTGTGGAAGTCCATTGGCGGAAAAAATAAAGCTCAAGAAGTAAATCGGAAGTTGAGTCAGCACGTAGATGTGCTGATTGGTAACGAAGAGGACTTTCAAGTTGCCCTGGGGTTAGAGATTGCCGGCGTGGACGCCAATTTCAAGCATCTTGAAACGGAGCATTACAAGGCAATGATTGAAGAAGCAGTCAAGCAATTCCCTAACCTTGAGGTAGTTGCAGTCACTTTACGAACGGTTCATTCAGCTTCGAATAATGATTGGACTGCCATTGCATGGTCCAAGGCAGATGGATTTGCGATTGGAAGAAACTATAAGAATCTTGAGATTTTTGACCGTGTTGGCGGTGGAGACAGTTTCGCTTCAGGCCTCATTTGTGGATTGCTAGAAGGTAAGTCTCTTCAAGAGTCTGTGGAACTTGGCTTAGCGCACGGCGCTCTGGCTATGACAACTCCTGGCGACACAAGCATGGCAACACGGATTGAAGTTGAGAAACTTGCTCGGGGTGGAAACGCTCGCGTTGATCGATGATGAGTTCTATCGAACTAGCCTTTCGCATCAATTCCTGTGTCGGGGAAGGTCCACTTTGGGACGATAGATCTCAAAGTTTATTTTGGATTGATGTGTTAGAGGGCAAAGTCTTCAATTTCAATCCAATAACTCAAGAGAACCCAGAAATTGAGATAGGCAAACACGTTGGCGCGATTGCTCTGACTGAATCAAACGAAATCTTGGCAGCAGCGAGAGACGAAATTGTCTCAATTGATTTATCGAACTCTTCAATCACTTCTTTAATTCGAGTCATCGATAACGAGCGTTTTCGCTTTAACGATGGAAGGGTTGATGCACTGGGTAGATTCGTTGTTGGAAGCATGGGGTATGAACCTAAGCCGGGAACCGCTGCTTTGTATTCAATCACCTTGCCAAAGAAAATCGATACTGTCCTTGAAAATGTTGGACTCAGTAATGGTCTTTGTTGGTCTGAAGAAAATAACAAGTTCTTTTATATCGATACTTTGACATCTGAAGTGGCTGAATATTCATATGATCTTGAAACTGGTCGAGTTTTTAATCGAAGAACTGTCATCACTTTTGACGCATCACAAGGCTCTCCAGATGGAATGACTATTGATCGCGAGGGAAATCTCTGGATCGCTTTTTGGGGCGGAGGATGCGTCCGAAGAATTTCTCCAAAGGGACAGATAATGTCCGAAATTCAGCTACCTGTTTCTCGAGTTACAAGCGCAGCCTTTGGCGGAGAGAATTTCGATCGACTATTCATCACAACAGCTTCCTATTTGCTAAGCGAGGAAGAACTAACACATGAACCTTTAGCAGGCAGTCTCTTTGTGATGGAAACTGATACCCAAGGGTTTCCAGAACATCGAATCAAACTTCATCGATAGGAGCGATAAACTCGCGGATGTGAGCCGTACCTACGTCATCCAAACTCTGGGCTGCCAGATGAACGTTCATGATTCCGAACGTATCGCTGGCTCATTGGATGCAGCGGGTTACATTCCAGCAGAAGAAGGCTCGGACCCGGATCTT
>Ga0214917_10005766_pt1 | contig 13114 bp, 11 predicted proteins | sample LL_1208_BB_MetaG_FD_177983 | JGI IMG/M metagenome (GOLD analysis project Ga0214917, IMG submission 177983) | Freshwater microbial communities from Lake Lanier, Atlanta, Georgia, United States - LL_1208_BB | ecosystem: Environmental > Aquatic > Freshwater > Lake | place: USA: Georgia | collected... | reverse complement strand
GCCTTCCGGAACCATCTGACCCCTTCTTCTTCATCTTGGGGCAACCCCTTGCCGAAAATGTAGCAGTCCCCGATACTGATTTGGGCCGGAGCGTAATCCTGTCCGGCTGATCTTCTCCACCACTGAATTGCTTCCATGAGGTTGGGTTCAATGCCCAACCCTTCGTGCAGACACCCGCCGAGATTGAACTGTGCCTGCATCTGCCCTGCCTCGGCAGCCTTCCGGTACCAGTTGACACCTTTCCTCTGATCTTTGGGAATCCCCAAGCCAAAAAAATAACAGTCCCCTACATGAAACTGGGCATCCGCATCCCCCGAATCCGCTTGCTGCTGGAGCTCTTGGCTATACTTCGGGGGTGGTTCTGCCTTTCCGGCCATGCAAAAGACAGGAAAGAGGCTAACGATCAATCCCAAGAAGATATGCATCTGGATCAAACTGATGGAGAAACAAACGGGAGCAAGCCTGATCCTTGACGGGCTCTTGAAAACCCCTTGAATCATGGGAATGAAAAAAAGCATCAGCCTTCTAGCCGTACTAGCCTTGTCCCTCTCCATACTTTGTGCCGAAGAGGACAATGGCAGCGACCAAAAATCCAGTAGTCTGACTCCTAATGCACCCAAGCCGGTGAATATGGCCAACCCAAAGAAGCCCGCCTGGCTGGCAGAGCCCCACGGAAAATAAATTTTTAGGGTCTCTTGAGTGCGGGGTCTGGCATTTTCCCAGCCCGCAAGGCATCCAAGGTGGCGGGTTCCGACATCCGTGAGGTGTTGAGCTCCCACATTTTCATCAACATGGTGCTGATCTTTTCTGTTTCGCCACCGCTTAAATTCGCCTGAGCCTTGGCTTGGGCGAGCGATTGCTCAGGCGAAAGACCGGTAGCCTTCAGATCCGCCATGGCTGCCAGTCCTTTCCTCAAAAGCTCTTTCCGGTCTCCTTCCGCGTCCGGATTCACCGCGTCGGCAACCTTTTTCAATAACCCGCTTTGTTCGGCGCTCGGAGCCGTCTCAGAGGGCGCAGCAGGCGCCTGGGCAAGACAAGGCCCGCAAAGGGGGATGAAGGAAAAACCAAGGAATGGGATAGTTTTAATGAATTTCATCCAAACAAGATGAAAGCCTTCCCCTGTCGAGTCGAGACCTATCCTTGCAACCAACTTTCCACCTCTCATGGAATCTGCGAGGATCCTCACATGAGCCGTTCCTCCCTGATGCCGAAAATCACGGAAATTCCTTCCCTCCTATCCGCAACCCCTTCCATGTTGCGGGATCTGGCGAAACGAAAATATCGGCAAATTCCCCTAGGCACCTTAACCGGTGGATTCCTTGGATTTCTATACATTCTCAACCCCTTGGATCTGATTCCGGATGCGCTACCCATCCTCGGGGTGGTCGATGACACGATGATTCTCGGCGTATTCCTGACTTTGCTCGGTCGGGATGTGAAAAAATATCTCGCCTGGAAAAACCCCCATGACCCCAAAACCACCGGAAAAACCTGATTCCTACATCCCGAACTGGCTTTTCTATTCCGGGATTGCCCTTGCCCTGATTTCAGGGGTCGTAAAGATGACTTGGGGTTTGCTTCGGATCTACCGTTAACGTTTTCTATTCATCCAGCCAGTCGTCGACAGGGTGGAAATCGGCGTCTTTGACCATTACGTCGGTTTTTTTATGGGGAACGGGCTCAAAGGGTAAAATCACCCAAGCAGATTGTCCGTTTCTTTTTCCCCGAATCACCAATCGTAAAGTCCCCGGGGATGCTGCCGCCACTTTCCCCTGCACGACAATCTCCGCCACATCGGCATCCAGAGGAACCCGCTGACACAGAAAGGCCTCGGGAATGGCCGAAACATCCTCCTCAAACGGTCCTTTCGACTGGGCCTCCTTTTCCCTGAGTTCCTTCAGCCTCTCTTCATATCCCTTGATCTCGTTCTGGATGGCAAGGGAATCCCCGCGAAATTTTTCCAACTCCTTGGCCTGAATTCCCACCCTCTCCTTTTTTTCATCCAAACTGGTGCTGGCCGGACTCCGTAACTGTTTGGCCTTGGATCCCAACCCCTTGTATCGGGCATTCCAATCCTTTTCGAATTTGTGCCATTCGTTCAGTTTTTTCTCAATCCAGCCGAACTGGTCGGGCATTTTTATGCTGGGTGGGGCGCGGTAGAGGGCCAGGCGATATTCGTTCGCGGCGATTTCCGGTTGCTGCAGGTCGTTATCCTCCTCGGGATGATAAAACAGGCCGACCTCCCGGGCGCGCACCTCGACCTCCTCCAGGAATTTTTTCCGCATGTCATCAAACTCCTTGTCCAGAAGCCCCGCCTCCTCCAGCCATAAACGACTGACCGAAGTCCGGTAATCCTCATACACCGTCTTCGCCTTGCTGCTCTCCTGATGGAGAACCTCTTCCACCATCCGGACTTTTTCCGAAGTACCTGCGGCATCCGCTTTGGCCAAAACGAGGGTCTTTTCCAATTCACGAATCTGGGGTCGGATCGGAGCCAGCCGTCGCCCGTAATCTCTTCGGAGTCCTGCCAGCCTTTCGGAAAAATCATAGAGAACCAGTACTTCGGGTTTGTCCCCAAGACGGACGGCATCGAGACTGACTCGAACCCGCACGGCTGTTTTCCTCCATTCGGACCAGAGACTCCACACCACCAACAACCCGACAAAAATCCCGACCCCCATCCAAACTCTTCGATCCAAATCCTTCAACCAGCCTAAAACCCCTTTCCCAAGATCCGCAAGGATCCTACCCGTGCTCACCCGTTTTTCCTCCACGGTGCCAGGGGCTTCATACCCAGAACCGGCCGGCACAGGAGAAACCACCCTCCGACGGACCCTGGGTTGATTTTCCTCAACCCGGGTGACTTTTAGACGAAGTTTCTTTTTCGGTGCCGGATCTTGGTCACCCCCGGGTGATGGGGCGCTGTCTTCTGCCATTTTAGCGATCTTCCGGATAACTCCCCAGAATCTGGAGATCCTGGGTTTCTTTCTGCAACCGGAGCAAGGCTTTACGGAATTCCGGCTGATCGAGATGTCCACGCACATCGACAAAGAAGACATATTCCCATGGTTTTCCCGGAGCGGGACGAGACTCCACCTTTAATAAATTTAGCTTTTTTGCCGCCAGAACCCCCAAGGCCCGATGCAAAGCCCCCGCACGGTGAGGTAGGTTGAAAAACAGGCTCGTCTTGTCCTTCCCTGTTGCCGGGACCGCATCTTGTCCGAGAATAAGAAACCGAGTGCTGTTCCCAGGCCGATCCTGAACATCCCTGTGCCGAATTTGCAGCCGATAGACTTTTGCGGCCCACGGACTGGCGATGGCAGCTGATCCTTTTTCCCGGGATGCCCGACGGGCACCATCCGCCGTGCTTGCAACTTCAACAAGCTTCACCCCCGGCAAGTGGGTCGCCAGCCAATGCCGACATTGCGCCAGCGCCTGTGGGTGACTGTACAGCACCCGAAGAGGGCCCGTGGCATTACGAGCCAGAAGAGCATGACGAATCGGAAGATAAATCTCGCCACAAACCCATGACCCCGTGGTGAGGAGCCCCTCCTGAGTTGCTCCGACCGCCCCTTCCCCCGAATTTTCCATGGGTACCACGCCGGCATCGACTTCACCCCGATCCACGGCGGAAAAAATTTCTGCAATGGAGGGACAAGGCACCAGTTCGGTGGTGCCGCCAAACCTTTCCCGGGCCGCCTGATGACAGTAGGAAGCTTCTGGCCCAAGATAAGCCACCCGTGCTCCACCCTGGATCTGCCGGGCACTGGAAAGAATTTCCCGATAAATAGCCCGAAGGCTCTCCAAATCCATTCCCCCACGAAGTTTGCCCTCGAGCCTACGGAAAAGTGCCGCCTCCCGGGCGGGGGCAAAAACAGACTTTCCATCCTGCTGTTTTAGGCGGCCGATCTCCCGGGCAACATTCGAGCGTTGCTCAAGGAGCCGAACCAGTTGGTCATCCAACCGATCAACTTTGTGGCGCAGACTCGACAGTTTCATGAATCAGTTCCTCCTGTTGGGGACCAGCGGGATCTGCCGGAGCCGGCAACTTGACCCTCCGCAACTCCTCAGAATTCGGCAGTTCTTCCAAATCCCGCAATCCGAAATGTTCGAGAAAAAGAGGGGTCGTCGAATAAAGAATGGGGCGACCCGGGGCTTCACTCCTTCCGGAAATACGGATAATCCCCCGTTCCTCCAGAGTGGCAAGAGTCCCGCTGCAATCGACCCCTCGCACCGCCTCAATCTCCGCACGGGAAATCGGTTGCCGATAAGCGATCACGGCCATCGTTTCCAAAGCGGGGGGGGTTAGTCGGGGGGGTTTCGTCACCCCCTTCAGTTTGGCGACCCATCCCGCGAGGTCGGGTGCGGTCCCAATGCGAAATCCACCCGCCACTTCCCGCAGGACCAAACCTCTGGGGGCCAGACGTTCGGACAACTGGGCCAGTTCGTCACGGATATCCTGTTCCTTGACCTCCGGCCATCCTTGCCCGCCCTCCGGCCCTTCGCGAAGAATGGAAGCCAGACGTGCGGGTTCCATGGGTTCCGTTGCGGCAAACAGCAATGCCTCAAGTATGCGCGCCCATTCCATATTCGATGCCCCTTAAACTGCGGAATTGTCGCCCAGTTGACCAGTTCCTTCGGCACTGGAGAGCGTTTCCGAGGGCACCCCCAGAATGCCTTCCGGAGTCCTGCGGATGCGGATGGGTTGGAGGGGACCATCCTGAACGGCTGCAAGTTGCCGTAACCGGATCAATTCCAGCATGGCCAAAAAAGTCACCACAACCTCTCCTCGGGAAGACATGGAACGAAAAAGGTCTTCAAACAGAACCTCCTCCCCCGGAGACAACCGATCCAGGAGAAACTCAATTTTCTGGCCGACGGTGAATTTTTCATCCTCAAAACGCCCGACTCGGGAACGATCTTCAACCGAACGAAGAACTTTTTGGAAGGCCCAGACCAAATCAAACATCGAGACCTGACCGGGACCCTGCATCGCCTTGGGTGCGGAAACCCTTTCCGGAACCCGCCCGAATATTTTGGAATGCAACGCTTCCCGCTCCCCAAGCTGGCCCGCTGCCTCCTTGAATTTTCGATACTCGATCAGCTGGCGGATGAGTTCCCACTTCGGATCCTCCTCTTCCACTTCCTCCGGAGGCCGATCCTGTACCGGCAAAAGGGTTCGGCTCTTCAAATAAAGCAGGGTGGCGGCCATCACCAGAAATTCGCCTGCGATTGCCAGGTTCTCCTCCCTCATCTGATCCAATCGCGCGAGATACTGCTCCGTGAGTTTCTCCATCCGAATATCATAAATATCCATCTCCTGTTCCCGGATCAGGTGCAGGAGCAGATCCAGAGGCCCCGTGAAGGCGCTCAGTTCGACGCGGAGGGCCTCGCTCCCGGGAATTTCAAGCATGGGAATCATGAATTCGTCCCCACAGCGGAACGGACCCTGTTCAAAACCTGCTCGGCCGTTTTTCTGGCCTTGGCCGCCCCTTCCTCCATCCATTTCTCCACCCGCGCAGGATCGGAGGCAAGTTCTTCCCTCTTTTTTCGCATTCTCTCGAACTCCTTGAGAACCAAATCGGCCAGGTTTTTTTTCAGATCCCCATATCCCGTCCCGCCCTTTTCCATTCTGCCACGATATTCGGTGCGCTCCGCGTCCGTTCCCATCAACCTCACCAACCCCCAGAGCGTGCTTCCTTCGACCGTCTTGGCCGCTTCCACCGGCGTGGAATCGGTTTTGATCCCCATGATTTTTTTCTGGAGATCTTTTTCCGGGGCAAAAATCTCCAGAGTGTTTCCGTAGGATTTGCTCATCTTCTGCCCATCCACCCCCGGAACCACTCCTGCGTCGTCCCGGATGATCGATTCTGGCAGCTTAAAAACAGGACCGTACTTCTCGTTGAATTTCCCGGCAATGTCCCGGGCCACCTCAAGGTGCTGCTTCTGATCCTGCCCGACCGGCACCCGGTCCGCATCATACAGCAGAATATCCGCAGCCATCAAAACCGGATAGGCAAAGAGTCCATGCGAAGGGGAAATCCCCTTGGCCACCTTGTCCTTGTAGCTGTGGCATCGTTCCAGCAGCCCCATAGGAGTGATGGTGGACAGATACCAAGCCAGCTCGTGGACCTCCGGCACCGCGCTTTGACGGAAGACAACAGCCTTCTCCGGATCCACTCCGCAGGCCAAAAGATCCAGAAAGGTCTCCTTCACGAGGGCAGCGAGTTGCCCCGGTTCGGCCGCCCCGGTCAGGGCGTGGTAGTCGGCCAAAAAGTAATAGGCTTCGCCTTTGGCCTGGAGTTCAACGGCCGGCCGGATCATCCCGAAATAGTTGCCCAAATGGAGCCTTCCGGTGGGCTGAATTCCCGATAAGTAGCGCATCCTTGATCGTGGCCTTGAGGTGATCGAATCTACCAGAAATTTTTCCTAAGTTGTTCAGTATGGCTTACCTGGGCTGGTTATAAACCAACCGCCCACCTGTCAAAGGCTACTTGAGTGGGCACTTGTCGGCTCGCTCCGCCCTTCAATTTCTGTAAAAATCGACGGATGATGCAGACCGCAAGCCCCATCGCTGAGGCCGGTTCCCCCACGGCCCCAGCTTCCGATCCCTATGCAGCCTGCAGCCAGTTGGCCAGGGAACACTATGAGAACTTCCCCGTCGGACGTCTGGTTCCAAAAAAATTGCGCCCCCACGTCCATGCCGTCTATGCCTTTGCCCGTGTGGCCGACGATCTGGCCGATGAGGGTTATGCCGATCCCCGCACAAAATCAAACGGATCGGCCCCGACGGAGGCCGAACGCCTGCAGGTCTTCCGTGCCTATCGTCAGGCTTGGCAAAACGCCCTGGAGGGCAGGGAGTACGATCCCGCCTATGCCTGGATTTTTCGGCCCCTGCAGCGTACCAAATCGGAACTCGATTTACCCGATTCCCTGTTCTCCGACCTACTGAGTGCATTCGAACAAGACATCGTCCAACGGCGCTATGAAACCTTTCCCGAAGTTCTCGACTACTGCCGCCGAAGCGCCAACCCCATCGGACGACTCGTCCTCCTCATCCATGGCGAACGAAGCACGGAATTAGCGCAGCTATCCGACGCGATCTGCACCGGCTTGCAACTTGCTAATTTTTGGCAGGACGTCTCCGTGGATCTTGGCAAGGACCGGATCTACATTCCGCAGATCGACCTCCGCAGACTGGGCGTGTCCGAGGACGACCTTTTTTCGGGAACAGCAACCCCCAACTTCCGCAACTGCCTTCGCTATCAGACAGAAAGGGCTTGGAAACTTTTTCAGGAAGGCGAGTCCCTCCCCAGGCGCCTGCCCCGCCCCCTCTCCTGGGAAATCCGTCTAACCTGGCTGGGCGGAACCGAAATTCTCCGAAAGATCGACCGATTGAATTACGATACCCTTTCCCAACGCCCCACAGTTTCGAAATTCGATTTTCTCCGGCTCGGTCTGCAGGCATTCCTCGGACAATGAATTCCACGCCTTCTCCCGGAGGAACCGGCGAACGAATTACACGGAAAAGCGGCTCGAACCTGGCCCTTTCCTTCATCTGCCTGCCTCGCGAGCAGAGGCAGGCCATGTCCACCTTTTACGCTTTTTGCCGGACCGTGGATGATATCGTGGATGAAACCACCGCCCCGATGTCCCAACGGCAGGCCCGTTTACAACTCTGGCGGGACGATATCCAGGCTATCTACAAGGGAACTCCCACCCAACCTTTGGCCCAAGAACTGGCCGGCGTAGTCCGGCAATACCTCATCCCACCCGAACCGCTTTTCGAGATTCTGGATGGGGTGGAAATGGACCTGACCCAAAACCGATACGAGACGTTTGCGGACCTCAGAAAATATTGTTACGGGGTCGCCTCGGCCGTTGGCCTGGTCTCCATCAATATCTTCTGCTGCCAGACGCGGGCTGCCCGCGACTACGCCATCGCCTTGGGGCTTGCCTTCCAACTCACCAACATCCTTCGGGATGTCGCTTACGACCTCCAGAAGTTTGGGCGGATTTATCTTCCATCAGACGAATGCCGGGCCTTTGGCGTTACGGAGGAGGATTTTCGGCAACCGGATCTCACTCCGGGAATGGAACGGCTTTTCCGTCTCCAGTATTTCCGTGCCAGGCACTATTTTGAAAAGGCCGACCGTTTGATCCCGGAGACAGACCGTCCCCATCTCTCCGCCGCTCTCCTGATGACAGGGGTTTATCGTGATCTCCTCGAAAAGATTCGCCGGAGAAATTTTCATATCCTCCGCGGCCCCATCAAACTCTCCCGCTGGGAAAAACTAAAAGCGTTGCGCCGAGGCCGGTCCCAACTGAACCAGCCTCACGCCAAACGACGCCCCCCTTCCAGAATTGCCGTCATCGGAGGGGGGTTTGCCGGTTGTGCAGCCGCCTTTGACCTGGCACGGGAAGGGCACATGGTTGAACTCTTCGAGGCCAAACCCCAGTTGGGAGGCCGCGCTCACAGCTATCGTGAAACGAAGACGGGGACAACACTGGACAACGGGCAACACATCCTGATGGGTTGCTATCACCGCGCCTTGGAACTGGTGGAAGCCCTCGGAAACAGTGACCGCCTTGAGAAGCATGATCGACTGGACCTCGCTTTCACCAGTCCGCGGCACAGCCGGAGCGTCCTCCGTTCCTCTAAACTCCCGCCCCCGTTCCACCTTCTCTCCGGCCTCTTTGGCTTTATCGAACTGAAGATGTCCGATCGCTGGGCCATTTTGCAGTTTTCCATTCGGGCCAAAAGGTCCCCTGCGAAACCCGGCGAAACCACCCAGGCATGGCTGGAACGCCTGAAGCAGACTCCGGGCTCCATCCGTGCCCTCTGGGAACCCTTTTGCCTGGCGGCCCTGAATGTTCCCATTCAAGCCGCCGACGCTTGCCTATTTTGGGAAGTGACCCGGCAGGCGCTTTTCGGAAAGCCACACGATGCCGCCATCTACTTTGACCGGGAAGGGCTATCTCGGTTATTGAATCCTGAGCTCGGATTTTTCCTGCAAGCCACAGGAGGAACATTACACCTATCGAGTCCAGCCGAATGCCTGGAATATGATGAAGACAAACGTCGTGTGGTTACCCTCAAAATGAAGGATGGAACCCAAAAAACCTTTGATCAGTTTGTTCTCGCTGTTCCCTGGACTGCCGCCGCAAATCTCCTTCCGCCCGGGGATCGTGCCGCCACCCTGGCAAAAACCCTACGCCCCTGCCCCATTCTTGGGGTTCACCTCTGGACCGACCTCCCCCTGGCCCCCGACTTGATCACGGGTTTTCTCGATTCGCCTCTCCACTGGCTTTTCGACAGAACCACCACACTCCCCGCAGGATCCAGCGGAAATCTTTATGCCGCCGTGATCAGCGCAGTGGGCGAACGGATTGACGATTCAGGCAAAAACCTCGTGGAACTCATTCTTTCGGAAATCCACCGTCTGATTCCCCAAAGCCGCCAAAGCCGTGTGACCCATCACGTCGTCTACAAATCCCGGGATGCCACTTTTGCCGGCGAACCCGGAACCCCGTTGTCCCGACCCGGCTCCGCGACAAGCATCGAAAATCTTTTTCTCGCCGGAGATTGGACGGAAACCGGCCTTCCCGCGACGATTGAAGGAGCAGTGGTTTCCGGCTTTAACGCGGCAAGAGTGGCAGGGTGATTTTCGAGTCCTTAACCGAAAGAAGGCTCTGGAGTTAAAAATTGCTGATCCATCAGCAAATATCCCCTACTTCCCCGCTAGCTCATCAAGAAAAGAGCCTAACGCCCTGCCCATCTCATTTCTCGCATGGGTGCAGGCCATGGCCGCCGGAATCAACTCTCGCAGCCTCCATGGACGAAGAATCAGATGTGCCGCCAGTTTCCCAGCCGTGCTTTTTCCAGTTTCACGGTCGCACCCCAACAGAAAAAGATCAGCCGGAAGAAGCCTGTCGGCATGGTCACTCACAGCCCGTAACCCGACGAGGGGAACTTTGTGTTGGGCACAGGCTTCGGCGACATAGTCCCACTCCATCTCCACAATTCCACAACCCGTTTTCCGGCCAAGCTCCAGTTTGGCCTCGCCTGTTTTGATGATCTCCTTCGCTGTATGCCACCTCGAGGGCCTTAAGGACGGACTCTGCAGTGTCCATTCATGAAATTCCTTCCAGGAATCAGCTTGATGGGTCGTTAAATCACCCTCTTCCCAGGCCGGATCCAAAGCTCCTGCCAGCCCGGCCAAGATGACTGCCCGGCACGGATTTTTTTTCAGCCACCCCGACACTTTCGTTTCCAAGCCTGCATGCCCCATTCCCGTTCGGGCGGAGACAATGGGAACTCCATTCCACTCGCCCTGCTTGGTGGCCAGTCCTTCCCTCAGAAGTTCCGGACCGGGCAGTTTTTTCCAAATCGGATCCGACTCGAATTCCATGGGAAAAAGGAGACCGATCGGCAGCGAATTGGAGCTCATGAATAAGAGAGCTGACCGAAGCAAGAGTTAGTGCACACCGGCCACTTCCACCATCTGCTGATACTCGCCTAGGGCAAGAAGGGGCCAGTTGTTCCGGTACATATCGTAGCGGAGATAAAAGACGCAAGGAAACCCCGTGCCGGTGATCAACTTCTCTTCCCAACTTCCGTCCTTTTGCTGGGTTTCAATGAGATAACGGACGGCCTTCCGAACGCTGGGTCTCTGAATGTCCCCGCAGGCCAGAAGCCCCATCAAACCCCAACCCGTTTGGGAGGCGGTGCTGATTCCCCGTCCTTTGAGGCGGGGGTCATCATACGATCCGCAGCTTTCTCCCCAACCTCCGTCAGGATTCTGCGCACATTCCAGCCAATCCCTGCCGCGGATGACCCAGTGCTCATTCATGTCATAGCCGATCGCATCCAGTCCGCGAAGAACCTGCCACGTTCCATAAATATAATTCACGCCCCAGCGACCATACCAGGATCCGTCCTCCTCCTGAATTTGCTGAAGGAAACGGATGGCCCGTTGAATCTGGGGATCCTTTTTGGGAACGCCGCATTTTCCCATCGTCTCCAGAAGTCGCCCCGTAATGTCGGCGCAAGGCGGATCCAAAATAGCGTTGTGATCCGCAAAAGGAACATCCTCCAGCCACTTCTTGTTCACATTCTTGTCGAACGCTCCATAGCCGCCGTTGTCGCATTGAAAGCTTTTCGCCCAAGCCAGGCCACGCTCTGTTGCCGCTTTCTGTGCCGCAGGGTCGGTTGCACGTGCCATTCGTAACCCCAGAAGAACTTTGGCCGTATCGTCCACATCCGGATACCAGTCGTTAAAAAACTCAAAGGCCCAACCCCCGGTCACCTTGGTCGGATTCTTCACCACCCAGTCCCCGCGCATTTTCACCTCTTTGGAGAGCAGCCAGTCCGCCCCTTTTTGCATTGCCGGAGACTCGGGTTTGACTCCAGCCGCCCCCAGCGCGGTGAGCGTGATGGCTGTGTCCCAAACCGGACTCAAACAGGGTTGTACCCGGAAATCCCCGTTGGCCACATCATCCACCTCCAGTCCCTCCAGGTCCCTCACGGCCTTCCGCATGGCGGGGTGATCGTCCGAATATCCCAGGCATTGAAAAGCGAGGATGGCATTCATCATCGACGGGAAAATGGCAGCCAGCCCCTCGGACTCCGGACCCGTCCGGTCCAGAATCCACCGTTCAGCTACCTTCAATGCGTGCTTACGAAATGGCTTCCAGGAAAGATCTTCCAGCCAGCCAAGCAAATCATTGACCCGAATGAAGAAGTTCTTCATCGAGAAGAAATGCCGTTCAACGGGATGGAAAAACGGTCCTCCCTCCACCCCGTAGGGATACAACTCATGGAGTTGTTTTTCCGGAGGCAAATGGGTGGTGGGCCGGAAACTCCGGATGATCGAAAGAGTCACCACAATGGCCCGCGTCCAGGAGCTCATCTCAAACATATTAAAGGGAGCCCAATTCGGCAGGAGGAGAATCTCGGGCGGGATATTCGGCAAATACTTCCAAGGATACTGACCTAACATCGCCAGATAGAGTTTGCAGTACGTGTTCGTCCGCGGGATCCCGCCCAAACGGAGAGCTGTCGCACGCGCTTTTTTCATTTCCGGCTCATCCGCAGTAAATCCGGCCAGTTTCAAACTAAAATAGGCTTTGACCGTCGCGGTGACGTTGCTTGGACCTCCCGGGTAAATCGGCCAACCTCCATCCGGCAATTGCCTTTGCAGAATGTGCCGGACAATTTTCCCTTCCTTCACACGATCCACCTTGCTGCGGAGATACATCAAGAGGTGGTAATCACAGGCCACCGTGGTATCGACAAACAACTCCCCCACCCAATATCCCTCAGGTTTCTGCAGTCCCAAAAGATAATCCCGGCAGGCTTCAATGGTCTTTCGCAAGGCCCCAAGATCCACGTCAGCCGGATCCATCCCCACGAGTTCTGGACTCGTGGAACGGGTTAGCTCAGGGTGCGAAACCTTGCTCGACATGATGGAACAAACTAGCGGAACAATTCATCCTATCTCAATAGATTTCCATAACATACTCCCCATCAATGCTTTTCAATGCTGAGCTTGGGCTCGGCCCGGTAACTCCACCGCTATTCGGCCCACGTAATGAGACGCAATTCGTGAGCCTGACTGAGTGAGGGATGAGAAGGTCGGACACGGACATTAAAATTAAAGTTTCCAGAATCTTCAACGGAGACCCTCCCCGCGTAATTCTGCCAGCCGTCACGGACTGTTCCCGACGCCTCCAAGGGCACGACTTTTGACAAGCCTTCCGGATCCGCTGGATTCAAATAGGCCTCCACCACCACCTCGGAGTTTTGAAGTGCCCCGAGGAACACGTTGGCCGAAACAGGAACGGTATCCCCCACACTGACGGTCGAAGGAACGGGCCCGTTCCATGTGACGGAGTTCGCTTTCACCTGCGACCAGACATTCCTGACCTTGTCCTTCCAAACCGCCAATTCTTTCGATTTTTCCCAATGATTTTCCGACAACCACCGCCCCTTTTCCGCCGCCTTCCGGTAGAAACCTTCTGCATAATCCGCCACCATCCGCGAAGTGTTATACACCGGTCCGATCGTCGTCAGACTTCGGCGGACTCTCTCGATCCAACGCTTCGGAACTCC
>Ga0214917_10005765_pt1 | contig 13115 bp, 15 predicted proteins | sample LL_1208_BB_MetaG_FD_177983 | JGI IMG/M metagenome (GOLD analysis project Ga0214917, IMG submission 177983) | Freshwater microbial communities from Lake Lanier, Atlanta, Georgia, United States - LL_1208_BB | ecosystem: Environmental > Aquatic > Freshwater > Lake | place: USA: Georgia | collected... | reverse complement strand
ATTCCATAAATACCTGAACCTGGTCTTGATAAAGTGAAATCTGATACATCATAATTTAAACACGCGCCTGTATTAGCAATGTGAACCAAAGGAGGTTTAATCCCCAATTCTTCAAGATTTTTTCTTAATTCCCTAAATTTACGTAATTGTTCGTTTACAATCGGACTATTTTTAACACCAGAACATACTAAATGTGACATCATTCCAACCAATTCAAACTTGTCACACGCAACAATATCTTTAAATATTTGAATGGCATTTTCATACGGAACACCAGCACGATTAATACCAGTATCAACAAATACTGTAACTTTAATTTTTTTACCAGACGGAATCATGGATTCGATTTTTGGTAATAATTTCTCGTCAAAAATAGCAATATCTAAATTCAATTTTAACCCATCCTTAAACTCGTGACCATCTATATCATATAACCATGATAATACTCTACCTTTATCTCCACTTTTTCTCAATAATATAGCTTCACCTAAAGTTGCGACTCCAATATATTTTATTCCTAATTTTCGTAGAATTCTTGACATTTCAATCATCCCATGACCATACGCATCTGCTTTTAGAACAGGCATCAAGTCTGTCCCTGTTTTTTTCTTTAAAAAATTAATGTTGTTTCTAATGGCATTTACATCTATTACAGCTTTGATATCTTTATCAGAGGTAGGAATGTAATTTATTTTACAAGTTTTATTCTTTTTAGATTTATTTCTTCTTGTTTGATTCATATATATAAAATTATATAAAATTATCAAATTGTATTTAGAGGCACCCATTTTTTAAATTTTTTATTAAATTCACATTCCATTTTATAGGACTTATTTAAGAAAACAAATTTGTCAATATTTGGGTTTTCAAATTCATCCTCATCATCACTTTCTTCTAATTTATCTAAATCATTATTTTCTTTAATAATTCTAAACAGGGTATTCATCATTTTGCTTGTTTTATAATCTGGTATACATGCTAAACCTACATATTCATTATTTAACGAATATAAATGGTAAATATCATTTTGAATATCAGGTTTACATAAAAATACCTTGGTTATAATTTTTTGTGTATCCCTTTTATTTTGTATAACTGTTGTTTTTGGTGATTCTGAAAATTTATTAGATTTTTTAATGTTTATATCAGGTACACACTCTAATTCTATTTTTTGTTCTTGATATTTTTTATTATATTCATTAAAAGGTAATACTAAAAATGACTTCTTTTTATTCGGGTCAATATAATAAATTGAATTTATTTTATATTTAATGTCAGCGATTTTTTTATCTAAATCTTCGTATGTCTGTGATATAATAGGTAATCCAAAAACCACAAAATGACTGTTATAAGAAATTTGTTTAATATCATTTTTTAACATTAAACATATTTTGAGTAATTTATTACTATAATTATGGTCTGAAAAATCTTGACCTTTGTATAAAAAAATATCTTCAATTGAAAAAAATTTGTTGTTTAAATGATAAAACAAAGTTCCATACAATATTGTTCCATATGTTAATGAATTAGTAAAACAACAATGAATTTTTTTAATAGTCTTTATTTTTTTGGTATTTTTATTATCAAGTTCAAATAGTAAACACACAGGTTTATCTTTGTATAAAGTAAACCATACAAAACACTTTTTCCCATCAGGAATTATTAGTAAATAATCATTTTTTAATGGATAAACCTTCTTATGTATTATATTTTCATAAGAAAGTTTTACATTAGGAAATTCTGTTAGAATTATTTCTGTATCTTCTTCGGATATCATTATGATATCTATCAATAAATCTTTATATTATTTTCATAAATACGTTAATAGTACTATAAATTAAAAGATGTAAAATATTAACTACGTAATTGCGATTTTAAAAAATTTTTTAATTCATTTTTCATGTTTGATTCTTCGTTCTTAGGTAATAAATCAATTAATGTATAATTGTTATTATCACTATTATTAACTACTTCATAATAATCATCTTGTGTTTTTTTGTTGTTCTCTCTATTAATTATGTTATATATATTTTCATATTTTTGTGTTGGAGTATTTACTAAATCTTTTATTTTTGGAACAGTAAGTGTTGACTTAAAAAAATTTATTAAATGATGAACTAAGAATATTAAAATGATTGATATTATTGTAACTTGTATAATCCAGGATAACATATAATAATAAAATATTAGTTTAGAAGAGATAAAAACTCAATTAGTTCTTTTTTAATAAAAAGCTCATTAATGTCATTATTATTATCGATTTCAAAATAAATATCATTAGGAACCATTTTTGTATTGTTACTAATATATTCTATTATCATCTTAACGTTCGATTGTTTGTTTATTTTATAAAATACCTTCTTAGATCTAATAGATAAATGTGTTTCACCATTTACACTTGAAGTTTTTTCTTTATTATAAAATGATGGGTCTAAAATTAGTGAAAAATTATTATAATAATTTTCAAATACTTTAACATCTTTATCTATTGGATTTAATAAGAAAACATCTTTATCTGTGATCATATACATTCCTTGGTCTGTATATACATTTAAAAAATTTTCAGAGTATACCAGATACTCTTTAAATACATCAATTATTGAACTTAAAATATCCAAATTTAAATTATTAATATATAGTTTCATTTAATTTATATTGTGTAAACTATTTAAACCTATTTAATTTATTATAATAATTAATGACTCAATCATTAGATATTATCATAGTCGAGCGGTTAGGTTCGTTGAAAGTCCATTCTATTAAAGAATTTAAACAAGAAGAACTTTATAAGAAATGTGGATTTAAGAAGTCTGAAGGTTTTAATAAAGAAACAGAGTGGTCTGTAAAATTTGATGGAAAAAAATATTGTATACAGGTTTTTGCTAAAACAGATGGTAGAGCGAACTCAGAAAATAAGTATGATTTTCCTCCACCAATTGATACTAAATTATTTTACGGAAGTTGTGCGATTGTAGGTCAGATTAAAAAAGAAGATGGTACAACTGTATACACAAATTTGACTTTGGCACTTTGGAATAAAATTTATGATAAATTATTTGGTGGTTTTGAAGATTTAGCTGCTACAGCAAAAGAAGACGAAGAAGAAGAAGATGAATTAGCTAATGTTCCAAAGGAAAAAAAGACTAAACAAGGTTATTTGAAAGATGGATTTGTAGTTGACAGTAGTGATACAGAAGAAAATTCAGAAGAAGATACAGATGAAGATGATGAAGACGAAGATGATGAAGATGATGAAGACGAATACGATTCTGATGACGACGAAATTGTTGTTGAAGATGTTGGTTCTGAATTGTCAGAAGAGTCGTACGATTATGATGATAAAAATGTAGGTAAGTAAAGATTAAATATCATATGACGGTGTTATTCGTAAAGTATTTTCAAGAAATATAGAACTTTTATTATAAGGTTTAGGTTTCGATAATGGATTTAAATGTATAACAGTATTTATTAAGTCATAATTAATGAATTTAGAAATATAATTAGGTTCTACAGTTCCGAGCCATTTATATATATTTTTATTATTGGGTAAATCTTTAGGTTCTAAACCATATTTATTAACTAATGAAATAACTAACTCTTTCATTAATTTATCTAAATCTTTTCTGTTTTTAATATCTTTTTGAATTGGATTGAAATAATAAACATAATCAACTATATAAATATTTTGTTCTGGATTTAGGTGTTCAATTAACTGCTGTAATTGTGTTTTAATTGATTCGTCTAATAAATGGTTTATTAAAACATAATCAATATTTTTAAATCCATATAAGTGTAATCGATAATTTAAAGCCATAATATTATCATTTAATTCATTTTCTTCTGCTCTGAAGCTATCTATTATCATTATTAGAAACTTTGATTCTGGACTGTAAAGTGCTTCGTCGACAATAAATTGAGGTACTAATTGATATTCACCTGTATTTGGTTTAAAAGGATAATTATGAATAATAAACTTACCTCCTATTGATATATAAATGGTGGAATATTCAGCCAATTTTGGAATGATTAATCCAGGTATTATAATTTCAGGATTTATATGTTCTGGTGATATATTTTCTCCACCAATTTGATGATTTATTTTATTTGTATTTAACATTTTTCTTCTCCTAAATTGTCTTCTTGTATTTTTTGACTTTTTATATTTCTTTTTTGTTTTATGTTTATACATATAATAATATATCAATTTTATTTAAAAATAAAATTGATATTAATTTAAAAATAAAACTCAATTACAAATAAATAATATGTCATTACGAACAATTGCTAACTCAGATAGTTTTAGAGCTAATATACGAAAAAAAATTGACGAGAGACTTAAAAATGAAAAAGCCAGTTTGAATTTGGAGAAAGGAATTTTTAATTATGCGTTAAAGGAAGCTGATCAGCGTAAAATTATTAAGAAATGGGATAATAAGTTCTTTGTTCAAATTTATCTGAATCATTTGAGGAGTATTTTAAATAATTTAAATGAAAAATGGATTGAAGAAATTAATACAGGAAATATTCAACCACATAAGTTAGCATTTATGAATCATCAAGAGTTAAATCATGAAATATGGAAAGAACTTATTGATGCTAAATCGAAACGTGATAAGAATAAATTTGAAGTTAATTTGGCTGCTTCAACTGATACTTTTACTTGTAGAAAGTGTAAAGGAAATCAATGTACTTATTATCAAATGCAGACCAGATCAGCAGACGAACCAATGACATGTTATATAAATTGTCTGACGTGTGGAAATCGTTGGAAGTGTTAATCATAAAATTCTAATTTATTACCTTTGTTATCATATACCCATATTTCATAGAGATAGTTTGATTCTTTTGCTGATTTTTGTTTTAAAAATATATTATCCTTATGTTTTTTAAATGTCCATGTCGATTTAATTTCAATACATTTATTTTGAGATGGTATAAAAATATCAACATAATGTCTTCTCTTTTTTCCATTTATATCATTATACCAAATTTCAGGAACATTTTTAGATCCAGTAACTATTTCATTTTCATTTAATGATTTCAATAATTCATCTAACGCATAATATTCATATCCTTGAATTTTAATTTTATTACCAGAAGGTAAAATATAGTCCTTTAAATAATATGACATTTTAACATTTTTCTCCATTATTTCAGGACATTGTGATGGATGTTCAACTCCATATTTATCTAAACAAGTTTTCCTACTTTTTTCTTTAATTTCCGGACATTTTAGAGGATTATCTGCTCCATATTTTTCTAAATTAGTTTGTTTCTTTTTCTCTTTAACTTCCGCATTCTGTAATCCATATTCACATTCATATCTTTTTAAATTTGTTTTCTTTATTTTTTCCTTAACCTCTTCACTTTGATTTGCGTATTCTACACCATATTTTTCCATAGTGGTTGTCTTCATTTTATTAAGAAATTCTTCAGATTGTGCGGCATATTCAACTCCATACTTTTCTACCATAGTATTTTTTATTCTATCGAACTTTAATTTTTTAGCACAGTCTAAACAACCAAAATTTCTCTGTTTATGTAGCTTATTTAAGCTTTTGTTAAAAGTATTTTCACATAAGATACATTTTCCAATAATTCTTGTATCCCTCGTAATATATTTATCTTTATAATCTTCTGATAATGTCACACCTTCTTCCTTACATATATTCATTAACATATCATAGTCATATTTCAACCGACTCATTTCTATTTATACTAAAGAAAATAAATTGAATAGTTATTTCAAATTATTTAATTATTCAATTTTATTTTCAAATTCTTTCTTTTTCTCTTTTTGTTTTAAGTAAGCATTCCTTCTATATTCTTTTAATTTATCAGGGTTTTCCTCAGCTAATTTTTTTAATCCTTCTTTTGCTTTCTCTTTAACATAATCCTTATTTTTTTCATAATAAGATTTACGAGAATTATTGTAATTTTCCAATTGCTTTTTCAGCTTGTTATTTTCTTCTTTTAAAAGTTTAATTTCTAAAAGTAAATCTTCGATATTCATTAATATAATATAACAAAAATATTTATATTACTTTATAATAATATAAGGTATAAAACATATAACGCTGTAATAACTATACAAAAATAGATATAATTTTTATATCTCTCAAAAGTAATTTCGAAGGGTTCAACTAATACAAGACTATCATCTGAAACCTTATTATATTCATAAATATAATATTTTAGAATATCGTCAGGAAATTCAGGGTCGACTTTTCTTATGAAAACAGCATAATTATTTCTCTCTAATTCATTCTTAATAAACTGAATATCCATATCATCAGCTTGTTTAAATATATGAGGACTGGTAGTACTACTACGTCTATTCCAATCTGTTAAATGTGATGAAGCACAAATTATATTTTCTTTTTTGTCATCTAACTCTTTATAAAATTTAAATATAATAGCAAACAAAGATTCATTTGCCAAACCACCATTACAAATGGTCTTTGTTATAACTGATTGTGTTTTTACAAAATGAAAAATTTGTCTAACATTTTCTTTTGTTAGTATAAACCACGGGTCATTTGCTAACCATAATTCCTTTGGGAACTTAGCTAAATTAGCTCTTTTATGAAATTCTGGATTCCACCAAGCTTGTTTCCAAGAGAAAATACTCTTTTTATAATAATTATAAAATAAATATCTAAAATGTTTTGGAGAGATAATTGGACAGCATGAGTCAGTTAACATACAAAACCAAGTATTTTCTTTATCATGTATTGAAGAAAAATTTAAAACAGATAAATATGCTGGTATTACATGATAGTAACTCGTATCAACTATATAATTAATTGGTATTGTATGCTCTAAAATCCATTTAGATTTTATTTTATGTAGTTCTTTATAATAAAAATAAATATTGATTATATCTTTATTTGGTTCAATCCATTCTCTCCAAATATGTTCTTTATTAAGAATATGTTCATAACTAATAATAAAACACAGAGCTATTTTCATTTAATATTAATATTTAAAAATATTTATATTAAAAAATATGTATATTATTAAAATAACCAATTTAAACCAGTTGTTTTTTTAAAATTATTTAATGGTATATTATCATAACATTCATTTAATAGTTCATTATCTTCATTATCTTGTTTATCTTGTTTATCTTGTTTATCTTGTTTATCTTGTTTATCTTGTTTATCTTGTTTATCTTGTTTATCTTGTTTATCTTGTTTATCTTCCAATTCTGTGTTAGTAATATTTAACTTAACCTCACAAGAAAAAGATGATGAATTAGGAATATTATTTTCATAAACATTTTTATTTGAACTATTTTTTATATCATTTAATGTAGTCTTAATTTCATTTAAAGACTTTTTTATGTCTTCAATAGTTTTTTCATTATTTTTAAATGTATTATTTAGTTTTTTAATATAGTAAAAATTTTTATAACTTATATAAATACCTGTAATTCCAACAAATGAAGAAAATAAAATAAAATACCACGAATAAGATTTAATTTTGTCAATTTTTTGAAAAATATTTTGTTTTTTTAAAAAAATATTAATATAATCAGATATTTTTTCTGAGGAAATAGCGTCTGACATTTACTAACTATATTCAGCTATATTTAATATATTTATAAAATTGATTATAATATTAATATTAAATAAATTACAATTAATAATGAAAACAGAAAATATATTTATCCAAGGATTAAATGAAGAGGTGACATTTTATATAGGTAAAAATAAAAACGACAATTTTGATGTTATAGATAAAGGTGAATCAGACGATTTGTGGTTTCATGCTAATGAGTTATCATCTTGTCATGTCGTGGCAATTGTCCCAAAAGGATTATCTAAAAAAGATATAAAATACATTATAAAAATGGGAGCATTACTATGTAAACAAAATACAAATAAAATTAAAGACCATGAAAGTACGGAAATTATTTATACACAAATTAAATATATAGAAAAAACAAGTATTCCTGGTTTAGTAAAAATAATGAATAAAAAATGTATAAAAATTTAATAATTATATAAAATTTATACTGGGTTTAATAACTATCAATATTAATATTATTTTCTAAAATACAACTGTTTTCTATTTCTTTCCATTTAGACAAAGTTTCATTAACTCTATCTAAAATAAATGACATATTTGTAAATTTTTCTACGAATAAAATCCACATAGGATATGAAATATTATTTATAAAACTTATTTCATTAAGAGAAATGGAGTATTTATCGTGAACTTTCATGAAAGACAAAACAGGTAATCCTTCTAATTCTTCTTTTACTGTTTGTTCATAAAATTCGAGCGAAATTCTCTCAGACCATACAACTGAATATTCAAATTTTTTTATTGAATTTGATAAATCCGCATAATGAACAAATATAGATGCTATATTAATTTGTTCTTCAATAGAGTGTTCTTCGACATTAAAATCAATTGTATTTAATTTTGTGAGATGATCATTATGTTTGGACATATCTGTTCCCAATATACAAGAAATAATCGTCTTTCTTATTACTTTAAAGTCCTCATGTTTGAATGATCTTAATAAACCAGACTTTTCTAATAAATCAAATGTTAAAGAAGAGTGATAATTTTCAAGAACACTAATATCATTGTATAATATAGCATATTTACTCACAGAATTTATTTCATATGAATTTGTATTACCAGGATGTCCTACATCGTGAGACAAGGAAGAAATTAGTATAGCAAATAAAATAATCGGTTTTAATTTTTTTAACATATTTGTTTCTTTTAATAGCATATAAGTCATTTGTAAAACATTAACAGCATGTTGAAAATTATGAAAATAATTGTCTTTATAATTATCACATACTAAAGAGATAAATTTTGATAAATATGTTTCGTCAACTTCAAACTTCGAATAAATTATAAATTTTTTATAAAAATATCCTACAATATTTTTTAGAATAAAATATTCGTTGATTACACATGCGTCAAAATTGAATGTTTCTACATTATCTGGAATTTGAATATATGGTGACACCAACGGATGTATCGTTTCTGGAGATCTTCGAGAAAATATAGAACACGTATTATTCATAATAAAACTTTATATTATTATGAATTATTAATTCAAATAAAAAATAATTTCAATTTTTTTTATAAACCTTCAATTGTTTAAAAGTTAATAATTTCTAAGTCCCTCAAGTTCCAATATTCAAACCCACCACCTGGAATAGGACGTTTTATGATAAACGGAATTTTTTTTTCTCTAAGCTCTAACTCAGATATTACATAACTATCAATAATGTTTTCAGGAATTTTAACAAGAGGTTTAGCTCCAGTTTCAATTTGTTTGGCACGTTGTCCTAATACTCTTGCTTTCTCATATTTTGTTAAGTATGGTAAAGTCTTATGTAAAGGGTCAATAATAATATTATTTTCGTCTCTAACAACCTTTGATAATTTAGATATTTCATCATTATTATGAAATAAGCACTCTGGATGAAATTCAGTAATATAATTCCTATTAATTTCATTATCAAATTTTTGTAGATAATTTTCTTCATATTCGTCTTCATCATCATCATCATCATTTATAATAAGTTGAGTAATTTTCTTTGGTTTAGCCTGCTTAGCACTTTTTTCTTTGACATCCCCTTCATCATTAATTTCAATATCACTATCATTATTTTCTTCATCATAGTCCGAATCACTTTGACCACCTAATTGATCATCATCGTCTTCGTCGTCTACATTCTCATCTTCATCATTTTCTTGTTCTTCTTCTTCATCTTGATCATCATCAATTTGAGCGTCATCTTCATCGTCTTGTTGTGAATCTTCATCATAAGTGTCCTTTTTTACTATTATTTTTTTTGCTACATTATTATCTAATTCTTCGTCGCTCTCTTCACTTTCGGTAGAATCATAATAACTTTCTTCGTCACTCATTATTAATATATTACTTATAGATATTTTTATATTTTTTATTTCAATTTTCTTTTAAAAATAAAAAATATATTTTATAAAATTTAGATAAGTAGGTATATTATGTATTTTCATTAATTTGCCATACAGTATCACAATCTGAGCATAAATAAACATATTTCATATTTATATCATCGTATCTAATATATATAATTTCTCTTTCCTTTCCCTCTTTGTTAGTAGGACAATCAGCATTAGGACAAAGTATATTATTAATACGAGGTAATGTTGGGTCAAATTTAGTATATTTGTTAATAATATGATTAAAGGATTGTTCTGACTTTTTAATTTGTATTTTCGATACACAAACATTTTCAGATGCTAATAGAGAATCTTCGTTACCACATTTTCTACAATAATATACAAGTTTATTTGGATCATCCGCATTTATACGGATGTAATACATATTTGAACATTTAATACAGAAGTGCATTTTATATAATATATTTACAATTTATATTTATATAATTATTTCAATTTTTTAATTAAATGAATAAATAGATTACAATATTTTTATTTAAAAGGCTTCGCTAATTTGTTTAGATTTATTCAGCTTTTCTAATACCTTTTTATAATTTATATACACATTCATACTATAAAATTGAGTTGTCAAATTTTTATTTTCAACATCAGTATCTTTTATTTTTTTTTGAACAAATTCAACTATTTTTTCATAATTTTTGTTAAAGTTTTCTTTTATATAAAAATAAAAACTATCAAAGAACGGTAAATAAACATTTTTATTCTTTGTAACTATATCACAAATTGCTATATTAACATTTGAAAACTCAATAATTTCATTATAGTTTTTCATATCTTTATTTGTTTTTGAAACACCTGGTTCATTTAACAAAGGGTCTTTACATAAAAGTGTACAAAATGTTAATAAAACAGTAGTTATTGTTTGACAAGAAGTCCATTGATCACCCCTCCATGTATTTAATAGTGAAACACATACTTTTCCACATGTATATAAATTAGGATTAAATCTAATATTATCACCATTAGTACAATATTTTACTTTTGGTGGACTATGAGGATAATCAACAGGGAATTTAAATTCAAAAAAATAAAATCCTCCAAAATAAGGTGTTTCAGATGGTCCAACAATCATAGCATAACCTTTCAATATATCTGTATCATCGTGAATATAATATATACCCTGATCAGTAAGTGGGTTTTTTATAATCTGTTTTACATCTTTTAATAACCTATTAATTGTTTCTTTTGAAATAAAAGCTGTCATATATTTTAGATAGTGAATTAGTTTTAAACCAATTTTAAATATATTAACATGAATAATCCTTTAAATTAAAATCAATAAATATATTTTAATTTATAATTGAATTTTAAAAAAAATGAAATAGAAAAATATTGATATATTATATCAACAATGAGTATTATAATGTCATCATCATCACAATTTAAAGATTTAAATGAGTTTCTGGCAAAGCATAGTGCTAAGAATGTTTCTACTAATAAATCCGCTAATTTAAGTATTACACATACAAGAATACCTGATAAAGAGCTTAATATATATGCTGGTTCTTACATAATTCCAAAGGAAGAATTAGGGACCTTTTATAGCTTATATTATAATCATATTTTTGAAAAAAAATTTAAAGAATACTTAACAGAAAAACAGCTTGAAAGTGGTGGTCCTATGGCAGTTGATTTTGACTTTAGGTATACACATGATACAATAGAAAGAAAACATTCCAGGGAACATGTGAGAGATATTATTTGTGTTTATTTAGATGAACTTAAGGAATATTTTATGTTCGAGGAGTCTAAACCATTTTCAGTATATATTTTCGAAAAACCAAATGTAAATAGATTAACTGATGGTTCATTAACAAAAGATGGCATTCATATGATTATTGGAATACAAATTGATCATATTATTCAAACGATGATTCGTGAGAAAATGATAAATATACTACCAGAATATTGTGATTTACCTTTAATAAATACCTGGGAATCTGTATTAGATGAGGGAATAAGTAAAGGACATACAAATTGGCAGTTATTTGGTTCGCGTAAACCAGGTAATGAAGCATATGAATTTACACATCATTATGTAGTAACATATGATTCTTCAGACGGAAATTTTATGATGGATGAGCGAAAAGTAACAGATTTTAATCTTAAAAAAGATTTTGCTAAATTATCAGTTCAATATGATGCTCATCCAAGATTTGAAATGAATCCAAAAATTATTGATTTATATAATAAGCGAGCTGAAACAAAAAATAGTAAAATTAAGAAGCCATCCAGTAAAACTAAAATGAATTTAATTGTTGAAGACGAAGATAATGATGAAGAAGATATATCTATAAATAACATAAAGAATGAAGAGACACTTAAGAAAGCAGTTGATTTAATGTTAAAAAGACTGAAATCAGATGAACATGAAATAAGAGAAATACATGAATATACACAAGCATTACCTTCAAAATATTATGAACCTGGTTCTCATGTTTTAAATAGACAAGTTGCTTTTGCTTTAAAAACTACAGATGAAAGATTATTTATATCATGGGTTATGCTTAGATCAAAAGCAGATGATTTTGATTATGATACTATTCCTATGTTATATAGTGAATGGAAAAAATTTCATAGATCTAATACTGAAGGAAAAACAGTAACAAAACGTTCAATTATGTATTGGCTTAAGAAAGATAATTATGATGAATATGTTAGAATATCAAATAATACGGTTAATTATTGTATTGAACAAGCTATTGAAACTAATACAGAATATGATCATGCTGTTATTTTAAAACAAAAATATAAAGATACATATATATGTACAAGTTTAGATAAAAGAGGTGTTTGGTATAAATTTAAAAATCATCGATGGGTTATAGATAAAGGATTAAGTTTAAGAGATAAAATATCTACTGAATTATATAATTTATTTGGTAAAAAAGCAGAAGAATGTGAAGCTGAAATGAATGAATATGAAAATGATGACGAAAGAAGAGAATATTTAAAGAAAAAAATAGGCGTAATTCATAATATTAAAATAAGTTTAAAAAAGACAACTCAAAAAGATCATATTATGCGTGAAGCAGCAGAAATAATGTATGATGAAAATTTTATTAAAAGTATGGATACAAATAAATATTTATTATGTTTTAACAACGGTGTTGTAGATTTTGTTAATAAAG
>Ga0214917_10005764_pt1 | contig 13115 bp, 13 predicted proteins | sample LL_1208_BB_MetaG_FD_177983 | JGI IMG/M metagenome (GOLD analysis project Ga0214917, IMG submission 177983) | Freshwater microbial communities from Lake Lanier, Atlanta, Georgia, United States - LL_1208_BB | ecosystem: Environmental > Aquatic > Freshwater > Lake | place: USA: Georgia | collected... | reverse complement strand
AAATCCGGTCTGCCCTTCAGGTTATCATCGCAGCGGCTAGATCTCCTTATGTTTTCTCTCACCAATTAGGTTAAAATCGAACCACTCATAGTTTATGAGTGGGTGCTTGGTGCTAGATTGTCGGTATTTGATTTCAAGTCAAAGTTGCATGTAAAAAATAATCGAGTTGAAGATTGCTCTAGAATTATGATTTCTGGGCTTGAATATCGAAATGAGAAGAAACAGTCAACTGTAATTTGATTTATAGGCGGTGTAGTTACAAGGAGTTTCAAATTAGTAACAGAATTTATGTCATTCTGTTCATCTAAAACCAAGAAAACCGACCTAAAGCAACCTTGTGGCAATAATAAGATAGAACTTAGGTGTTATTCTTTTACTTGTCTCAGTTCGGGGGGTTGCTCTTGCTCAGTAAAAAAAGTATCAGATTGTTGGTTTACTGTTATCTGTTTTCCATCATTCTTAGCCAACCCCTATATTTATTGAATAATTCGGATTCAAAATCTCTTGCGACCATAGCTTCAAGTTCAACTCTTTGGGGTGTTGTACTACTTATCGCTCTGCAAGGGGGTTATTGGACAATCAAAGACCAGGTCAAACCTGAATATAGCAATCAACCTGTACCTCTTCGGAAGTTTCTTTTCGCATTGACATTCATTACTTTTCTTGGGATCTCAATTAGCATTACGAGATATGAATTAGGTTCTATTCAAGTAATTGATGCCTTAAAAGTACTACTTAGCCTCATAATTGGAATTCAATTAATGAAACTCAACTTCCTTGGTGAAAATTTTACTTTTCGACTTATAAGAGTGTTTCTTTTATCCCAAGTGATATTTGGATTAACGCAATACTATGCAATTGTATTTAATAAGGAAACCGGTCTAAGTATTTTTCTTGTAGGTTCAGAAAAGGCATGGTGGGATAGCTATGCCGTATGGGGATCCTTCCCTAATTCTGGCAAGAACACCTTCGCAACTTTGTTGGTGTTTTCATGTGCGATTTTAATTCCAATTTACTTTAATCAGATTAAGATAAAGTCAAGTGTTACAAGAGTCAGTTCATTTCTCACCGGCTTAATTTTGGCTTTAACAGTTTTAGCTTTGTATCTCTCTAAATCACGCACTAACCTAATTGTTTTTACATCTATTCTTGTTATTGAATTAATTGTTCTTTACCGTTCAAATTCTAAGAAACCACTTCTGATCTTCATGGTCTTAATTTTGAGTACTCTATTTACTTTCAGCTATCTAAATTATGGATTTCTGTCGAGAAATTCGTGGGTTGACCGTTGGGATAGCTTATATGTGAGATTTAATATAGCGAGGTCTGTGTTTAACTCAGATAGTTTAAACTATTTAATTGGCACAGGTGCGGGAAGCATTTTTGACCATACACAAGGGTCATTTGCCGATAACGTTAGGTCCGGAAATCTAACCCTGGGTATAAATTCAGATAACTCTTACATTAGAACATTCGCAGAGACAGGGCTGGTAGGACTTTTCATACTGGTTTCTTCAATCATCAGGTATCCCGGTTATGTTTTACGTACTTTGGATAACTTTGAAAATAAGAAGGTACTTCTTCGGAGTTACATGTACCTTGGGTGGGCATTCCTCGCAGCATTAGCCTCATCGGATCTCATTTCCAACACAACCTTAATTGCATACTTTGTCCTATTGATTGGCTGTTTAGCATCAAATCCTGGCATACCCTCCAGTAGAATTGCGAATCAGCAATCAGAGAACCCTGTGCGATAAACCAATAAATTGAGAACTGTTTAGAGAGAGAGACGAATTTTGAAACACTTCGAGTTTGGAGAGAATTGGGAAGATTACTCGAATCTCATTGGCGCCAAAGAATTGATGGCATCAATGGAGAAATTAGAAAATCTGATTGGCATTGAAAATATTGAAGGCAAAACCGTTTTGGATATTGGTTCAGGCTCTGGTATTCATTCCTTATCATTTCTCAAATTAGGAGCCCAAAACGTAGAAGCATTTGACTATGATTTAAACTCGGTTAGGACTACGAGCGAAGTAATTCTGAAGCATTGGTCACACATGAATTGGTCTTCAAGTTTTGGCGACATCTTGTCTGACGATCTAAAATTGAAAACGTATGACCTCGTGTATTCATGGGGTGTGCTTCACCATACTGGGAATCTTGATTTAGCACTTAAGAATGCAAGCAAATTGGTTTCTGAAAATGGCCTCTTTGTCGTTGCGCTCTATAAGAAGACACCGATGTGTGGGATCTGGAAAATTGAAAAATACCTCTACACACATTCTGGCCAAAAAATTAGAGAGGTATTGCTTGAATTATACAAAACATTCTTTAAGCTCGGCTTAGCCATACGTAATAAAAGTTTTCAAGAACATAGCGAGAGTTATTCCAGCAATAGAGGAATGACGCTTGAAAACGACATGATCGATTGGCTCGGCGGTTACCCATATGAATCAATAAGTGAAAAAGAGGTAATTCGCCTCCTCAAAATTCAAGGGTTCGATTTAATTGCCAGCAAGCCTTCCACTGTGCGCACCGGAATACTCGGTTCCGGATGCTCAGAGTTTGTTTTTAGAAGAATGTAGATTTGACTGATAAATGAGAAATATAAACTTCCAGAAAAGTTTTATAGGAATTGCTGCTGGAAACGGCCTTACTCTTTTTTTGGGACTATGGAGTAACGCCCTTTTAGCGAGTAAATTCGGATTAAGCACTGAAACTGAGGAATACTTTATTTTTCTTGTTTGTGGGGTCGCTGCTCCTTCGATAATTGGATCCACCGTTACAACAGTCCTTGGGAAAAACATCACAAAGTATTGGTTTGGAGGTCACAAATCTAAAAGAATTCTATTCCATATTGTCATGGTTTTGGTTTTAAATGCAATTATGACTTACTTAATTTTTTTTATTGCAAATGAAACTTCAGATTCTGAAATCCAAAATCGATTTCCCGAATTGATTACCTTTAGTTCCTTTCAACTAATTGTTCTATTGCTGCAATCAACTTTATTTGCAAATCACAGAAATTTGTTTAGCACCGGTAGTGGAACTATCATTCCAATCGTGGTCATCATATTTTTGACTACATCACCCTCGATTGACTCTGTTATTATTGGTCAAATTTTAGGAATAGTCCTACAGACACTATTTCTTTTCTTGTATTCCTCAAAATACTTACCCAAAGATATTTACTATAAGAATGAAGCCTCAAGTCTTACTTTGCCGTTAACCTTGAATATTATCCAGAATATTGTAATTTCTTTATTTAATTTTGGTGCTCGCAAGTCTCTAGCAGGGATCCAAGGAAACTCTCTAAGCACCTACAGTGTGGCAGAAAAAATCCCATTGAGTATTCACAATTTGACTTCGAATTCGATTGGTTTAGAAATTCTCTATTTTGATGAATCACACAGGGTAAGGATACGATCGCAACTTCGAGAGCGCTTAGACCTCATACATTCCTTCACAGCTACTGTATTCCTGACATTTTATTTCGCAGGTCCCATGCTTTACACCCATGTATTTGTGCAAGGGAAATTCACTGAGAGCAACTTAGTTGCAGTTCTAGAGGTTGTAATGCTCCTTCTTCTCGGAAATATCATTAACGGCTTCAATGCAATCCTGAATGGTTTCATGTATTCGAGTGGTCAAAGTAATTTTCTTTCATTACTTGGACTGATTCAATTTACCTCTATGTTTTTTGTCCTAACAATCGTGGAACGATTGCAAAGTCCCTCCGGCTTAGCTTCTCTTTTGCTTGTAGGGGCCCTACTAGGCTCTTTTATTCGCGTTTTTTTGGGGACGCGAAAGCTAGGCACAGATTTCCAACAAATGTTTAAGTTTTGTTTTTACAAAATGATCTTGACTTTATTGTTAGCGGGAGCCTTAGCGCTAGGGAACATTTCGGATATAAGTAAAGTTCTGTTGAGCTTAACTATCATAATTGTGCACTTGTTAACAAGCCGACCATACAATCTATTGAGGGTTAATAATCTTCGCGAAAGCGTTTTAAACAAATGAGAATTATGCATGTCATAACTCGAGGCCATGGAGGCGGAACAGAAATAGCATTGAGTTGGAGCATTCGTAGGGAATTAGAAGAAGGACATAATGTATTATTGGTTACTTCTAATTCTGCAATCGGCGAACGCATTAAAGATGTTTGTAGTGATGACTTTAGATGCATCATTGTACCTGAATTAAAAACTGGATTCTCTGTAAAAAAAGTGTTGGCAAGCCATCGATTAATAAAAAAGGTATATAAAGAGTATAAACCCGATTTGATTCACACTCACGAGACCGTCGCAGGCGTAGTGGGACGCTTGATAAAGGTCGATAAATTCACTCTGAGAATACATTCAGTTCACATGTCTGTTTTTGGAACAGTGCCCTCAGTCTGGTTCTATTGGTTGTATTGGCCACTCGAGTATTTTTTGAGCAAAAGAACCGATCTATATATTTTTGTGGGAAGGGGATTACTTCAACAATATAGTGATTTGCGATTAAGGGCAAAGTCGGGATCAGTTTTCGCTCCCTCAAATTTCGATGTTGATAAATTTGAAATCGAAGCTCAGCGCAAGCGGGAAAACAGAGCGTGGATTCTTGAGCAAGTCGGTCTAGATAGACTGTCGGATGCAAAAATTATGCTATCAGTTGGAATGTTGGAGCGCAGGAAAAGACACCAATTTTTATTGAAAAGAATATCCTCTCTTCTAAATGAGAATTCGATTTTTATTCTGATTGGAAATGGAAAAGAGAAGGAGAAGATTAAACGGTTTGTAGATCAAAAAGGTCTTGAAGACTTTGTTAAGTTTGTTCCATATACACGTCAAATTGCTAAATACATCTCAGGCGCAAGTTTGATCTTGCACACCTCCACCCTTGAAGGATTATCTCAAGTACTAATACAAGCTAATATATGCAAGACACCCACAATTTCAACTAGGAATGTCGGCACTAACGAACTTACCCACTTGTATGTGATCCCAGCGAGCGGATACCAAATTAAGACTAAAGTGATAGAAGTTTTGAATAATGATGAACATGAATTCAATTTTGATTATTCAAATTGGAAAGAAGAAGAAGCGAAGACTAGATATTTAGAAGCACTCAAAGCCTGCGAAAAACTTTTGTTTCGAAAATCCATAGAAGCGGATAAATAACATGTGCGGAATACTTGGTTTCTTTAAATTGGGCCTAGAAGACTCTGATAATCGTCTGGTAGTTGAGGCGATGCTTGAGTCTATAGAGCACCGCGGTCCGGATGAAAAAGGATATAAAATTCTTCGTAACGGTTTAGTTTTAGGGATGTGCAGGCTCAGCATCGTAGATGTCCAGGGGTCTCATCAACCAATGAGCACGTTCTGTGAGAAAGATTCGCACTTGAGCCTGGTCTTTAACGGGGAGATTTACAACTTTCTAGAAATTCAGAAAGAATTACTAGAAAAGGGACACAAATTTAACTCTCTACAAAGTGACACAGAAATGATCTTGCATGCCTTCGCTGAATGGGGTACCGACTGTTTTGAGAAGTTCGACGGCATGTTTGCTATCGCAATCTTTAGCGAAATCGATTTGTGCCTATATTTGGTTCGTGATCGTTTCGGGGAAAAACCTTTGTTCATTTTTCAAAAACCTGATGGAGGATTTCTTTTTGCTTCTGAAGTTAAGTCTATCCAAAAATATGATTCAAATATATTGAAGATAAATGATCGTTCAGAATACTCCTTCCTTGTCAAAGGTATGTCAAATAGCTTGGAAACCCTGTTCCACGATTTAAGTCAAGTAGATGGGGGCACCGTAGTTCGACTGAGTCTTAGTGGTGAAAGAACTGAACTGCGATGGCATAAATTTAAATCCCAAGTGATAAAGAAAGAGACTCCCACAAGAAATGAGATAGAAGAAACTTTTAGAGAGTACTTTCTGGAATCAGTAAAGGAGCGGGTATCGACTGAAGTCCCAACAGGACTTTTTCTAAGTGGTGGATTAGATTCATCTGGAATCGCAGCAGCTTTGTGTGAATTAGGCTTAGACATAAAGGCCTTTTCAATTGGATTTAATGAGCATAAATTTGATGAGAGTGCCCATATAGAATTAATTACAGACCAACTTGGCCTACGCAATGAGATTCAGTTTTTGGAAGAAACAGACTTAATTGAAAATTTTCTTGACATCGCTAAGAGTCTGGATGAACCTATTGCCGATCCATCTATATTTCCCACATATATGGTTGCAAAACTAGCTTCAAACGAGGTGAAGGTTGCACTTGGGGGTGACGGGAGTGATGAACTCTCTTTCGGTTATAATTTTAATGAAGGTTTGCGAAAATTAGAAAATCTGAATAATCTTGTAAACCGAGATGCGATCCGGCTCATACTAAAAATGCCTTTTCTTCGTTCTAATGCAATCTTTTCAAAAGCGCGGTTTGCAAGTGAAGTCTTAAACTCATTGGAAGACGGTAAAGACTGTGTGAGCCTTGGTCTTTCACCATTCAAATATGAGAGACACCATAAAATCCTCAAATATGAATTGTTATCAAAAGATCAGATTTTTGGTTATAGAGAAGGTGGCAATTTCTTACTTGCAGATGTGCAAGATACAGTGAGAAATAACTATTTAAATGGATATTTGAAGAACAATATCCTGGTCAAAACTGATCGAATGACCATGTTGAATTCGATCGAACTTCGTTCTCCATTCCTGGACAAGAAACTTTCAGATTTCCTATTAATGCATAACTATGAAACTCATCGTCTCCATGGAAACAATAAGTCACTTCTTCGATCTTACTTAAGGCACAAGTTACCCAAGCAAGTTTTAAACAAAAGAAAAAGTGGCTTTGGATTCCCATTAGCAGATTGGTTGAGAAGTGACTTTGGAATTTTTGTTGGAGAAGTTTTGAGTTACAATGAATTTTATCCAGATTATATTGACAAAAAGGAAGTGTTGAAGCTCTTAACTGAACATAAAAAGGGTGTGGCAAACAATTCTGATATTCTCTGGTCACTTTTAATTCTCTTAAGTTGGAGACAAAATATGTTAAAAGGGGAAACGAAGTGAACTCTAAGAGATTTCTAGTCACGGGATGTGCCGGGTTCATAGGGTCTAGGTTGACAACTCAGTTAATAAAATTGGGTGCCGAAGTTCTTGGAGTGGACAGTTTTTCAGATTATTATGATGCTCGCCTGAAAGAACAAAACCTAAAGAATATCCTGGACACGAATGGCTCTTTCGAATTCATGCGTTGCGATATAAACTCAAGTAGTTTTGTTATTCCAAATGACATAGACGGAATTTTTCATTTGGCAGCTCAAGCTGGTGTCAGAGCTAGTTGGGGTAGTGAGTTTACGAATTATGTAAATCAAAATATAGTTAGCACTCAAAAAATTTTCGAGAATAGTGGTCGTGGAATACCGATTGTGTATGCCTCATCATCTTCTGTCTATGGTGATTCTGTGAATTTTCCTGTAACAGAGGGAGACCCATTGCACCCAATTAGTCCTTATGGCGTTACAAAATTGACCTGTGAAGCTCTTTCTTTTGCTTATTCAAAATTTCATCAAGCTAAAATTGTTGGCCTAAGGTATTTCACAGTTTATGGTCCTGGGCAGAGACCAGATATGGCCTTCACAAAGATATGTAGAGCCTTACTGACCGGTGATGAATTTGTAGTCTTTGGCACAGGTGAACAGATAAGGGATTTCACTTTTGTTAGCGATGCGGTAGATGCAACAATCTCATTAATGCTTGAAGGTGAAACCGGTGCCTACAATATAGGCGGAGGAAATCAAGTTTCTTTGAATACAGCTCTTAAGGCGTTTGAGGATGTAAGCGGGCGCAAGCTTAACTTGAGGTATGTAGAAACGACCAAGGGAGATGTTTTGAGAACCGGGGCCTCGACAGAAAAGATCAGAGAAGCTACAGGATGGAACCCGAGGGTTGAGTTCCAAGATGGAATAAAATCGCATTGGGCATGGGCCAAGGAAAATTCAGAGCTACTTATTTCTCAAATAAACTTTAAATGAAGTCAAAACGTGTTTTATTTATTTCTGTGGGATATCCACCTATTGATATCGGTGGCGCTGAAAGGCAATGCAAGCTTCAAGCCGAGTATCTCTCTCAATTGGGGAACAGGGTTTCAGTTGTAACTCAAAAAGTCGGCTTTTGTTTTTCAATTGAGATGATTTCGGGAATCAAAGTCTACAGAATTCCTAGACCAAGAAAGAAAATCCTTGGAACTTTGGTTTACTCAATTAATCTTGGCATCTTTTTGTTTTTGAAAGCATGGTCAACAGATGTGTTTCATGTCCATCTGGCAAATTTACAAGCGGAAGTAGCGGTACTTATCGGAAAAATTACAGGCACACCTGTTCATGTGAAATTAGCAGCGGGTGGGAGCGTTGGAGAAATCTCAAGGTTTCGGAACGTCCCATTCTTAAAGAGTCGGTTTGGGATTACAAGAGCTGAGAGCGTTCAAGCAATTTCAACAGAGATCGCTAACGAGCTTGTACGCCTGCCTGTTGCTAAAGAAAAAATTGTTACTATTCCAAATGGGGTCGCAATTCCGCAAAGACAGGCTATCGAAGCTATTCGAACTTTGAAGAGGGAGGAAGAGAGGGTTTCGGAAGATTGCACTGTTTTCTTGTTTTTAGGAAGAATTTCGAGCTATAAAGGAATTGAAATTCTAATAGAGGCATGGAAGGACAGGACACAGGTTTCCAATAGTAAACTTTTCATAGTTGGGCCTATCGCAATTGATTCTCCGTTGAATTTAATGGTTGAAGATTCCAGCATAATTGTTAAACCCGGAACCTTGAGGCCTGAAGAATATCTTGCAATGACAGACGTATTTGTACTGCCATCGTTGGGCGAAGGAATGTCAAACTCACTTCTCGAAGCTATGTCTTTTGGTAAAGCCGTGATTGTGACAAGAGTAGGCGCAGCAGAGGAGTTAATTGAGAACAATTATTCCGGATTATTGGTAGATCCAGCGAACGCATCTCAACTGAAGACAGCCCTAAACACTTTTCTTTCAGATTCAATTTTGAGAAAAGAATGTGGGGAAAATGCGCAAAAAAAGAGTCAAGAGTATACAATCACTAATGTCGCAAGTGCTATTGATATTAGATATCAACAGTTATTGAACCAAAACAAGTCACTTCTTAGGAATTTTAAGAACTAGATCAACCGACTCTACTAAGGACCCATATTCCTTCCAGTGATTACTAACATCCTTACTAATTTTGACTCGGTTGGACTTAGATCGCGTTACTTCCCGCCTTAGCTCCCAAGCGAGACCAGCCTCCTCCGCAAACTTTAAATACTCAAGTAAATGTAAGCGGTTAAGATAGTTACCAGAATTTCGCACTATGAATGAATTTGAAAAGCGATTCGAAAATCCCAAGTGGTTGAAATCATTAAATATGTGATCACGAAAATCAATCCGATGAATAGCTACTCCGTCGCTTCTCAAAATTCTGGCGGTCTCCACCATTAGATTTTTAACGGATACAACATCCAAGTGCTCAAGAACTGCATTACTTGCTATAACGTCAACTGATCGGGATTCGACAAATGAAAGCGAATTGATTCCATTCAAAAGATAGGTACTCTTAGTAGCTTTCAACATTTCCTGAATAGACGAGAAAGGTAAAGTGAAATTGTTGGCAAGATCTGAATCTTGCAACTCAAGTGCTACTTGATTGTAAAGAGAAAGATTAGTATGTGCCTGCCATCCAAGATCGACTAGCGTAGAACTATTAAGACCATGAGCATGTGCAAATAATGCCGTATTGAGTGAATCCCCCGGTCCTATTTCGACTATATCTTGTATAGTCTTTTTTTCACTGGAAAGAAAAAACTCAGTAAAAAATCTTTTTGAGAAATCAAATTTCTGCATGTTGCCGTGAGCGAATAGGTTAAGTTTTCTCCACGATGCGTAGTCGATAGGCATTAGTCGCAAAGTCACTTTAAGGGTTAACTTGAGCCACCACAACTTTCTAAACATATCCGAAATCCTATCATTCAGATTTGAGAGAATTCCGTAATTGGTTGCCAACTTCGTAGATTTCATCATCTCGAACCAAGGTGTAGATTTTTAAAGTTAGTGAAGGGTTGCTATGTCCAAGAAATTTAGCTGCAGTCGTTACATGCACTCCATTCTTTTTTAGAAAATATGCATAAGTTTTCCTAAGGGAATGAATGGAGACCCCGTAGGGCTTTAATGTATTCGCAATAGGAACGCGGGTTTTTGGAAATTTGGAAAAGTATCCAAAGTATGGAACCTCTCTGACTCCTGCAGCAGTCTTAGTTGGTCCATGAATACTTTTGGTAATGTGGACTATATTGTCGAAAATATCTTCACTATTTAGTGCAGCGGCTTCTCCCCAGCGCAGCCCATGGAGAGCTAAAAATTTTATGTGCGAGTCATATTTCCCAAAATTAGAATTTGACACCTCCTCGAGAGTCAAAAATTTTTGTGGTTTTACATAAATTCTTGGCGGTCTAATTTTAGCAACTGGCGATTCTTCGACGATCTCCCGACTCAAAGCCTCTCGGTAGAGGACTCGAAGCATCATGAGTGTCTGGAAATAATTTTGAGGTGCAAGTGGAGCAAGAGCATTAACAAACTCACTTCGGGAAACAGTTGACATGTCTCGATCACCAAAATGAAAAGAAATGTTTCTTTTGTATGCCCCTCGATAATTCTCAATAGTCTTCTTTGTTACAGGCAAGAAACTCCAGCAATACTGTGCAAAGTCATCTAATTTCATCGGTCTCCTGTGAGCACTAAGTTAAAGATGATTAAGTGTACAATAACCTAATCACATGTCAACGCCAGTTTGTGGGGTAAAAATCATAGAATCGTCGAGTGGAGTTTGAAACCCAAGGTCAATTTTCAGCAAGCGCCAGCCAGACTGTTGCTGGCACTCTTGTTTTGGTGTCAAAAAGAGTCAAGAATGGTTTCGATCTAGTTCTCGTAGAGCATATTGAAGTAAAGGGCCGAGTTCAGGTAATCTTGCGAGATTCAATCTCTCGCTCAAAGACTCTTCAAAGTTTGGATCCAGTTTCCCTGCGCCAGAATTTTTCGTCCGATTGGGGGGCTTTTATGACTGCCCACATTTTTCACGTTCTTGATCTGGAGGATTCAGACGACTCAGATGTTGTGTCAAGCACTGCTTGGAAGTACGCATTACTCACCGCTTGGGGTGAAACGTCGGCTGCCCGAGAATTAGCTTTGAGAATGAAGATTCCCGTTCACACAATTCATAGCCGCTTACGTCTTGCCCGCCAAAGGGGGATCCTTCCATCGCCAGGTGCTGGTTCGAGATTAGGAAGCTAGTGCTGGGGTAAGTCAAAACCCTCGAGCGCTTTGTTTATTGCTTCTAACTGCTCCTTTAGTTTGGTTTCTACTTCAAATAAATCAGCCTCAATTTCAATAATCATTTTTGAAGCTTCTTCGAGTCTGTCGACGGGAAAATCTTTCATCTTCTGAATCAATTCAATTTTTGCCTTGTTTATTTTTAAAATTATCTCAGCTGCTTTGGAATCTCCTGATAGGGCATCCTGCCAGTAAGCAGAAAACAATGCATCGTTACGCGTCATTTCCAAATCTAGATGCTGCTGCCGCCAGGTGATGGGTTCATGTGACATTTTCCACGTGTAAACCAGTTCAATAAAGCTTGGGTTCGGAATTTCACAGATTTTCCCAATTTCGACAAAACTTTTACCAGATAGCCTTTCTTTCACTACCTTTTCCGAAAGTTCGCCTAAATAGAATCTCATGTTAATTCTTCACTGCCGCTGGTAGATATCCACGTTTTCTGGCCTCTGCCACCCACTTCCTTATTTGAACCAGTTGGTTTTGATTTGGTAAGTGTTGAATTTCATCGATCACAAACTCTTGAATGTATTTAGCGGGCTTTCTAGCCACACTACCTCCGAGAGATTTAGCTTCTTTGTAGCGGTTTGCAATTTCCAAATAGAAAGAGTCAGATCGATCAAAAGGACGGCCCGGCTTCTTTGGGGCTTGCAACTTTTCAGAATCGATTTCATGAATCAAAGCAACACTTTGTTCGCTATAGAAAGTGTTGTTTTGAATCAACACTTGGCGTGAAGCATCAGTGATTTTCTCAAAGGGAATTCTGCGGATCAGTGTGCTTGAAATTGGATAGTTGTTACTTGTGTCGGAATTCCCTAATCTTCTTTCTACATCTGTAGAATTCATCGGGTTTGTTTTTCCAGCAGTTATCTGAATCATGTACGGCGCTGCAGTACGACTCTCACCCTGTATTTCCCAAATTAGTTGTACTGAGAATTCCTTTCCACTTATGGGATCACTAACCACTGTGCTTGTTTGGTTTCCTAGGTTTGATGCAATAGTCGTGCCCACTATGAGGGCATAAGGGGCCCGTATCTTTTTTGGTGTTTTTACATCAGGCACTACAAATCCTCCATTTTATTAAGGTACGCATCTATTAGAAGTGTAGCGTATTTACGTGGACAAGGTTTGTTCACTTTCTATGTAAAGGAGGGCCATATGCGCCCAGAAATCATTACTCAAGATTTGATTAAGGAGGTCTGCAATCATATTGCAGCGGGCTTTTCTTACTCCGCAGCTGCAAAGCTTGCGGGAATAGCAGAGAGCACATTCTTTCGTTGGAGGGCTATGGGCCAACTTGAGGGCTCAGATGATATTTACAAGATATTCTACATTGAGGTAGAGGAGGCAAGCGCCTTTTCAGAGGCAGAGGCTTTACAGCTAGTTAGATCATCTGCAATCAAAGAGCGAAATTGGAGAGCAGCGGCTTGGTTTCTTGAGCGCCGCTTTCCGGAAAAGTATCAAAAGCGAGGCTCTGCCCCGGATAATCCAAAAAGCCAAGAAGGGGAAGTCTTTCCAAGTTAGATGACTGCACCCATGGGTAATGGGAGTTTTCGGAGTCACAATTACGGCTTCGACAACTCCCTCATTTGGGAGATGACATATAAATCGACTACTCAGAGCGCATGAGTAGCAGAAATCGCCGACTCACCCTTTTTTACCACTCCGGCAGGGGTGGGATGCCTGTCAGCACGCTCAAGGAGATGCTGAATCTCAGAAAAACCAAATATTC
>Ga0214917_10005763_pt1 | contig 13116 bp, 10 predicted proteins | sample LL_1208_BB_MetaG_FD_177983 | JGI IMG/M metagenome (GOLD analysis project Ga0214917, IMG submission 177983) | Freshwater microbial communities from Lake Lanier, Atlanta, Georgia, United States - LL_1208_BB | ecosystem: Environmental > Aquatic > Freshwater > Lake | place: USA: Georgia | collected... | reverse complement strand
AGAAGTATACAGTCAATAACTCAAACTTTACAGGTAGTGGTGCAAACTTCTACTATTCGGTATTCTCTTTCCGTGGAAGTGTGGTTTGTCCTTTTACTCCTGCCTCAATGCCTGGTAACTACGTAGTAGTTACAGATCAGTGGGAAGACTGGGCGCCTGGTGATGTAATCACAGCGCCAATTACTGCTACAACTGCCTCTTCAATTACAACGTTTGGCATTTACCCAAATATGGCTTACCCTGGTGCAAACAGTCCGCAGTCTGTTGTGATCAATGTCAATTCTTCTACAGGGGTTGCAACTGTCACCAATCAATACTACGGAAAGTATAGCTCTAGTCCAACTGCTACGCAATATGCTGTAACTACTGTAGGAACTGGAAACTTTATCTTCTCTTGTACGAACCCGGTTGTGATGACGATGTTGTTTAATCACCACGTGTTCAACGCGCCCACCGTTTCTGCGGGTCAATATTGGTTGACATTACGTAAGCAATAAATCAATTGCTAAATAATAAAAAAAAGGCCTTCACGAAAGTGAGGGCCTTTTTTAATGCCAGTAATTATTGAGGAAATTTTGCGCGATAATCTCTTTGATTGAGTACCGTTCCCTTTACCCGCAATACGTAGATATTGTCTATTTCTTTAAACTTCAGGTATACCTCTTTTAAAAAGGTTTCTTCAGCGCCTGCATTAAAAGTTACAGCCAGTTGAATCGTTTGGCCGGGGGCAATGGATGTGGCGGAGGGTTTGGGTGTAGTACATCCGCATCCCGCCCAAGTTTTTTCAATTATAATTTTATTTTTTCCATTGTTTGTGACTAAAAATTTACCTGTGGCAGGTTTCCCCAGTTGTAAATAACCAAAATTATATACTCCTCTATTGAAGCTAACCTGCCCCCAAGCAGGCTTCACAAATCCAAGCCCGGCTATTAATAGGATGGTAACAATATTTTGAAAACCCTTTTGCATGGTAAAATGGGGATCAGTGTGTTGATCAACTATTTATTTTTCCAGGGTACGTAGCTAATGCTTGTTCTAAACAATCCATCGCTTTATTAATCGAGTCGAGGTTTAAAACATAGGCCAGTCTCACTTCTTGTTTGCCAAGGCCCGGGGTACCATAAAACCCTGTGGCGGGGGCTAACATCAGTGTTTGATTATTGTACGAAAATGACTCCAATAACCATTGACAGAATTTGTCACTATCATCGATTGGTAATTTCGCAATTGCATAAAAGGCGCCTCCTGGGTTGGGACAGAATACGCCTGGGATTTTATTCAATCGACTAATTAATAAATCTCTTCGTTGTTGGTATTCTTTTTTTGGGGCGTCAAAGAAATTATCAGGAAGATCCACGGCTGCCTCTGCTAACAATTGAGCTAGTCCTGGAGGACTCAAACGGGCTTGTGCAAATTTCATAGCCGCATCATAAACGGTTGCATTACGTGAAATAAAGGCGCCAATCCTTGCGCCACAGGCGCTATATCTTTTCGATATAGTATCCATCACAATCACTTGTTCCTCTAAACCTTTTAATTCAAGCGCACTCATTGCTCTTCCCTGGTATGAAAATTCTCGGTACGCTTCATCGCTAAATAAATAGAGATCATGTTTTAAGCATAAGTTTCCTAGTGCTTCCATCTCTTCTTTACTATAGAGATAGCCAGTTGGATTATTAGGATTGCAAATCAGAATTGCTTTTGTTTTTGGAGAGATCACTTTCTCAAAATCTGCAATAGGAGGCAGGGCAAACCCTGATTCAATGGTTGAAGTAATGGGTACTACTTTAACTCCGGCTGCGCAGGCAAATCCGTTATAGTTTGCATAGAAGGGTTCAGGAACAATCACCTCGTCGCCAGGATTTAAACAAGTAAAAAACCCAAACAAAATAGCTTCACTACCGCCCGTGGTAATAATGATCTGCTGTGGGGTAAGCGAGATGCCAGATTTGGCGTAATATTCCACCAGTTTTTTTCTGTACGATTCATTCCCCGCACTGTGGCTATATTCCAATACCGGGATGTTTGCATTTTTGACTGCATCTAAAATTGCAGGAGGTGTTTCAATGTCTGGCTGACCAATGTTTAAATGAAATACTGTTATACCTTTCTTTTTCGCAGCTTCAGCGAAGGGTACTAATTTTCGGATGGGTGAGGGAGGCATTTGCTCCCCCCTGATTGATAGGGATGGCATTTTGCAAAGGTAATTATCTCTCCCTCGAATTAGGTTACATTTGCGCGTGACTTTTAAAAGGGTGTTGAATAAATATTACTTGCTATCTCTGTTAGCGGCTAGCTTGCTTGTAACTACTAAAAGTGTTTTTGCGCAACTATGTACAGGTAGCTTAGGTGACCCAGTGGTTAATATTGATTTTGGAACTGGCGCCTCTTCCTATTCTTTTACTGCACCTGGTTACAGATATACAACGGGATCTTGTCCTAATGATGGGGAATATAGCATCACTACATTCCAGTCTTCGTGTGGCAGACAGTGGCACTCTGTTGCTACCGATCATACAGGAGGAGGTGCTTTTATGATGGTGAATGCTTCCAATAATCCTGGTGATTTCTTTTTACAAACGGTGTCAAATCTTTGCCCAAACACCACTTACGAATTTTCAGCATGGGTGTTGAATGTTGTTAATAATCCTGGCCTTATTAAGCCTAACCTTACGTTCAAAGTAGAAACAACCGGAGGCGTAATTCTAAATCAATATGCAACGGGTGATATTGGAGTGGCACCTCAGGCTACCTGGGAACAGGTTGGATTCTTTTTTACAACGGGTCCTACCAGCAGCAGTGTCGTGTTGAGAATTACCAATAATGCACCTGGGGGAAATGGAAATGATTTGGCGCTCGACGATATAACATTTCGTCCTTGTGGGCCTACTATTCGTTCTGTTGCACCACCGGGTTTTGACACTGTCCGAATTTGCGAATATCAACAGCAGCCCATCCGTTACCAGGCAACTGTTTCAACAGGGTATTCCTCACCTGCCTACCAGTGGCAAGTGAGTGTAGATACTGGAAGAACATGGGTTGATATACTTGGTGCAACAGGGTTGCAATACAATCGTAATCCAAGCTTGCCTGGTCACTATTCATATCGTATCACCGTTGCTGAATCCAGTTTACTTGGTATAGCAATGTGTCGCATTGCATCAAATGTTCATGTAGCTGATATTTACCCAAAGCCCCTTATTGATGCTGGCCCTGACCGAACGATGTTCGCTGGGCGTTCTATTCAAATTGGTGCTACCTCAGATGGAGCGGGGGGTAATCTTTATCAATGGAATCCTTCTCTTTACCTCAGTGATGCAACGGTATTAAATCCTATTGCAACCCCACCTTTGACACAGACCTACACCGTACAAGTAACTTCTGCAAAAAATTGTATTAATACAGACCAGGTAGTTCTATCTGTATTTGATAAATTATATGTTCCCACCGCATTTACACCCAATGGGGATGGTAAAAATGATCTTTGGACTATTCCAAATTTAGACCTCGCTGATGGAACACAAGTATACGTTTTTGACCGTACCGGTTTGCTAGTATTTACTGCATCCGGTTCCACTGTTAATTGGGATGGTAATTTTAAGGGAATCCCTTTGCAAACGGGTGTTTTCATTTTTATGATCAAATACCCGGATGGGTTTATACAAAAGGGGAAGCTCACGCTAATCCGCTAGCAAATAAAAAAACCTCCGTAAGGAGGTTTTTGTTCAAGACTATTTCGAGTCTATTAAGATTTTTTTACAGGGGCAGCTTTTGGAGCTTGTTTCTGTAATTCAGCAAAGGCTTCAGTACTCAATACCTCACCAGTGATCTTTACAGTTTTCACCTCGTCAATACCTGCAAACTTGATATTTACATCTTTTGTAAACGGAGCAACAGCAGCTGCATTGTATTGAACTTTCAGCTTCGCAGTTGTGCCTGGCTGAATAGGCTCAGTGATACGCTCAGGAGTTGTGCAGCCACAGCTAGCCCAGCTGTTCTCAACTACAAGAGGCTTATCGCTGATATTTTTAATTTCAAAAGAGTAGGTTACGGGCTCGCCCTGTTTGATTTTTCCGAAATCATACTTTTCGGTATTCACTTTAACAACGGCATCTACTTTGGTTTGTGCAACGACTGCCAGAGAGAAAAAGCTGAGCAGGGCACCAAATAATATTGTTTTCATTTTGAAAGAGATTTAAAACAAATGTAACTAAAAAAATGCCTGCATTCCAGCCTTTTGGGTGGTTAGTTTCGTTTTTTAGCATTTTGCTAACCCCCAGGGATTCTCCCTATTTTTGCCCCCATGGAAGCTACAATGAGCCAGGAAAAGTTGTCTTTTGAGCTTTTTAAATCCAGCGTGCTTCGCGACTACCGCATTGCTTGCCTGAGCCGGGAAATTAGCTTATTAGGGCGTAAAGAGGTACTGGGTGGAAAGGCCAAGTTTGGCATTTTTGGGGATGGAAAAGAAGTGGCACAGGTTGCCATGGCAAAGTTTTTCAAAACCGGGGATTTTCGCAGCGGCTACTACCGTGATCAAACCTTTGTGTTAGCTGCAGAAATGGGTACCGGCGAACAATTATTTGCCCAACTTTATGCTGATGCTGATGCAGGACGTGAGCCATTTAGTGGCGGTCGTCAGATGAATAATTTTTTTGCTACACCATTCATAGATGGTACAGGAGAGTGGCTTAATCTTACTAAAACAAAAAATAGTTCCAGCGACATAGCTCCTACTGCAGGGCAAATGCCTCGTGCACTGGGTTTGGCACATGCATCTCGCATTTTTAGAGAGTTGAAAGAGTTGCAACCATTATCCCATCTTTCTCATGAGGGTAATGAGGTTTGTTTTGCTACTATTGGTGACGCTTCAACAAGCGAGGGCCATTTTTGGGAGACGATAAATGCAGCAGCAGTTTTACAGGTTCCCTTGGCTGTTTTTGTGTGGGATGACGGATATGGTATTTCTGTTCCCAAACAATATCAAACTGCAAAAGGGTCTATTTCTGCCGCTTTGGAGGGCATGCAACGCACAGAAGAGGAAACAGGTATTCAGATTTACAAAGTAAAAGGGTGGGACTATGCAGGTATGTGTGAGGCCTTTGAAGAAGGCATCAGTCTTGCTAGAGAAAAACACATCCCCGTATTGTTTCATGTTGAGGAGATCACTCAGCCACAGGGACATTCTACGTCTGGAAGTCATGAACGCTACAAATCATCCGAGCGATTAAATTGGGAAAAGGAATGGGATGGGTTAGTAAAAATGAAAGAATGGCTTCTTTCGAACGGGTTAGCGTCTACTTCCGAGTTAGATGAGATTGCCACACAAGCAAGAGAAGATGCAAAAGCCTGTCGTGATAAAGCATGGACAGAATATGTGGAGCCTTTACGTCAGTTATCAAATCATACAGCAACCTTACTCAGAGATACAGCTGCAGCTGTTACACATAAGCAAAAAGAATTGGATGCACTCGCTAACGAGTTAGACAGTATTCGTAATCCCTTACGTAGAGATATTCTTCGCATATTATATCGGGCTATTCAGCATTGCGGTGACATAGAGGCTGCATCCTCGATACAGGAGTTTTATCAGAGTCTTAAATTAGAAGGACAACGTATCTATAATTCTTACCTGTACGACGAAGGACCAAAGAGTGCCTTGAAAGTAAATGCGGTTGCACCCCAATTTATGGAGGAGGCCCCCCTTGTAAATGGCTTTGAGGTCATCAATCGTTTTTTTGAAGCACAATTCAAGGCTAATCCAAAACTAGTCGCATTTGGTGAAGATTTGGGACAAATTGGAGATGTGAACCAGGGCTTCAGTGGATTACAAGAGAAGTTTGGTAAAACTCGCATTTTTGATACAGGCATACGTGAGTTGACAATAATGGGAAGTGGTATCGGACTTGCCATGAGAGGACTTCGTCCCATTGCAGAAATTCAATATTTGGATTATCTGTTATATGGTTTACAACCATTGAGTGATGACGTGTCCACTTTGCAATACAGAACCTGTGGCAAACAGGCTTGCCCTATCATTGTTCGGACTCGTGGCCATCGTTTGGAAGGTATCTGGCATAGTGGTTCGCCAATGGGAATGATCGTTAATGCACTACGTGGAATGCATATTTGTGTTCCTCGCAATATGACACAGGCGGTTGGAATGTATAACACTTTGCTGCAAAGCAATGATCCGGGTTTAGTAATTGAATGTTTGAATGGCTATCGACTTAAAGAAAAACTCCCCACTAATTTATTAGAGTTTTCAGTGCCACTAGGAGTGCCAGAAATTATAAAAGAAGGAACGGATATAACCATAGTCTCCTATGGATCTACCCTTCGTGTTATTCAAGAAGCAGCTCAATCCCTTGAGCTTTCTGGAATCAGTTGTGAGATTGTGGATGTGCAAACCTTAGTTCCCTTCGATCTTCCTCAGCTTACAGTCCAATCGTTGCAAAAAACAAATCGTATTTTATTTGTTGACGAGGATGTTCCGGGTGGAGCAGCGGCTTATTTATTCAATAAAGTAATGGAAGAACAAGGCGGATATCGTTATCTGGATGTAGCTCCACGTACGCTCACCGCAAAAGCACATCGTCCTGCCTATGGAAGTGACGGAGATTATTTCAGTAAACCCAATGCCGAAGAAATAGAGGAAGTGGTTCGTGAAATGATGCGTGAGTGAGTTAGCGCTTAGGCCATATTGTGAAAAACCTTTTGCACATCATCATCCTGTTCTAGTTTTTCAATCAGTTTACTCACTTCTTCTGCTTGCGTATCAGATACAGGAACTGTTACAGTTGGTATCCATTCAACTTCTGCACTCAAAGGAGTAATCGAGCGATCCTCCAGTGCCTTTTGCATATTTCCAAAATCAGTAAATCCGCAACGAATCACAACAATCTCTTCGCCATTTTCTCCAGTACTTTCACCTAGTTCCTCAAGGCCAAAATCAATTAGCTCCAATTCCAGGTCTTCTGTATTGACACCTTCAGGTTTTAATTTGAAGACCCCCATTTTTTTAAATTGGAATGCAACGCTTCCGCTATTGCCCAGGCTTCCTCCTCCCTTATTGAAATGCGATTTTACATTCGCTACCGTACGAACGTGGTTGTCGGTGGCGGTCTCTACTAGAATGGCTACTCCATGAGGGGCATATCCCTCGTAAAGGATCTCATCATAATTTGCCATCTCTTTGCCCAGCGCCCGCTTGATGGCTGCTTCTACACGGTCCTTGGGCATGTTTACGCTCTTGGCGTTTTGCATGCACCTCCGAAGGGCAGGGTTGGTGTTGGGGTCTGTTCCGCCGGCTTTTACGGCAATAACAATCTCTTTACCAATTCGGGTAAACTGCTTGGCCATGCGGTCCCAGCGGGCGAACATGGTCGATTTGCGAACTTCAAAAATACGTCCCATGAAAATTCATTCAGGGCTGCAAGCTACTACATCTTTAGCTTTTTAGCTTACTATGATGGCGGCTATATGTAAAATAAACTACCAAGCCTATAAGCATCCAGATAAAGGCCACTTTTAAGGTTTGTTGATCCAAACCAACTATCATAGCAGTACAGATAATAGCACCAAGGCTACATACAACCGGTACAAGCGGAGTTTTGAATGGTCTTTCTAATTGAGGCGATTTAACGCGTAAAATCCATACGCCAATACTAACTAGTACAAAGGCAAAAAGCGTTCCAAAGCTGGTTAAATCTCCTGCTACATGCCCGGGAACGAAAGCAGCAAAGGCACCCACAAAAACGAACAAGATCCAATTGGCTTTATAGGGAGTTTTGAATTTTGGATGTAAGTCGCCAAATGCTTTTGGAATCAATCCGTCGTTACTCATCGTATAAAAAATACGACTCTGTCCCATGAGCATCACCAAAATAACAGATGAAAAACCAGCCAGAATTGCAATAGTAACGGCATTCGCTAACCACTGATAATTGGTCATGTAAGTGCTAATAGCATAAGCAACTGATGCTTCACGTCCTTTTTCAGGATCCACGAAATCTGTCCATGGTGCTACTCCTGTTAATACATGCCCAAACAAAATGTATAAAATTGTACATACCACCAAAGAGCCTAATATACCAATTGGCATATCTCTTTTTGGATTCTTTGCTTCTTGCGCAGCAGTACTAACAGCATCAAATCCGATAAAAGCAAAAAACACAATAGCGGCTCCACCTAAAACACCACCCCAGCCATGCTTATTCCAACCACTATAATCTGCAATTACCTTACCTGCTTGGTCTGTAATAGCAGCTGTTCCTTCTGGTATTAAATAAGGAGTGTGGTTTTCGGGTTTAATGAATTGCCATCCGATTGCAATGAATAAAATAACGATTGCAACCTTGATAAAAACGATAATAGCATTTACAAACGCTGACTCTTGAGTGCCTTTTATCAATAAAAGTGTAAGCGCTAACAAGATGATTAAAGCAGGAGCATTCATGATTCCTTGGTGGAATACACCAGCGGAGTCAGTGAAACTTTCAAAGGGGGAGTGGCACCATTCATAGGGTATCGATCCGCCAAGTAGTTTATTTAAATATTCGCTCCAGGCAATAGAAACAGTAGCAGCCCCTAGCGCATACTCCATAATCAATGCCCATCCAATAATCCAGGCGACTAATTCTCCCATGGTTACATACGAATATGCATAGGCGCTTCCTGCAATGGGAATCATGGAAGCAAACTCAGCATAGCAAAGTCCTGCAAAGGCACAACCGATTGCAGCAACTATAAATGAAAGGGTAACAGCTGGTCCCGCAGCTTGACCAGCGGCAGCAGCGGTACGTACAAACAAACCTGCACCAATTATGGCACCAATTCCAAGGGCAATCAAGTTGCCAGCACCCAAGGTTCTTTTGAGTCCTTTTTCACTATCGGCGGCCTGCGCCAGAATTACATCTAATGACTTTTTTGCAAACAAGCTCATGCGTTGGTTTTTTAGGAGTCCTAAGATAAGTAATGGATTATTAACAGCTTATTTTTTGTCAATAAACCTATTTTTTTTGTTGGGCCAAAGCTAGGTAGTATAGAGGAATACCCAATAACACGATAATCAGGCCTGGCCAGGTGAATTCGGGTTTATAGATGATAAGAAGAATGCAAAAGGCAGCCCCCATCACGATGTAAAGTGCAGGTAAAACTGGGTACCCAAATGCTTTGTAGGGTCTCTCCATCTGAGGTTGTTTTTTCCGAAGAATGAAAATGCCTGCAATAGTCAGCATGTAAAAGAGAACAACCACAAAGGAAATCATATCCAAAAGTTGGCCATATTTTCCACTCAAACTCCAAATCGCTGCTACAATACATTGTACCCAAAGGGCAACTTGTGGTACTGATTTATTATTCAACGTTCCGGCTTGTTTGAAAAAGAGACCATCTTTAGCCATGGTGTAATAGACGCGTGCGCCTGCCATGATTAAGCCATTGTTGCAACCAAATGTGGAAACCATGATTAATACAGCAATAAGAGTAGTTCCAAAAGAAGGAAAAATCACATTGGCTGCAGCCACTGCTACTCGGTCATCAGCAGGAAATGCTAATTCATTCAATGGAAGTACATGCAGGTACATAAGATTAGCAGAAACATAAATAATGGTAACAATCAATGTGCCTAAGAAAAGACTTAAGCCAATGTTCCGTTGCGGATTTTTCATTTCTCCAGCAATGAAAGTTACATTATTCCACGCGTCACTGCTAAATATCGATCCTACCATTGAAGCTGCAATCGCGCCCAATAATGCAGCACCGCCAATTGGAGTCCAGTTTCCAGGAGAAAGTGCACCCTGGGCATCTTTCAAACCATTATTTTGAGCTGCTTGAAATCCTGTTTGCCAATTTTGTGCCCAGTAGCTTTCTTTCACTAATAAAAATCCAAATACAATCAGACCAAACAGTGCCAGTAATTTGGCGCTAGTAAAAACAGTTTGAATCAATTTACCTTCTTTTACACCGCGCGAGTTGACTACGGTTAAAAGTATAATTATGAAAATGGCCACTAATTGTCCGGAATAAACTTTTGTAATGCCGGCATCAAATAAAAAATAATTATTCCCAAGCTCCGGAACCAGATAGGCTAAGAATTTTGAAAAGGCAACTCCTACAGCAGCAATGGTTGCTGTTTGGATTACTGCAAAAAAGCTCCACCCATATAAAAATCCCATGAGTGGACTATAGGCCTCTTTTAAATAAACATACTGACCGCCTGCTTTTGGATACATGCCGCTCAGTTCTCCATAGCTGACTGCGGCAGTTAGTGTCATGAATCCTGTCAATAGCCAGACAGCTATTAGCCATCCGGCACTTCCTGTATTTCTGGTGATATCTGCACTTACGATAAAAATACCCGAGCCAATCATGGAGCCAGCTACAATCATAGTGCCATCCAATAGTCCCAAGGTAGGTTTGAAAGAAGGGGTTGACATACGGCTACAATTTTGTCAGTAAGATAAGGAATTCCACAAGTGAAGTGTTATTTTTTGCTGCTTGGTAAATTTCTGATTGCGGCTTTTTTTACCGATTTTCGAACTCCTACCTACACAAACGAATTGCCATGAATAAAAAAAACCGACTCACGCAATATATTTTGTTAGCAATGGTGCTAGGCGTTCTGGTTGGATATGCGGTGCATGAAAATGCTTCGCCAGCGTTCATAAAAAGTTTTTCTACGCAGATTAAATTATTGGGAAAAATATTTATTCGGTTGGTGCAGATGATTATTGCACCCCTTGTGTTTTCAACTTTGGTAGTAGGGATTGCCAAGTTAGGCGACTTGAAAGCAGTAGGTCGTGTAGGAGGAAAATCTATGTTGTGGTTTATCACAGCCTCTCTGGTTTCCTTGGGAATTGGATTGCTGCTTGTAAATATTTTACAGCCAGGATCTTTTATCAATCTTTCTCAGGCTGATAATGAAGGTGTCAAAGATTTGCTTACTAAAAAGCAGGAGTTTTCATTAGAAAAGTTTGTTGAACATGTGATCCCTCGAAGTTTTATCGAAGCGATGGCTACAAATGAGGTGTTACAGTTAGTTGTATTCTCACTTTTTTTTGGCGTGGCAACTACCGCAATGGGGGACTACGCAAAGCCTGTCATTAAAGCATTAGATGCTGTGTCCCATATCATTCTTAAAATGGTAGGCTATGTAATGCAATTTGCTCCTTATGGTGTCTTTGGTTCATTAGCTGCTGTTGTAGCCTCAAAGGGGCTGGGCATTTTTCAGTTTTATATTATCTACTTCCTCTATTTCTTATTCGGGATTGCGCTACTGTGGATATTATTATTGACAGTGGGGTACATAATAATTGGTTCTCGTATGAAAGGCTTGCTTCGTCATATTGGGACTCCATTGTTAATTGCATTTAGTACAACGAGTAGTGAAGCGGTGTTTCCAAAGTTGACAGAAGAACTTGAGCGTTTTGGTTGCAAGGATAAAATCGTTTCGTTTGTATTGCCGCTGGGATATTCTTTTAATCTGGACGGCAGCATGATGTATATGACCTTTGCAAGTTTAGCTATTGCACAGGCATATAATGTTCCTCTTGATTTAGGAACACAATTAACTATGTTGCTTGTGTTGATGTTAACGAGTAAAGGCATAGCGGGCGTTCCTCGTGCATCATTGGTGATTGTGCTGGCTACCTGTTCTATGTTCGGCATTCCTCCGGAGGGCGTAGCACTTATTCTTCCAATTGATCATTTTTGTGATATGTTCCGCTCTGCAACAAATGTGGTGGGGAATGCACTGGCTACTACAGTGGTAAGTAAGTGGGAAGGCGAATTGGAGGGCTAAATCTTAATGAACATTTTTAAAATGGCAATTTTCTATTTTCTCGAAATGTTTCAATGGACGAGTCTTTTGCAGCCACAATTTTATGTGGAAAACGGCGGGCTCTGGTTGCTGTTATTTGTTGTTTTTGCTGAAACGGGACTTTTTGTTGGTTTCTTTTTACCGGGAGACTCTTTGTTGTTTGTTGCAGGAATCTATGCGCATACAATTACTACAAAGGCTGGTGAAGTTATTCCCGGCTTGGCGTATCAGTTTTTAGACTTGGTAGGGTTGGGTGCAATTAGAAATGAGTGGGTAGATCTATTTGTTTTAGCAGGTTTAATAGCAATGGCTGGTATTGCTGGAAACAGTGTCGGGTATTGGACGGGTAAACAGGTTGGGCCTGCCATGTATCAGTGGAGAGATCGTTTATTGTTTAAAAAGAAGTATTTATTTCAAGCTCGTGATTTTTATGAAAAACACGGGGGTCTCGCAGTAATTGGTGCTCGTTTTCTGCCCTTAATAAGAACCTTTGCGCCTATTGTGGCAGGAATAGTGCAAATGGACAAAAAGAAGTTTCATTTCTTCAATATTATCGGATCTGTGTCTTGGGTGGTATCAATGATATTTGCCGGGTACTTTTTACAAAAATGGATTTTGTCTCAATTTGGTTTTGATTTAAAGGAGCATTTGGAGGTGATTGTGTTGGGAATTGTATTGGTGACAACTGCTCCGGTGCTAGCAAAAATGATATTTGGTTCGGTCAGTGAAAAAAAATGATTTAATGCAATGAATAAAAAGCATTCCATTTTTAATGTGGCTGTAGTAGTAGCGGCGCTTGGTTACTTTGTAGACATTTATGACTTGCTTTTATTTGGAATTATTCGCGTTCCTAGTCTTGAGTCCTTAGGGCTCTCTCCTGAAGAGGTGAAGGCGAGCGGCGAACTGATTCTTCAATGGCAAATGTGGGGTCTATTACTCGGGGGAATTATTTCAGGGGTTATAGGGGATAAGCGAGGAAGATTAAGTGTATTGTTTGGATCTATCGTGTTGTATTCGTTAGCTAACATTGCGAACGGATTTGTTGAGACGGTAGAGCAGTACAAGTGGATTCGTTTTATCGCTGGTCTGGGATTAGCAGGAGAATTAGGTGCAGGCATCACATTGGTTTCAGAAATTGTTCCAAAAGAAAGGAGGGGCCTTGCTACTTCACTGGTAGCAGGAATTGGATTAACAGGTGCGGTGCTTGCATATTTCATGAAACAGCAATTTGATTGGCGTATCTGTTATTTTATTGGTGGTGGCTTGGGAATTGTATTGTTAGTGTTACGTATTTCTGT
>Ga0214917_10005761_pt1 | contig 13119 bp, 2 predicted proteins | sample LL_1208_BB_MetaG_FD_177983 | JGI IMG/M metagenome (GOLD analysis project Ga0214917, IMG submission 177983) | Freshwater microbial communities from Lake Lanier, Atlanta, Georgia, United States - LL_1208_BB | ecosystem: Environmental > Aquatic > Freshwater > Lake | place: USA: Georgia | collected... | reverse complement strand
CCTCCTCCTCTTCAACCCCCTCCCCTTCCTCCTCCTCTTCAACCCCCTCTCCTTCCTCCTCCTCTTCAACCCCCTCTCCTTCCTCCTCCTCTGCCTCCGCTTCTTCCTCTTCCGATTCCTCCTGCTCTTCCAATCTTTTTATAATATCTGCCATTTCCTTCGAGCTGTGAGGACCTAGGTATGTTTTCATGACCTGAACATACGACCACGTATCCATCAAAGGGGGCAAGTATCGATCGTGCAGGATGCCATCATCGCAGTACAAAGTGTTTACCTGCGCAAGCTTCACCACGACCTTCGAAGCGCGCCCATCCTCAGGATCTCCTTCCGGGTAGTGCTCCTCGACCGCCACTAGGAGCCACGTCCGGAACGCAACGTAGTGCTCTCGGATCCCATCATCGCGGACAGATTTATAGCCATTCGCCTGCACACAACATCATGTAGGGTTGGCTGGCCGCCATCACCACAATACTACTCTCAGTCGTGAAGAGGAGGTCGGTACGTACCTTCTCATCCAAGTATTTTGCTTTGCCGTGTTCTTTCGTATATCGGGTGATTCCATCCATGATACTTTTGGGAGGAAGTATGGCATATAGCAAGTGTCGTTGAGCCCGGACAAGTCTGCCCTGCAAAAGCGACAATCTATCAGAAAGAGGCAGAGAGGACACTTGGGGGGTTAGAGCACCGTTCTTGCCTCACCCTTCTGTCAGTGCCTCGTACCACCTCGACTTCATGGTATCGGAATGGGGAACTCCTTCGGAAATCGACACGCAGCTGGTCGTTCCTAATGAATTTATCCAAACTTTTCGGGCCTACGTAAGATAAGGCGATGCCTTCTTCCTTAGTGAACTCGAGTGTGCCCTGGCCCAACCATCAGCAGACAAGTGTAACGAGGCGATATAACCAACGATCGTCAGTAGGGGGGTAGGCGCAGAGGACTTACCGAAGGAGGGACCCGACCCCACGGGAATTTTCCGATACCCTTTTCTTTTCTGAGCTCATCTATGAGCCTCTTTCTTAATTGGAGGATGGTCTGGTACTCGTCTTGGAACCACTCACCGTCGTATTTAGGAGCATCCAGGACGAGTTTGATCGTCCTCACTGTGCAAAGAAGATCATCATCATCTCATGACACCCTTCTTGAACACTGACTGAAGAGTTAGTCGTCTTACCTTTATTTCTCTTCCACACGCTTTCTTTAACACCATTTATTACTTTGACAGTAATATGGAATCCCCCTTCCTCAGATTCAGGGATTTTTATGATGGAGTCCACCCCCCAAGATAGAGCGTAAAGGTGAAGGCGCTGCACCTTGCGCTCAACTGCTCCTGCAAGACGAAGTATCTATCAGTGAGTGATGCGATTCTTCTGCGAGGCAAAGCATAGAGTAACTCACCATACATTCCACACTTAGAGTTCGCTCGGTTTTCGTAGAAGAGCTCTACTTCAGAGGTGGTGTTCTCGAGGTAGAACTCCTCCTCATAACTGTAACCACCTGTGGATCCTTCCTGGAAGGAGGATTTTGATTTTAGAAGGATATAGGCAGTGCATTTTTACAGGGGTAGGAGCTCATACCCTCACCTCTTCCTCATCTCCCTCCTCCTCATCTCCCTCTTCCTCATCTCCCTCTTCCTCATCTCCCTCTTCCTCATCTCCCTCACGTAGCGCCTGTTTTTATTTTGAATCAAAGGGGTAGGAGCTTGTTAAAATCAATAACCAAAGCATGGGTGAAGAGACATCGAGTCATTGCCGGCCCACACTACCTGGTAATTCTCCAGGCTCATGATCTCCTTCGGACTCCCATCTGCCCAGTCTACCACACCATTCGAATGGCCCACTAGAATCCCGTCGTCCTCCTCCTCCCTGGAGGAGGCGGCTTGGACTTCCTATGGGGGGTAGGAGCAGTGGGGAACGATTGAGGGGGATGGGAGTAAAAGGAAAGGAAACAGTGAAAGAGAATAGGTCAGTGTATTGGCTTACTTACCTCTTCATCATCCTTCTCCTCCTCCCTGGCTTGGACTTCCTATGTGGGGTAGGAGCAATGGGGAACGAATAAGAAGGATGGAAGTAAAGGGCAAGCAACAATGAAGCAGTAAAGGGAACCGGAGCTCATTAGGAGGAATAGGAGCTTGTTAAAATCAAGGACCGAGCAGTCGCTTAGGGTGAAGAGATACAGTGCCCGTCTCATTAGGAGGGGTAGGAGCTTATTAGAAAAAGGAATCATAGGCCTTACCGGTTTCGTTGACTGCTCGCTTCCCTCCTCCTCCAAGAGCTCTCCTTCTGGGGCTTGTTCCAACTGTCAAAATGCATCCCACAACAGTCAGGAGTGGTTCCAGGGAACGATCGTGTAGGAAGGGTACTTACACCAGTGGGACAAATACGGTCCAGTGCTTCCGAAAGCTGCGAAGCAGCTTCCAATTCATCAAAGTTTTTGTATTCCTTCACATCGGCGTTCTGTCCACGACAAGGAGGCGCCATACTTTACAAAGCTTACGTTGAAATCTGAGTGGAGGAGGTACTTACTATGTCGAGCCAACCCTCCCTCTTCAGCTCCTCAATATACGACAGGGTAATAACAGGAGAGGCTGCTGCTTCACCTCTGCCACCCTCCGTCACGGGCATCACTACCTGTGCACAACAAAGAAAAGGAGCCACAGTCATGTACAATGAGTGCACGGGGGCAGTACTTGTTGTATAGATCATCTACCTTGTGTTCTTCAGATGGCTGCCGAGCTGGGGTATCACATCCACGTCCATCATTCTTAAGCTCCGGTGGACTCAACATCTGTTTACAAGGGGGGAGTAGGCGCCACATTATAGCGATTTTTGTCTGCTATGAAGTTGCACCATGGGTGGAGGAGGTACTTACATCTGGCCACCGCCACCCCTCCCCCCTTTCCAGCCCCCTTTCCAGCCCCTCAAATAGAGTCTTCTCCGTAATTTCATTATCTTCGGGGGCGTGTTCACCATCCTTCAGGTCGGGTAGACGCATCTAATTACAAGAGGGAGAGGCAATACTTACTGCTCAAGCATCTATTCAAAAGAAGTGGTAGGCGCCACAACCATGCAAATTTTATCATACAGTGCACTGAGGAGGATGCAAGACTTACTTCATTGCCTTGATCAGCATATTCAGATTGATCGAGCTGTTCAGAAGGAGGGGCATCATCTCCACGTTTATCATCATATGTCACCTCGCTTGGCCTCATCTATTCACAAGGGGGGTAGGCGCCAGCCACCATCATGCAAATTTGGATCACACTGTGCACTCGTAGGAGGAGGCAATACTTACTTCATCCATCTTAACCTCTTCTTCAGATGGCTTCCATACTTGGTCAGCAGGAGGGGCGTCACCTCCATGTTCATCACTCAGGTCGCGTAGCCTCATCTATTCACAACAAGAGGGGGCAGGCGCCACCATCATGCAAATTTGGATCATACAGTGCACTGAGGAGGAGGAGGCAATACTTACTTCATCCATCTTAACCTCTTCTTCAGATGGCTTCCATACTTGGTCAGCAGGAGGGGCGTCACCTCCATGTTCATCACTCAGGTCGCGTAGCCTCATCTATTCACAAGAGGGGTAGGCGCCACCATCATGCAAATTTGGATCATACAGTGCACTGAGGAGGAGGAGGAGGCAATACTTACTTCATCCATCTTGACCTCTTCTTCAGATGGCTTCCATAGTTGGTCAGCAGGAGGGGCGTCACCTCCATGTTCCTCACTCGGGTCGCGTAGCCTCATCTATTCACAAGAGGGGGTAGGCGCCACCATCATGCAAATTTGGATCATACAGTGCACTGAGGAGGAGGAGGCAATACTTACTTCATCCATCTTGACATCTTCTTCAGATGGCTTCCATACTTGGTCAGCAGGAGGCGCGTCACCTCCATGTTCATCACTCAGGTCGCGTAGCCTCATCTATTCACAACAAGAGGGGGTAGGCGCCACCATCATGCAAATTTGGATCATAAAGTGCACTGAGGAGGAGGAGGAGGCAATACTTACTTCATCCACCTTAACCTCTTCTTCAGATGGCTTCCATAGTTGATCAGCAGGAGGGGCGTCACCTCCATGTTCCTCACTCGGGTCGCTTGGCCTCATCTATTCACCACGAGAGGGGGTAGACGCCACCATCATGCAAATTTGGATCATGCAGTGCACTGAGGAGGAGGAGGCAATACTTACTTCATTGCGTTGGTCAGCATCCTCAGATTGATGGAGCTGTTCAGAAGGAGGGGCACTCAGGTCGCTTGGCCTCATCTATTCACAACAAGAGGGGGTAGGCGCCACCATCATGCAAATTTGGATCATAAAGTGCACTGAGGAGGAGGCAATACTTACTTCATCCACCTTAACCTCTTCTTCAGATGGCTTCCATAGTTGATCAGCAGGAGGGGCGTCACCTCCATGTTCCTCACTCAGGTCGCGTAGCCTCATCTATTCACAGGGGGTAGGCGCCACCATCATGCAAACTATACCATAATGCGCCAACCACCAGGCAAAACCAATCCTCGTACTTGAGCACTTACCTCACCAATATCTGTGTCTGCAGAGTGTGTCGTCCACTCCTTCGAGATTTCCTGCCGGGAGAGAGACCGTGTAAAGTCTTCGTCGATACGGCATTCTAATAGGGGATCTACTTACCTTCTCCAACGACACGCCCTCCGTCTCACTGCTGCTGCCCTGCCAGTGGTGGGAATAATGCTTAGCCAAGGAGCAAGTGAGCAGAGGTAATAGGGGTACTGAGGCATACCTCTCCTATCGAGTGACGCCTGACCACCAAAGGTCGCAGATCACCATCTGGAGATCCTTTGAGGTGATCAAATCCATTCTGGTACTGCACATCCATCTCCGCACTTGCCTGCCTAGGAGAACGCCTGGGTGTCTTACTGCCTTTCTTGGGTTTCTGCCGCGGGGGTGAACAAAAGGACAGGTTAAGGGTCAAGGCTACTTTCGCTCTCCAAACGGAGATAGCGACTACATACCTGTCCGCCTCCAACCTCAACGATCTTTTTTGACCTGGTCACCACCATTCGCAAGCTGCTGTATTGCCTAGAAAAACGTGGGAGAGAGTGAGGCAAGATAGATGTCAGGGGATCGTTGGGCTTAGGGTCAAAGTGGTGGTAGTCAATGGTCTTTGGTGGTCAATGCCTCGTCACACGTAGAAAGAGGTTGATGGTGGAAGGTATTGTTGCTTTAGATATATTGAAGTAGTGCAGGTGAATGGTGTTGGTTTAGGTTTTGGCAATCAATGGTCACTTCAATGGAGCTTGTGCCTCGTGTTGGTTTAGGTTTTGGCAATCAATGGTCACTTCAATGGAGCTTGTGCCTCATAGAGGACATGGAAGGAATAGAGGACATGGAAGGAATAGAGGACATGGAAGGAAGTAGATCAGGCGAATGGTGTTGGTTTAGGTTTTGGCAATCAATGGTCACTTCAATGGAGCTCGTGCCTCATAGAGGACATGGAAGGAAGTAGATCAGGCGAATGGTGTTGGTTTAGGTTTTGGCAATCAATGGTCACTTCAGTGGAGCTTGTGCCTCATAGGAGGACATGGAAGGAAGTAGATCAGGCGAATGGTGTTGGTTTAGGTTTTGGCAATCAATGGTCACTTCAGTGGAGCTTGTGCCTCATAGAGGACATGGAAGGAAGTAGATCAGGTGAATGGTGTTGGTTTAGGTTTTGGCAATCAATGGTCACTTCAGTGGAGCTTGTGCCTCATAGAGGACATGGAAGGAAAAATAGGTGGAAGGGTATTTGAAGTGGAAGGGATCAACCCTTCCCTTTTCTGCAGGATCAAAATCCTCCAAACTCACTTTTATTCCTCTCATCCTGCCTTCCTTCACTCCCTCTAACCTTCCTTCGCTGAGGGTGGTGATCCTCCTTTCGCTCCCATTTTTGAAAACTACCACGCTAACGGCTTCATCGAAGAGATTTATATTTATCGTCGTTTCGAATACAAAACCTTCTAGGGTTGATGGTGGAAGGGATTAACTTCCTTGCGTCCAGAAGATATATACCTCCACCCTTTTTCTGCAGGATCAAAATCCTCTAAAACTCACTTGATTTATATTATTTCCTCTTAACCTTCCTTCCTTCCTTCACTCTCTCTAACCTTCCTTCGCTGAGGGTGGTGATCCTCCTTTCGCTCCCATTTTTTTGAAAACTACCACGCTAACGGCTTCCTCGAGAAGAGATTTTTATTCATTGTTTTCGAATACACCAAAAAAATGCAGGGGTACTCCTCGTTATACTTTTTCGCTGGGAATTTTATAGTAACATTATGAAAACTAAAAGTTACTATTGTCGATTTATTTCCCTTCAGAGTATTTTTTTTTTAATCCTGGGTGTGTCAAATGATTCGAAAGTTTATTCGTATAGTACTATATCCTCACTCGGGAAACGAAAATAAGTCACTACTCCAGTATATAAAAACTACTTGATCTACCAAGACGGCTGAAGGGAAAGGTCACTCCTCTGATACAATAGGCTTTTCGCTGGTAAACAATGCTAATTCAGTATAATTTTTTTCGATTACCGTCCCTCCGTTAGTCCTTTTCTGTCGGCTGGACCGTTTTTGTATGATTTTATGTGTGCCGTATTTTACGCAAAAGTACATGAACCTTTCCTTCTGCGGTAATTCGGTAAGAGTGTGAGTTTCAGGAAGATATTCGGTAAGAAGATGATTGTTCACTCATTAAAGGACGAACATACGACACACCAACAATCCGTCCGCAACCCACTAGCTCAATTGATTCTTTACTCGTAGTTTTATGAGTTTGTGCCTCCCGCTGTAACTCAGTCCTGAAGTTGGTTGTATGCGTACTTTGTATACTTTCGGAGCCACTGTTTTGAGTGGCTCTGTGCGTTGAGTGGCTCCGCCGAGAGTCTACGACAACCGGACTGATATACAGCACAGTAGTATGGTCGGTTCCCCATAAAAACTGTTTCAGGGCTGATATACAACACAGTAGTATGGTCGGTTCCCAACAAAAAAACTGTTAAGGAGCACAGTAGTATGGTCGGTTTCCAACAAAACTGTTAAGGACTCGTAGTGAGTTATAGCCAGCTCGGGTGACCGCTGTTCTTAGCTTCTTTCACCTAGCGTTTTGGTTGCTGGTGCGTGCGTATAATGAGTCAGTATAGCCAGTACTCGGATCTGTTCATAGCTTTCATGTGTGAACTAACTGCAAGGAAGAAGCCGACCTACGCCCGGCGTTTTGGCCAGTGGGCCAGCCAGTACCCGGCGTTTTGGCCAGTGGGCCAGCCAGTACCCGGCGTTTTGGCCAGTGGGCCAGCCAGTACCCGGCGTTTTGGCCAGTGGGCCAGCCAGTACCCGGCGTTTTGGCCAGGTGGGCCAGCCAGTACCCGGCGTTTTGGCAAGACAAGCAGCAGCAGTGAACACTGAGCTACTCAGCCCTAGGAGCTGGGGTCGGCGCTTTTGTGCGCAAGGGCGCTCGCGTGGTCGGCACTTTAGCCCAAACTCACTCAGCCACAGCATCTTCACCACCGTGGATCGCTCGGCTCGCTCCGGCGGGCGGAAAACAAATCGACCACGAGTGTGTACTCTAAAATGTATGAGGAAAGTCGTGAACTTCTGCAGTTGAAGGGTGGCTCCGCCCGCCGTACCGGGCGGAAAAAAAATCGATCACGAGTTTGTACTCTAAAATGTATGAGGAAAGTCGTGAATGTGTCCAGATTCCGCGTTTTCCTTGAGGCCCCGGTCGATCACGACTATTCGGCCAAAGTCGGCCAGAAGTCGGCCAGAAGTCGGCTAGAATAGGCTACAAGGGAAACTTTAATGCTTTGTGCCTTAGGATAAAGCTTTAACCCACATGATTTAAAGTCTTCCGAAGCTCTAACGTCGCAGCGGGCAAAGCTTTAGTCGTTGCGGGCAAAGCTTAGTCGTTGCGGGCAAAGCTTAGTCGTTGCGGGCAAATTCGTTGCGGGCAAAGCTTTAGTCGTTGCGGGCAAAGCTTAGTCGTTGCGGGCAAAGCTTAGTCGTTGCGGGCAAAGCTTTAGTCGTTGCCGGGCAAAGCTTTAAAGCTTTACTACCGGAAAGTGGCCCTTCCTACCGGTGAGCCGCTACCGGGACTCAGCCCCCTCCAACCGGTACTTTAAACTTTAACGTCGCGGCGCTGCGGGGCGAAGCTTTAAAGTTTTAAAGTACCGGTTGGCGGGGGCTGAATCCCGGTAGCGGCTCACCGGTTGGAAGGGCCGCTTTCCGGTCTTGACAGCCCCGGGTATGTCAGCCTTGACAGCCTCTGTGTATCATCCGCTTGACAGCCCCGGTGTGTCAGCCTCGACAGGCAGACGGGCACAGGCCGTGCTGTTAAAACAGGTGACCAATGGCCACACGTGGGCCAGGCCGGCGTGCGGCGACACAGGGCACGTGACGCGACACGGGGCAGGAAGGACGGCGGTCCGCTCTTCGTGACGCCACCCAGCAGCACTTGCTGCTTCCGAGTACATCAACTGCCGAGCTACCAGCATCCTCAACTGCCGTGCTGCCTAGTAGCAGCCAACAGGAGGTCATTAGTGTGGTAGCTTGAATCTACCAGCAGGAGGTTATTGGTGTGGTACTAGTGGCATTTACCAGCGCAGCCAGGAGGGGGGTGATCATCCTCGCTCAACGCACTGCCGTGCTGCCTAGTAGTGTCCAACAGGAGGTAAAAGGAGGGGGTGATCATCCTCAACTGCCGTAGGAGAAGTGGTGCCTAGTAGCTCTAGCAGCCAACAGGAGGTTACTGGTGTGGTGGTACTAGTAGCTACCAGCATCCTCAACTGCCGTGCTGCCTAGTAGCAGCCAACAGGAGGTTAGTGTGGTAGCTTGAATCTACCAGCAGGAGGTTATTGGTGTGGTACTATTGACGTTTACCAGCGCAGCCAGGAGGGGGGTGATCATCCTCGCTCAACGCACTGCCGTGCTGCCTAGTAGTGTCCAACAGGAGGTAAAAGGAGGGGGTGATCACCCTCAACTGCCGTAGGAGAGGTGGTGCCTAGTAGCTCTAGCAGCCAACAGGAGGTTACTGGTGTGGTGGTACTAGTAGCTACCAGCATCCTCAACTGCCGTGCTGCCTAGTACCACACTAACCTCGTTATTGGTGTGGTACTAGTGGCATTTACCAGCGCAGCCAGGAGGGGGTGATCATCCTCAACTGCCCTAGGAGAGGTGGTGCCTAGTAGCTCTAGCAGCCAGCAGGAGGTTATTGGTGTGGTACTAGTAGCTACCAGCATCCTCAACTGCCGTGCTGCCTAGTAGCAGCCAACAGGAGGTTAGTGTGGTACTTGAATCTACCAGCAGGAGGTTACTGGTGTGGTGGTACTAGTAGCTACCAGCATCCTCAACTGCCGTGCTGCCTAGTAGCAGCCAACAGGAGGTTAAGTGTGGTACTAGTATCTACCAGCAGGAGGTTATTGGTGTGGTACTAGTAGCTACCAGCATCCTCAACTGCCGTGCTGCCTAGTATCAGCCAACGGGAGGTTGTTGTGGTACTTGAATCTACCAGCAGGAGGTTATTGGTGTAGTACTAGTGGCATTTACCAGCGCAGCCAGGAGAGGGGTGATCACCCTCACTGGCCGTGCTGCATAGTAGCAGCCAACAGGCAGGAGGTTATTGGTGTAGCTACAAGCAGGAGGGGGTGATCATCCTCAACAGCCGTAGGAGAGGCGGTGGCTACTGGGCCAAGCAAGCAGTGGTACGGCACCTCACTCACCCCCCCCTCGACTCAAAAGCTGGCTCCCCGTGCTGTTCTGGTCGAGCAGAGCGGCGTTACATCAGCAGCCATGCCTCTGCTGGACGTTCCGGTTTTGGACTCTGTGCTGGACTTTGTGTCGGACGGGAACTCTCTGCGCGAGGTGGGGAGCTCGAGCCCCGACTTGCTGGAAGCGGTGCGGGGGTTGTGCCGTCGGAGCGCGCCGGAGCTGAAGTTTGTCTGGGAGCCCCTCTCCACCCTGGGCCCGTACACGGTCTGCTCGGGGTACCGGGGCGACGGTTCGTCGGACTTCCCCTACCTCCTGGACGAGGAGGAGGGGGGCGGGCTGGTGCGGCACTCCAGCCCCTGCGTGTCCCTCCGGCTCCCGGTGCGCGAGCTCCTGGCGGCCACGGCGGTGTCCAGGAAGCCGTCCGCGGTGCAGAGCGACACGTACCCCCCCGAGGTGTTGCTGCGGCTGCAGGAGCGGTTCGGCGCGGTGGCGGAGCTGGAGGCGGTGAGCGACCTGGCGGCGGGCTGGGGGCACAACTTCGTAATGGTGACCTACCTCCGGCTGGCGGCGCAGCCGTCGTACCAGGCCGACTGGTACGTGGGCACCGTCCGCCTCGGGTCCATCGTCAGGGTCGTCTTGGCGCGCGCGCGGGGGTCTGGCCTCGAGCTGCTCCCCGGCTTCTGCGAGAAGCCCCGGTGGCCCTACGACCTCTGCTGGCTGTCGGCCCAGTGCCTCCCCCGGCCGCCCGCCCGCGGCGCGCAGAGCTCCTTCGCCTCCGTTTTCCTCAACTACCAGCCCTCCGCAGAGCACCTTGAGGTGCAGCTGTTCGCGCTCGAACCGTTAAATCCATAAACGAAACGCAAGAGTAACTGGATTTGTAATACCTACGTGTTGTGCGTTTACGCGCGCCCCTGGCTGCTCAATTGCCGCATGGGGGGGGGCGATGCACGCCTGCCAAACGTCAGTACGTCATTGTAAAAAAAATACATGTTACGTCGACGAAAGAAGAACGATTTTTAGGCATCTAATCTCTTGTGTGGTGGGGCTGCGGTGGGGCGTGAGAGTGACCGTGTCAGGGGTAGCCTAGTAACTACAAAACTCTTGTCTGGCCCCTCTGCAGATAGGGGCCCCTTTTTCTATAAAAAAATCTGGTGGAAAGTTTTTTAAAAAAAAGCAATACTCCGTCGACAAGGGGCTTGCGGTGAGAGTGACCGTGTCAGGGGTAGTGTAGTAACTACTAAACTCTTGTCTGGCCCCTCTGCAGATAGGGGCCCCTTTTTCTATAAAAAAATCTGGTGGAAAGGTTTTTTAAAAAAAGCAATACTCCGTCGACAAGGGGCTTGCGGTGAGAGTGACCGTGTCAGGGGTAGTGTAGTAACTACTAATTTCTTGTCTGGCCCCTCTGCAGATAGGGGCCCCTTTTTCTATAAAAAAATCTGGTGGAAAGGTTTTTTAAAAAAAGCAATACTCCGTCGACAAGGGGCTTGCGGTGAGAGTGACCGTGTCAGGGGTAGCCTAGTAACTACAAAACTCTTGTCTGGCCCCTACCTGGCCTCTGAGATAGGGGCCCCTTTTTCTATAAAAGTATCTGGTGGAAAGGTTTTTTTAAAAAACAATATTCCGTCGACAATGTGGGCTTGCGATGAGGCGTGACCGTTTCGTCAGGGGTAGTGTAGTAACTACTAAAAAACTCTTGTCTGGCCCCTATCTGGCCTCTGGCTCCTTTTTCTATATAAGTGTCTTTTTAGATTCCAGGACACACGCATCCAAAAAAAAAAAAGACGGGCTGGGCCTCAACCGGCTGAAATTACCGGGTGTGTCTCTGTTTTTAGCTTTACCGTATTATGGTATTAGGTATAGTGTTTATATGTGGGGACTGGCAGTAATTCCCGGCTTTTACTTCTGAAAAAGTTAGAAACCGGAATCTGCTAGAAATAATTTTGAACGACCTATTTACTCTCCGATCAGATCCTTCGTCTCCCCCAACTTTAATCACCGAAAGCCTTTTCTCTGCAAAACTAGTTGGGAGTTCTTTACCTGGCTAAGTAAGGGTGTATTGTGGTGATCACCTTTCCAACAACTAACCTTCTCCGAAGGCGTTTGATGGGAAATACTTTTCTCCCATGAGGCATAACTTTTTCTCCATTTTTCCCCCTACTGATTCACGGAAAAGCCTGTATCTTCGGTTGCATGATGATTTAGTAGTAGCTAGTAAGTTTTTGATATAAAAAAAAGAGTTAGTGAGCGATCCCCTTTCCAACAACTATATATAAAGTTATCAGAAGGCTTTTTTGATGGGAAATATTTTTAGCTATCCTATGAGGCTTATCTTTTTCTCTCTCTCCCTCCTGTTTCCGATATGCCTCATTGGAGAAAAATCTTTCCCATCAAACGCCTTCGGATAAGGTTATCATTGTTGGAACGGGATTAAACTTACTAACTACTATATTATTCTTCTTTCGAAGAAAGATGGAAAATATAATTCTCTGACGAGGCATATCATATTCTCCACTCCCCCTTCTGATTCGATGGTTTTGCTATTAACTTTAGTGGTCATTTTAAACCACCGAAAAGCCTGTTTGTTCAGTTACTTGGTGATTTAGTAGTACATTAGTTATTCCCCTTCCAACATTTTTTGTATTTGCATGCCTCTTCTTCTTCGCCTCCTGGCGAAGAAGACTCCTCTCCACTAACTTGCTTGTATTTGCAGTTTTCTCTCATTGTTGGAGACATAATTCTTTCTCGCCTTTTACATCAGAATTAGGCTGTTGGAACCAAATTGTGGTAAGTAGGCATTGTACTAAGTAGGCATAGTCTTAGTACTAAGTAGGCATTGTACTAAGTAGGCATAGTCTTAGTACTAAGTAGGCATTGTACTAAGTAGGCATTGTACTAAGTAGGCATTGTAAAAAAAAAGGGGAGGGATCCATCCTCATACCAAACATCATCATACCAAATCCATCATCATACCAAATCCATCATCATACCGACTCCATAATCATACCAACTCGATCATCACTCATAGCCTTGCAGAAGACAAAAAAAATCTTTGTGTCGACATATTTATATTTACTAAGTAGGCATTGTACTAAGTAGGTGGTGCTGACGTATTTATCTGCACTAAAAAAATAATAGTAGGCTTGGTGATATTCTTCCCTCGTTATACCTGGTCGATAGGACCAGGGGAGGATACCGGCATGGATGGCAGGTAATCCCCAAGAGGGTGGTCCGATCTGACCATTCGGGAGTTGGTAAAAAAGTAATTTTGCTATTCCAACTCCCAAATGGTCAGATCTGACCACCCTCTTGGGGATTACCTGCCATCCATGCCGGTATCCTCCCCTGGTCCTATCGACCAGGTATAACGAGGGAAGAATATCACCAAGCCTACTATTATTTTTTTAGT
>Ga0214917_10005760_pt1 | contig 13120 bp, 10 predicted proteins | sample LL_1208_BB_MetaG_FD_177983 | JGI IMG/M metagenome (GOLD analysis project Ga0214917, IMG submission 177983) | Freshwater microbial communities from Lake Lanier, Atlanta, Georgia, United States - LL_1208_BB | ecosystem: Environmental > Aquatic > Freshwater > Lake | place: USA: Georgia | collected... | reverse complement strand
TGCCCTTGCAGGCGGAATACCGGTCGATCGCCTGGCGGACGAGGTCCATCGACTGCACGACCTCGATCATGCGCACGAAGAAGCGGTGCCAGCAGTCCCCGATCACGGCGTCGGGGGGCACCGGCGGGTATTCGTGGTCGCGCGGGTAGCGGCCGTTCTTCATGACGGCCACCTCGAACGCATAGCCGTCGTACATGGCTGTGTAGATCGCCTCGCCATCCCGCCGCAGGTCCTGATCGACTCCGCTGCCCCGCAGAACGGGGCCCGAGCACCCGTAATCGATCGCCATCTCGCGGGACATCACGCCGATGTTCGCCGTGCGCTTGACGAAGATCGCGTTGGTCGTGAGGAGGGCGTGATATTCCTTGATGACGGGCTCGAACTGGTCGAGAAACGCCTCGCACCGCTGCAGCCAGCCGGGGGGCAGGTCGGCGGTGAGTCCGCCCACGGTGATGTAGCTGTAGGTCAGCCGGGCCCCGCACGCCTCCTCGAAGAGGTCGAGGATCCTCTCGCGCTCGCGGAAGGCGTAGAGGAAGGGGCTGAACGTGCCGAGATCCAGCCCGTACGCCCCCATGCCCACGAGATGGCTGGCGATCCGGCCGAGCTCCGCGATGAGCACCCGCAGGTGCCTGGCCTTCTCGCTCACCTCGTACTTCATCAGCTTCTCGACGGCGAGCGACCAGCCGAGATTCATGTTCATCGCGGCGAGGTAGTCCATCCGATCGGTGTAGGGAATCCACTGCCGGGCGGTCAGGTTTTCGCCGATCTTCTCCGCACACCGATGGAGGTAGCCGATGTGGGGCTCGACCTCCGACACGATCTCGCCGTCGGTGCGCAGCACGAGCCGCAGCACGCCGTGCGTGCTCGGGTGCTGCGGCCCCATGTTGACGAGCATCTCGTCGGTGCGGACGTCGAACTCGATGATCCGCGGATCGTCGTCGAGGATGGAGGCCATGCGGGTGTCGCTCCGGAGTGGGCTGGCGGCGGTGGCGGCCTAGCGATTGCGGATGCCGTGGTACTCAGCCGGCTGCACGTAATCCTTCCGCAGCGGGTGCCCCTCCCAGTCCTCCGGGCAGAGGATGCGGCGGAGGTCGGGATGGCCGGTGAACCACACGCCGGAGAGGTCGTAGACCTCGCGCTCGTGCCAGTCGGCCCCGCGCCACACGCCCGTCACGCTGGGAAGCTCGGGCAGGCTGCCCGGCTGGTCGTCCTTCCATCTCGGCAGCCCGCACTTGAGCACGAGGCTCACGCGGGCGGGGGTGCTCCAGAGGTGGTAGACCAGCTCGATCCGCGGCTGCCACGACACCTTCGCGGCCTTCTTCGGATCAGGTTCGTGCCAGTCGACGGCCGTGATGCATTCGAGCGAGTCGAAACGCACGGGGCTCGTGCGCTTCAGCCAGTGGCACACCTCCGCGATGCGGTCCGGAGCGACCTCGATCCACGGGTCGAGGGCCTCGAGGTTGCGGCCCGTGACCGCCCCGGGCAGCGCCGCATCGAGTTGGTCGAGGAAACCAGGACCGCGAGTGACCTGCATGACCGACCTGCGAGTGGAAGGATGAAATGGACGGATCGATCGGGCGCTGGCGTCAGCCGGAACTCCGCTGCGGCGCTCCCGCCCGCTCGGACGACACGGCGCGGACCCAGTCGAGGTCGCCCCGGTACCAGACGTAGGCGAAGCCGACGAGAAGCACGGCGTAGAACACCGCCATGTCGAACACCGCCATCCGCGCGAGCAGCGACCCGGTCCGGGCCACGGTCCATCCACCGAGCGCCTGCGCGGGTGTCGCCAGGGCGCCGTCCGCGAGCCGCGCCGTCTCGAGGGACCGCGCCTCGTTCAGGGTCGGCGCGAGGAACTGACCGTCCGGCTTCGGCGCGACCGGGGCGTGGAGCCCGAGTTCCCGCAGCAGACCGGCCGATGCGGGCGTGAGCGAGCCGTCCGCCGCGACGCTCACGAGGGCGGAATCGGCCAGCTGCGTCGCCTTGCCGAACACCGTCGCCCAGGGGAAGAAGAGCGCGACCTCGACGTCGAAAATGATGAACAGGAGGGCGACGACGTAGAAGCGCAGGTCGAACTGGACGAACGACGAGCCGATCGTCGGCTCGCCGCACTCGTACACCTCGAGTTTCTCGGCGTTGGGCGCCCGGGGCCGGACGAGCCAGCCCACGATCAGGTTCACCGCGAGAAACGCCACGCCGATCGAGGCGAAGAGGGCGATGTAACCGGCGATCAGGACGGGATGCATGGCTTGCTCAGGGGGACGCCGTCGCGGGTCTCGGCGGCGCCGCGGGGGGCGTCACTGGTTCGGACCGCCGTGAACGGGTTCCACGATCACCTTCGCGGCAGCCACGGCGGTCGGATTGAGCGTGGAGCGCCCCCAGGCCACTTCGACGGGCAGTCGGGCGAAGTCCACGATCGTGCCGTCGCGGCTGTAGCACGAGAGGTCGAGCGTCGATCCCATGAAGATGCAATCGACCGGGCAGGGCTCCACGCAGAGCGCACAGAACATGCACTTCGAGTAGTCGATCGTGAACCCGCTCACGCGGAATCCCTTGCCGTTCTCGACCCGCTCCTTGCCGATATAGATGCAATCGACCGGGCACGCCTTGGCGCACTGGTCACAAGCGATGCAGGTCGTCAGGTCGTACCGGTGGAACCCGCGATACCTCGCCGCGACCGGAGCGGGCAGCTCCGGGTAGGCGAAGTGGTCGGTGAACGTCCGGCGATTCTGGTCGTAGGTGCTGCCGAAGACGCGAAGCGTCACGAGCATCCCGTGCAGCACGGTCCCGACCGCGGAACAGAGGTTCCGAAACCAGACGATCATGGGATCCGATCAGCGTAGGTGTCGGGGAAGGTGCCAGGGAAGGTATCAGGGTGCGAGTCGGGAGGGCGCCACTGCCAACAGCCTCGAACACGCGGCGCTCAAACCGCAGATCCACGAACCTCGGCAGGAGTATAGGGTCGGCAGCAAACCCAACAAGCGCGCACCGCCAACCCCGGAATCGAACCCGACCAACGCGACGGTAGCGGCACCAGCGGCGCGCCGACGCCCATTCGGTACCGACTGTCTCCTGAGGCGGTTGTCACGAGACCCGACCGCACCTGACTGCCCATTTTCCGGCCACACCACGTGGGAAAGGCCGTTTTTCGGGCATTCCGCCTGGATCGCGGCCCGGAATTTGCTTGACGATCAGCGGAAAGTCCTTACAGTTCAAGGGTTTCGGCGGGCCACGCTCCCGAAGCCTCACTCGGAATCGCTGACCAACCCCCACGCACCATCTCTTCGGCGAAGGCGGCACCTCACCCGTCTCGTCCGATGGCACGAGCGCACCGCGGCGCCAAGGACTGGCTCATGCTCGTTCTTTCTCGCAAAAAAGACGAGAGCATCGTCATCAACGACGACATCACGATCGTCGTGGTGGAGATCCGTGGCGACAAGGTGCGGCTCGGAGTCGAGGCGCCGAAGGAGGTTCCCGTGCATCGCCGCGAGGTGTACGAAGCGATCGTGCGAGGAGAATCGGGTGAGCCGTCTTCCCGGGGCTCCCAGTCGGTTCCCTCGGCTGATGGCGCACGTGCGGTCGATACGACGCCTGCGGGTGGATCGGGCGAGCCCCGCGGCATCGAAGGCTGACGGCCCGCGGCGTCGTGCCGTCGAGTGGACGTCCCATCGTGACACTGGCCTGCTTTCCTGGGCCCCGCCGTTTTCATCCGGTCGTTCCGTGACCGACCCGATGACGCTACGATGCGGTGAGCGGGCGTCCGACGCCGGCCCCATCGTCTAGAGGCCTAGGACACCGCCCTTTCACGGCGGGAACCGGGGTTCGAATCCCCGTGGGGTCATCGACGCCGGCATGCAGGAGACGATCGCGGTGCCTTCTCCCTCCGATGACTCGCGTGCCGGCGATTCCGAACGCCCCGAGGCGGACCGTCCATCGGCCTACGATGCGGTCCTCCTCGTCTCGTTCGGTGGCCCCGACGGGCCTGACGACGTGATGCCGTTTCTCGAGAACGTGCTGCGTGGTCGCAACGTGCCGCGGGAACGCATGCTCGAGGTGGCGGAGCACTACCACCACTTCGGCGGCAAAAGCCCGATCAACGAGCAGAATCGGGCCCTGCTCGCGGCCCTGCGCACGGAACTCGACCGACGCGGCCCCAGGCTTCCGGTCTTCTGGGGCAATCGGAACTGGCATCCGCTTCTGCCCGACACGCTGCGCGAGATGGCCGCGGCGGGCATCAGGCGGGCGATCGCCTTCGTGACGAGCGGTTTCAGCTGTTACTCGGGTTGCCGCCAGTATCGCGAGAACATCGCCGCCGCGCGGGAGGCCGTGGGCCCCACGGCACCCGAGGTCGACAAGATCCGCGTCTTTTTCAACCACCCCGGGTTCGTCGAGCCGATGGCGGCCAACGTCCGCCGGGCACTCGACCGATTTCCGGCCGGTGACCGCGCCGCGGTCCCGGTGCTGTTCACCGCGCACAGCATCCCGATGTCGATGGCGGAGACGAGCCGCTACGTCGCGCAGCTCGAGGAGTCGAGCCGGCTCGTGGCGGAGCGGGCGGGCGTGGCCACCTGGAAGCTCGTCTTCCAGAGCCGGAGTGGTCCGCCCTCGCAGCCGTGGCTGGAGCCCGACGTCTGCGACGAGATCCGCGCGAGGCACGCGGCAGGCATGCGGCAGCTCGTCGTGGCCCCGATCGGATTCATCTCCGATCACATGGAGGTGCTCTACGACCTCGATACGGAGGCGGCCGATCTCTGCCGTGAGCTCGGCATCGACATGGTCCGTGCCGCGACCGTCGGCACCGCACCGGCCTTCATCGCCATGGTCCGCGACCTGATCGCGGAGCGGGCCTGGGGACTGTCGGCACGCCCGGCAATCGGCCTGCTGCCCGCGAATCACGACGTCTGCCCGCTGGACTGCTGCCCGGCTCCGGTGCGACCTGCAGCGAGACCGGCCGGAGGGCCGGCCGGAGGGCCGGCGAGTGTGGCCGCGGCTCGGCCGAGCGGTTCCGGCCCCGCCTGACGCCCGGGCTGCCGATCGCACGCAGCCCCCTCACCGACGCCGCATCATGGCCATCATCGCGAACGAGCACGTCGCGCTCGTGCACGGGTTTCTGGCGAACAAGTACATGTTCGGCACGCTGGCCCGCCGCCTGCGCGAGCGCGGACTCCGCCCTCGCGCATGGGGCTACTGGAACATCGCGTGCTCGCTTTTGGTCCACGCCGACCGGTTCGCCGCGGAGCTCGCGCGACTCGACGCGGATCCCGGGATCGACCGGATTCACCTGATCGGCCACAGCATGGGCTGCATCATCGGCCGGGCCGCGCTCGACCGCTACCGCCCCGCCAAGCTCGGCCGCTTCGTCATGCTGGCGCCGCCGAATCGCGGATCGTTCGTGGCCACCGCCGCGGCGGGCACCTTCGGACGCTTCCTGCGCCCGGTCGCCGAGCTGTCCACCGCGTCCGACAGTCTCGTGAACCTCCTTCCCACGCCGCAGGGGGTGGACATCGGGGTCATCGCCGCGCGGTACGACGCACTCGTCACGGAGGAGAGCACACGTCCCGACGGGCCTCACGCCCACACCGTCCTGCCCACCTGGCACACGGGCCTCCTCTACCGTCGCGAGACGGCCGATCTGGCCGCCACCTTCCTCACGACCGGATCGTTCGCCGCCGCATCGCAGGGCGACCCGGGCTCGGAGCAGGACGGAACGACGCGCCCCGCGGCCGCGCGTTCGCCCGCCTGACACGCCGCCGCGGGCCTCCGGCTCGCCGTCATGCCCCCCCGGATTCCGTCGCATGCACATCGAACATCGCCGTCTCGGATCATCCGGTGTGGCCGTCGGGCCGCTCGGACTCGGGTGCTGGCCGATCGCCGGCATGACGCGGGAGGGCATCACACCTGCCGCCGCCGTGGCGACCGTCCGGGCCGCGCTTGACGCGGGCATCACCCACCTCGACACGGCCTACTGCTACGGCGAGCACGGCGAGAGCGAGCGGGCCATCGCGGCAGCCCTCTCCGCTCTCGGTCCGGCGCGACGCGACGCGGTCACGATCGCCGGCAAGTGCGGCATCCACTGGCAGCCCGACGCCTCTCGCACGCCGCCCCGAAGGCAGATGGTCGACGGCCGTCCCGAGCGGATTCGTGCCGAGGTCGGGGAGAGCCTGCGGCGGCTCGGCTGCGATCACCTCGATCTCCTCTATCTCCACGCGCCCGATCCCTCGGTGCCGATCGAGGCGTCGGCCGAGGCCCTCCGGCGCCTGCTGGAGGAGGAGCGTGCCCGTGCGATCGGCGTGTCGAACGCGTCGCTCGGGGAGATGGAGCGGTTCGCGGCGATCTGTCCGCTGTCGGCGTGCCAGCTCCCGTTCAACATGCTTCAGCGTGAGATCGAGCGGGACATCCTGCCCTGGTGCCGCGAGCACGACGTGGCGCTGGTCGTCTACTGGCCGCTCATGAAGGGACTCCTCGCCGGCGGGATGCGGCGGGGACAGGTCTTCCCGGCGAGCGACAGCCGGCACAAATACCCGATGTTCAACGGCGACGAGTTCTCGCGCAACCTCGACTTCGTCGACGCCCTGCGCCCGATCGCCGCGCGTCTGGAGGTCGATCTGCCCGATCTCGTGCTCGCGTGGACCGCCGAGCAGCCGGGCATCACGACCGTGCTCTTCGGGGCGACGACGCCGGAGCAGGTGCGGGAGAATGCCCGGGCGCTCGCCTGCGATCTCGACGACGATGCGCGAGCGGCCATCGCCGCGGCGATCCAGGCCCGGGGTCCGGCGGCGAGTCGCCGCCCGGTGTGAGGCGATGGCGTCAGGCCGTACGTGTGGAACGGGAAGACCGCGGAGCCCGAAATCCCGCGCACACCGAAACCGGACCGGCTCAGCGGATGCGCGTGCCGGCCGCGCTCATGCCGCACCGACGGGGCGCGGCTGGGCCTCGGCGACGCTCACGTACGACTGCCTGACCTCGAGGCACGTGCGCCGGAAGGACTCGGGCCTGCTCACGCCGGGGAGCCGGAGCGTCTCGACCTGGCCGCGACGGAAGACGAGATCTCCGGCCGCATACCACTCCTGTCCGGGTTCCACCACGACGTCGATCGCATCGAACCGGTCGAGGTCGACGAACTGCACCACCTCGCCGCCCACGCCGCGCTCGATCGTGACCCGACGATTCGTGAGCCGATACCGGCGGATCGCCCAGGGCAGCCGCATCGACAGATAGAGCGCGAGACCGACCGGAATCGTCGCCAGGAGCGCGAGACGCCCGATCGAGATCGGTCCGAATCCGTCACGAATCCGGTAGATGCGCCCGAGCGCACGGCCGAGCCCCGTGGAGGCCACGCTCGGCCAGACGGTCATGACCGTCGCTTCGGCGGTGTCGGGTGGCACGACACCCGCGATCGTCTGCTGCCGGCCCGACATGCTCACTCGACCCCTCGTCCCATGTGGCTCACGACCGGGGCAGGATGCCGTCCGCCGCCGCAAAAGGCAAGTCAGGGCGATCCGACGGTTACGAGAGCAGTGCTGCGATCGGCTTCCCGTTGCCGGCAACCTTGAACGGACGCCCCGTCGGCGAGTGCACCTCCTGATCGAGGGGCAGGCCCAGGGCCGCCGCGATCGTGGCATTGAAGTCCGCAGCCGACACCCCGTTCTCGTCCACGGAGTGTCCCTTGGCGTCCGACTTTCCGTACACCTGCCCGCACCGAATGCCCGCGCCGGCCAACAACGACGAAAACACCGCCGGGTGATGATCCCGGCCGGCGTTGTAGTTCACCTGTGGCGACCGGCCGAACTCTGTGGCGAGCACCACGAGCGTGTCCGCGAGGAGGCCTCGCTGCTCGAGGTCGTTCAGGAGGGTCCCGACGGCACGATCCATCATGCCGGCGCGTTCCGGGAGCGCCGACTCGCCCCAGAGCGTGTTGTGCATGTCCCACCCGCCCAGTGTGACCTCGACGCACTGCACGTCGTTCTCCACGAGACGACGGGCCAGCATGCAGCCCTGACCGAAGGAGTCGCGGCCGTAGCGATCACGATCGCCGTCGCTCTCCTCATTGAGATCGAACGCCCTGAGCTCCTCGCTCGACAGGAGCGCGACCGCCTCGTCGTAGAAGTCGCTGTAGTCTCGGATCGCACGGAGCCGGTACTTCTCGTTGAAGGAGCGGTCGAACGCGTTGATGAGCGCGAGCCTCCGCTCGAACGATTCTTCAGCCAGGTATCCCGGCGCCGTCGTGTTCTCCAAGCCCTTGTTCGGATCTCCGATCGGCAGCGGTGTGCAGGACGGGTCGAGGAAACCGGCGAGGGGGTGCCGAGCCGGGGCGCTGATCACCACGGAGTCGGGCAGCGACTTGTTGCGCCGCCCCTTGAGCGTCTGCATCCAGGGACCGATCGACGGGTGCCGCTCCGTCGCGATCGCGTCGTAACTCGTGCGCATCAGGTACTCGCCCGCCTCGTGGTCCGCTGTCTGCGTGTTCATGGAACGCACGACGGCGATCTTGTCGAAGTTTTCGGCGAGCGTGGGGAGAAATTCCCCGAACTGCACGCCCGCCTCCGACGTGCTGATCGCCGTGGTCTGCCCCTGCGTCTCCGCCCCCGGCTTGACGTCGAACGTGTCGAGGTGCGTCATGCCGCCCGACATGAAGAGGTAGATGAGCCGCTGGGCCTTGCCGGGGGTGCCGCCCGAACCCTGACCGAGCGATCGTCGCGCACCGGCGATGCCCAGCGTGGGCAGCACGCCGACACCGAGCGAAGCCCGGGCGACGTGCTCGATCAGGCGACGCCGGGAAAGGACGTCCTTGGGCAAACCGACGTGACGGTCCATGACGGACTCCGGGAGCGACGAATGGCGTGTGGTGGACGAGCGACTACTGGATGAACATGAACTCGCGTGTGTTGACCAGCGACCAGACGACGTTGCCATACCCGACCGGCCCGTCGTCACGAACCTCCTTCGTCGCCCGCGCGATTTCGGTAGGCGTCGGATCCCGATTCAGGATCGAGAGAAACACCGCCTTGATGCCGTCGCCCACCGAGGACTGCTTCACGATGTTCTTGTAGATCGTGGAATCCTTTTCGAGCAGCATGTGGGAGACGGGACCGTTGAACATGAAGAGCACCTGCGGCACCGACCCCGACGTCGAGGATGCCGAGATCAACTCGCGGTCCGACTGACCGAAGATGCGCAGGAAGTGGTTCGCCGGGACGGGCGACGGCAGCTCCGATGCACGGGCGAGCAGGAGGCCCTTGTACTTGTAGGGTCTCTGCTCGTCGTACGAGCCGCGGTTGACCTCACCCATCATCTGGAGCGACTCCATCATGCGCTCGGCCGGCACGGTCTCGAGATCGACGGCCACGGCCTCCTCCCAAACCTTGGCCGAGAGTTCCCGGTAGTCCCAGTCCGCCACGGCGAGCGTGAGGAACGAGTCCCAGACCTGCTCCGCCGTCATGCGTCGGAGCACGGGCCCGGGGAAGTGGTAGGCGTAGCCCGGCTGGATGTCGTCGGTGCTCGCCTGCCGCTGATAGGCCCGCGTATTGAAGAGGATGCGCAGATATTCCTTCGTGTCGAAATCGAGCCGCTTCATCTCCGCCTCGAGGTGGTCCATGAGCCGCGGATTCTCCGCGACGGACGCGTCGGTCATGTCGTCGACCGGTTCGATCTGCCCAACCCCGAAGACCTGCTTCCACAGGCGGTTCGCGATCGTCTTGGCGAACCGCGGGTTGTCGCGCGACGTGAGCCAGCGGGCGAACGTCTCCCGCGGGGTCTCGCCGTCCCGCGCGGCGACGTCCGGGCCGAAGATGGCTTTGGGCTCGATCACGTCGCCCGGCTTGGCGTTGTCGTACTGGTAGTCGGCCGGCAGCTTGATCTTCCTGCCCGCCTGGTCCGCGACGATGTTCATGTTGATGCGGATGAGCCGGTCGAGTTCGTACGACTTCCTCCGTCGATCCTCCTCCTCCTGCTCGATCAGCGCGTATTCGTCGCGGAGGCGTGGCGAAGGATCGGCCTTCCAGAATCGCTTGTCCCCGCCGCCGACGCGCGTCTGCGTGCCGTAGACGAACGCGGCCATCTCGTAGAACTGCTTCTGGGTCCACTTGTCGAAGGGGTGGTCGTGGCACTGGGCGCACCCGATGCGCGTGCCCAGGAAGATCCGCACCGTGTTGTTCACGTTGTCGAGCGGCATGCCCGGGTCGCGGTGCAGGTAGCCCGTGGCGGGGTTCTCCCAGACCCGGCCCTTCGCCGTGAGCATCTCGTAGACGAACGTGTCCCACGGCTTGCTCTCGGCGAGCGACTGCTTGATCCACTGCCTCCACGGCTCGCCCTGTACGTCCTCGCCGAGGCGGTCGCGGTACCGCAGCGTGTCGGCCCAGTAGTTGAAGGCATGACCTGCGTAGTCATCGCTGCCGAGCAGGTCGTCGATGAGCTTCGACCGCTTGTCGGCCACGCCGGACTTCAGGAACGTCACCGTCTCCCGATACGTGGGAATGCGCCCCGCGATGTCGAGGTAGATGCGACGCACGAACTGGGCGTCGGTCGTGTCGGGCATCGGGGTGACGTCGTGCTCCCGATGGCTCTCTTCGACGAGGCGGTCGATCGCCGCGACCGAACGGAGCATCGATTCCCGCTTCGCCGGATCGACCGGCTTCGAGACGACGCGGAATCGCGGCCGCTTGTCCGCGGCCCGCTCCTCGTCCGACGCATATCTCCGTTCCTCGGCGGCGGTGTCCGGGCGCCATGTGGGAGACCGCTGCGGTGAACGCCCGGCCCGCCCGGCCTTCTCCTTCGCGTCCTTCGCCTCCTTCGTCTTGAACTCGCGAACGACCGCAAGTGCCTCGGCGACCCCGTCCTTGCGACCGAGTTGCCGACGGGCGTCGACGAGTCCCTGGTAGGCGGGCAGATAGGTCCGCGCCGTATCGAGTTCGACGACTTTCGCAAAATCCGCATCGGCACCCGCATAGTCCTTCGCCGCGAGCAGCACCTGGCCGCGACCGGCGAGCGCGTCGAGGTTGTCGGGCTCGATCTCGATCGCCGCATCGAAGCAGCGGCGGGCGGCGTCGCCATCCCCTTCCGCCAGGAGCACGAACCCCCGCTGCACGTGGGCCCGCGCCATCCGCGGCGCCGCCTTCACGGCAGCGTCGGCATCGGCCAGGGCCATCGTCAAATCGCCCTGCAGCCGCCGCAACGTGGAGCGATCACAGAGCGCCTCCGGAAGTTTTGGATCGAGCTCGAGCGCACGCTTCAAATCCTCGAGCGCCGCATCGGCGTTCCCCTGCAGGGCCCGGGCAGCACCGCGGCGCTGGTAGGCGACCGCCGACGCCGGATCGAGCTGGATGGCCCGATCCTGGTCGGCGACGACCTTGCCGAAGTCGCCCTTGGCCCCCCACGCGAACCCGCGTCCGCTGAGCGCCTCGGCGGCCTTGCGATTCGGCTCGGACACGGCGGCCGCGGGCTGCGCGCCTGCTGCTCCCTGAGGCATCGTCCCCGGCCCGCTGGACTGGGCCATCGGCATGGGAGTCGTCGCGGGATTCGCCGCCGGCCGACGGCCCCACGCATTGCCCTGCTCCTCGGGCACGTTCGCCCCGTCCTTGCGGGCGACCTGGATCGCCCGGTCATAGCTCGTGATCGCCTTGTCGTACTCTTTGCGGGCGATGTAGGCCCGAGCACGATTCAGGTGGGCGTCGACCTGGTCAAAATCCTCGAGGATCGCAAAGTAGGCGCTGTCGATGGCCGGGAGGTAGCGGCCAAGTTCGTAGAGCGATCGAGACCGATGCGTGTAGGCCTCACCGCGCACGCGCACGACGTCGGCGTCGTTGCCCTCGAGCGCCGCGACCGCATCGAAGTCCTCGATCGCCTTTTCATACTCCCCTGCCCCGTTGAGGGCGATGCCGCGCACGACCCTCGCCTCGCTTCGCTCCGCATCCTCCTCGAGTGCGGCATTCGCCGCCTTCAACGCTTCGTCGAAGGCTCCGGCAGCGAGATGCCGCCTCGCGGCGTCGATCAAGGCATCGACAGGATCGACTGGGGCGGGCGCATCCCCTGGTGTGTTCCCCGGAGGAACCGGGACTGCAGAATCCGCCGCGATGGGCGGGGTAAGGCTCGGAGTCGTAGGAGGAGTGGCGGGCGGCGTCACGGGTTGAGCGTGCAGCCTCGGTTCGATCGTGACGGACGCTACGACCACACACGCTACGGTTGCCGCACCTCGGCTGAAGTCGGCAGCAGAACGACCAGAACGCACCAACCAAGAACCAAGGCCGGACCACGCCCCGCGACCGCCAGTCGGAGATGGAAACAACGTCATCTCAGCCCTCTTGATGGAAGACTCATCGAAGCCTTCATGGAAACGCACCGACAGAGTCGATGCCATGGGATCGATACGCGCCGCACGCACTCGCCTCACCGAGAACAACTTGGCGAACACGTCACGGTTCGAGGATTCTTCCCGTCGCACTCCCCACGCTGCCAGCATACGAATCCCGGCCGGCGTTGCCCAGTCGCCCCAACGAGCGGGCCCATGCTCACCCTGACCGCAACTGCGTGCTCGGAGGTTCGCGCCAATAAAAAAACCCGTTGGGGCTCGGCCGAGCCCCAACGGGTCACATGTTCGCTGGCAAAAAGCCTCCGAAGAGGCCCGCCTGGCAGTCCTGCTTTGGTTCGAAGCCTCCGACAGGAAAGCCCCGATCCGCTGCTGATCTCTTTTGGCGGCATCCCCACCCGCGTCGCTGACTCAGCGTGTGTCACCACACTGCTGAATCCACGAACACGAGGCGGAGCGCGATCGCCTCCATATACGGTGTTCGACGTGAATCGACCCTTCCGGGCGGTTCATCATCGCCACCATATGCCTCCGCGGAAGGTTGCGCCCTTGCGGACGAACCGGATCCGGTTCAGCTGTTTCCTTTAGAAAGGAGGTGATCCAGCCGCAGGTTCCCCTACGGCTACCTTGTTACGACTTAGTCCCAATCGCAGAGTTCATCTTAGACGCCTGGGTCCTTGCGGTTCCCTCAGCGGCTTCGGATGCCCCCCACTTTCGTGGCTTGACGGGCGGTGTGTACAAGGCTCAGGAACACATTCACCGCGGTATGCTGACCCGCGATTACTAGCGATTCCAGCTTCATGTAGGCGAGTTGCAGCCTAC
>Ga0214917_10005759_pt1 | contig 13122 bp, 18 predicted proteins | sample LL_1208_BB_MetaG_FD_177983 | JGI IMG/M metagenome (GOLD analysis project Ga0214917, IMG submission 177983) | Freshwater microbial communities from Lake Lanier, Atlanta, Georgia, United States - LL_1208_BB | ecosystem: Environmental > Aquatic > Freshwater > Lake | place: USA: Georgia | collected... | reverse complement strand
GCCGACCTTAAATGACATGTATTGCCCTTCGTTAGACGACCAATTCTACCAGCCATCTCTGACATAGAAAACCCCAGTTATGAGCCCTAAACCAGCGTCAAATAACGCTTATTTGACATGCGATAATCATGCCATGCGTCGTCCATATCTTAAGAACTTCACCGTTGCACTCGTTACTGCAGCCCTTGCACTCTCACTCACTTCTTGTGCAGGTGCAGGTCCCAATGCATCAACACGTTTGATCAAGCGCGTCACAGATGGCAACGAAGCAGTTGTAAAGACAGATGGCAACGACCTCTCAATCTCAAACCTTCTCCTTGTTGCAACCGAAGATGGTTCAGCAGTTGTTGTCGGAACAATCGTTAACTACATGGATGAAGCAGATGCACTTCTCGGAATTTCAGCAGGCGGCGTCACAGCCACACTTTCAGGCGAACAGAACCTGGTGAAGAATCAGCCAATCCGCTTTGAAGGCGAAACAGCGAACGCAAAGGCAGTATTTGCAGGAGTTGGTGCACAAGCAGGACGTAACATTGAACTACAGCTTGCCTTTGCTCGCGCAGGTGTTGTGACAGTCAATGCAATCATCCGCGACAAGCGCGATGATTACGCAAACGTCACTCCCTAATTAATTTACTTCTTACCCTGATTCGCAACAGCTGTGATTGCATCACGAGCTGCTTCTGGATCTAAGTACTCGCCACCAGCTTTTACCGGCTTGAAGTTCGCATCTAATTCATAGAGCAGTGGAATACCTGTTGGGATATTCAAACCTGCAATATCTTCATCGCTAATTCCCTCTAGGTGCTTGACCAACGCACGCAATGAGTTGCCGTGAGCAGTAACAAGTACAGTCTTGCCAGCCTTCAAATCAGGGATGATCGATTCAGTCCAGTACGGAACCATGCGCACCACAACATCCTTAAGGCACTCAGTCAGCGGTAGATCTGAACCCAAATCCGCGTAACGCGCATCGGCATCCTGCGAGAACTCAGAACGCTTTTCAATCAGGGGAGGCGGGGTGTCATACGAGCGACGCCACAACATAAATTGCTCTTCGCCGTATTCAGCCAAGGTCTGTGCCTTGTCCTTACCCTGGAGCGCACCGTAGTGGCGCTCATTGAGGCGCCATGAGCGCTTCACGGGGATCCAGTGGCGATCACATGAATCAAGTGCCAACTGCGATGTATGAATCGCACGACGCAGCAAAGATGTGTGAACTACATCAGGCAATAACCCGCGCTCTGCCAACAACTTTCCACCACGAGCAGCTTCAGCGATGCCTTTTTCAGATAAACGGACATCAACCCAACCCGTAAAGAGGTTGAGGGCGTTCCATTCGGATTCGCCATGGCGCAGCAGGATAAGTTTGAAGTTCGACATGAGGCGAATTCTCTCACATCAGCTATCAGAATTAAACGAGGTGTTTGAATGCCTCGAGATTCGCCAATGATTCACCCCGGCTTACACGCCAAGCCCATTCGCGACGAATTGCATCTGCAAAGCCAAGTTCCAATAACGGATTAAATGATGAATCTGAATACTGCAGCACTGAACCAATCAGACGATCAATCTCTTGCGCATTCACGGCATCGAGTGGCAGTCGCCCCACCAGATAAATATCACCTAGTTCATTGATTGCAAAGGCGATGCCATACATCGACGCGTTCTTTGCCATGCACCACTTATGCACAGCATCTTCATGGGTATCAGGTTTGCGAATCACAAAGGCGTTAATGCTCAAGGAGTGATCGCCAACAACTAGCGCGCAGTGAGTCTGTAGCTTCTTCTCTCCTGGCAGAGTGACCATAAAGGTGTTCTCGCCCTGCTTCTCAAAATCTAAATCGTGTGACTGAAGAAAATCTTCAAGCACATCTTTTGGGTTAAGCGCCATCTATCCGATGTTCTTCTTCGCATCGACTCGCGCCGACAAGACACGGTCATAAATATCTAAAGTTCCGCGCGATGTTGCATCCCACCCGAAGTGAGAAGCATGTTCAACGGCGCCCATAGAAAGCAGCACGCGACGCTGTGGTTCTTGCAGCAAACGAGCCAGGACAGATGACCACGCACGTGGATCATGGCCATCAACTAACACCCCTGAGATACCGTCGGCAACTGCTGTGCGAAGCCCACCAACAGCTGTTGCAACAACAGGTGTGCCACAAGCCTGTGCTTCAAGGGCTACAAGACCAAAGCTTTCTGAATAACTTGGCACACAGACCAAATCAGATGCGCGATACCAATTAGGTAGATCTTCACGTGGAACAGGCGGTGCAAAGCGCACCACATCATCGATATGCAACCACGAAACAAGTTCCTTCAAACGTTCTACTTCTGATTGGTTAGCACCTGATGCTCCACCAATAATGTTGACAATCAACTTGGTACGTAGATGCGGTGAGTGCGAAACAAGCTCTGCAATCGATCTAATCAATACCTCAGGACCCTTATGCGGCTGAATACGGCCCACAAAGGTGATGATGTGAGCATCTTTATCAAGACCCACAACGTCACGGGCTGCAGCACGCCCAGCACCTGGCGTAAAGACCTTCAGGTTTACTCCAGGGCTAACAACCAAAACATTATCTGGGCATGCTTCATATAACGACACAAGGCTGGCAGCCTCAGCATCGGTATTTGCCACCAGAGCATCAGCGGCTGCAACAACTTGAGTTTCACCCTGCACACGAATCATTGGTTCAGGAACTTCACCTTCAGCCAAATTCAAATTCTTTACTCGCGCCATGGTATGCATCGTGTGCACCAATGGAATTCCTAGTTCTTTAGCAACTGGCATTGCTACCTTGCCACTAATCCAATAATGCGAATGGATGATGTCGTACTTATCGACACCCAGCGCATCTTTAAACGCTGCAGCTAAATCAGGAATCATCTTCGGCAACTGCTCTTTAGTAACACCAGAGACTGGCCCCACATTGAGTTGAATAACGCGCACACCAGGTGAAATCTCAACCACATCAGCAACGTCAGCGTTATTACGACGAGTAAAGATATCTACCTTCACGCCCATCGCTGCCATATTCTGCGCAGCTTCAACAACATAGATATTCATTCCACCGGCATCGCCGGTACCCGCTTGATCAAGCGGGGAGGTATGCACCATCAAGGTGGCGATACGGCGGGAAGTCATGCCTACAAGCGTACGCGCGTCTAGAAAGTAGCGCGAATGGTGCCGATTACTCGGTCACCACCCAGCACATTTTCAGCCTCATACGGGCTATCAATACCCAGACGCTTCAAACCTGCATGGACCAAGACTCTAAATGGACGCAGAGACCCATCAGAGACCTTAAATACCAGCGTGCGCCCATCAGGCATCGATGCAACTTCAACAGCTTCAGCGCCATCTTTCATATACAAGCCAGGCACTGCCTCAATCATCTGTGTTGTTAAACGACCCTTACCTGCAACCATTTCAGGATACTTTCGTGAGGCATCCAAGACAGATTGGTGAATCCGATCCACTGAAATTGTGATTGCACGAATTGCACGAGCCAAACCAATGACAGAAATCAAAAACAGAGGAGCTCCACAACCATCAGTTGAAGTTAGCGTGATTGTCTCTCCTGCAAGCGCCTCAAGTTCAGCCTTGATTGCTACCTGCAACGGATGTGCTGGATCTAAGTAATTCTCAATCGGCCAACCGTTGGTAACACAGGTCAGCAACATCGCTGCGTGCTTTCCGCTGCAGTTCATTGCAATACGAGTAGGCGCCTTATCTGCCCAGGCGCGGCGTTCTTCTTCACCCAGTGGCTTATCAAGCATGCACTGCAGAGCGTTTTCATCAAGTGATGCCATGCTCAAGATTTCACGCACGGCAGATAAATGCATTTCAGTTCCTGAATGGCTTGAACATCCCAGCGCCAATAAGCGTGGCTCTAACTTCAACCCTGCGCGCACCATTGCGGCGCCCTGAATTGATTTCACACAAGAGCGCGGAAAGATCAGTTGCTCTGAAGTGCCCAACGCTAAATTAACTGATCCATCAGAATTCAGCGCAACGAGATATCCACGGTGCACAGATTCAACAACGCCATCGCGTACGTATTCAGCTAAAACTGCGTCAGTCATTATTCGCTCTGACGTTCAAGAGTTGACCAGATATGAGCCTGGAGTTCTTGTCCTTCAGCTGCCATGTCATAGGCATAGAAAAGCTCGCCTTCAACAAGACCGTATAAACGCACACCCGCTGTAACAATCTTTGCAGTTGGTGCTGAATATCCCTGATCCATTACCAACTGAATCTTTGGTCCATCAAACTGTCCGACCCATCCTTCGGTAATACCAGTGCTATGTGAGATAACGACTTCCAAAACTTTATTCTCTTTCACGCGCCAGAAACCTGCTTCAGATGCTGCCGGGCGAATGATTTCGCCCTCTGCATCGATAATCCATGAACGTGAGTAGTAATTCATAAATGGGCGACCATCGTGGTTAAAGACAACCTCGTGCGCATATTCAAAGGTAGGAATCGTTGGGTATTCACCGCGGCCCTTACCGCGCCATGTTCCGATCATCCACGCCAGTGGATTGAGATCAGGATGAAGTCCTTCGGGAATTGTGAAGGCCATTAGAGCCTGCCTCTCTTATATGTGCGCCCATCACGAGCTTGAGATTCGCGGCGCCCTTTGACGCCATAAACCACGAGCCCCACACCAACTACAAGTGCGACTAGCGCCAGCACCGCAGTTGTGAAGAGCTCCATGGGTTAAGAGTAACCGCTAGAGCTTACGAACAGCCCACATGATTGCAAGGCAAGCCAATGAAACAACAAACAATTGGCCCATAAATTTCACTTACGCCTCCACGATGATCTCTTGCGAAGCTGCCACACCTTCAACCATCAGCTGCGCATCAATCGGTGTGTTGCGCTTCACCAACGCCAATGCAATCGGACCCAATTCATGATGACGAGCAACGGTGCCTAGGAATCCAACCTGCACTTCACCATTCATCACAGGAGTACCTGTTGGCGGCATCACAACTGCATGGCCATCGAGGTGCAACATCACTAAACGACGAGGAGGCTTTCCTAAGTTATAAACCTTGGCAACCGTCTCTTGTCCACGATAGCAGCCCTTATTCATATGCACTGCGTTATTAAGTAGCCCCAACTCATTAGGGATCGCTTTGGCATCGGTATCAATTCCATGGCGTGGACGCCCTGCAGCAACGCGTTCTGCGTCCAATACCCATGTACCAACCTGAGTAGCAGTTGAATTAAATGCTGACTTCATCTCTTCAAGTTCAGCCCGTGGCACCAAAGCAAATGGACCGCCGATATCTGTAGGCGTACCTGGTGCACGCATCACTGCATATTCACTCGTTGCATCGCGAACTTCCACGCGCAACATAAAGCGCATCTTGTTCAGGTAAGCAATCAAATCTTCTGCAAACTGTGGATCAATCACCAACCAGGTAGTTGTTCCATCATCAACTAAATTAAATTGATACTCCACATGTCCTTGCGCATCAAGAATCAGCGCTGACACCCAATTCCCTGCACCGAAATCAACCAGGTACTGAGTTGTTAAATCATGTAACCACTTGAGGCGATCTTCACCTGAAATTGCAATCACTGAAAGATGAGATAAATCTGCCCAGGCTTTTCCTTCAATAAGTGCGCGCTGTTCTTTCGCTGGTTCGCCGAAATGCCAGATAGCGCCCTTATCGGGGCCTTCTTCAACATGGACAGCGGTCATAGAACTAAGTCTAGGAGCGCTACTGAATAACTGCTATTTAACGCAGGCAGCACAGGTGCCGTAGATGGCAAAGTGCGTGACATCGGTCTTAAAACCGTAGTCATCAGAAAGGTTCTGCACAAAGTTCGCTGCAACATCGATGGGTGCATCTCCTACAGATCCACATGTTCCGCAGACAAGGTGCAAGTGAGTGAGCTCTTCAGCTGCGTGATAGGTCGCGCCGCCATGTCCAAGGTGTGTGTGCTGAACAAGGCCAACGTTTTCAAGAGTTTCAAGGTTGCGATAGACAGTAGATAAGTTAATTCCAGGATGTGTCTGGCGCACCTTCTCGGCTACTTCTTCAGGAGTTGCATGTCCCAACGCACGAACAGCAGAGAGAACGAGTTCGCGCTGCGGAGTAAGGCGTAAGCCCTTTTCATGAAGTTCGTGTTTTTCAGCCATGTCCTAAGTCTACTTTCTCAAACTAGATATGAATAACGAGATCTGTAGGCACGCCTTGAGCGGCAATCAGAGCCTGCTCTACGCGAGCACCCGGTGCCTGAACCACAAGAGTCCAGGAACCAGGAGCTGCGAAGAAACGGAACTGACCTTCGAGGTTTGTTGGGACCTCTGCGGTGAATTCACCTGATGCATCGAGCAGACGAACATGGCCATTAGTGACAGGTGCACCGTTAGGTACTGAATCATTCTCACCCTCTTTGAGAATAACTCCCTGAATAACAGTCTGCTTCGTTAGATCAATGCCATCGAGAGATGGACCACCAGGTGTTGCACCGCATGTACGCATTACTAATTACGCCCCAACTGCTACAGGAACACCGACGAGTGAACCGTATTCAGTCCAAGATCCGTCGTAGTTCTTTACATTGTTAACGCCAAGTAGTTCGTGAAGAACGAACCAAGAGAACGCTGAACGTTCACCGATACGGCAGTAAGCAATTGTGTCTACTGAAAGATCAACGCCAGCACCCTGGTAGATCTCCTTCAACTCAGCATCTGATTTAAATGTGCCATCTTCATTGGCAGCCTTTGACCAAGGAATGTTCTTCGCTGTTGGAATATGTCCCTTGATCTGTCCACCTTCTTGTGGAAGGTGAGCAGGTGCAGCAAGTTCACCTGAGAATTCAGCTGGTGAGCGCACATCAACAATGTTCTTTGTGCCAATTGCTGCAACAACTTCATCGCGGAAAGCGCGGATTGAGTTATCGCGATCCTTTGCTACGTAGCGAGTAGCTGTACGTGTTGGAACCTCAGTCACGAATGGACGAGCGTCGAGCTCCCAGCGCTTGCGTCCGCCATCAAGAAGGCGAACATCTGCATGTCCATAGACCTTGAAGTACCAGAATGCATATGTAGCGAACCAGTTGTTATTGCCTCCGTAGAGAACAACTGTTGAGTCATTTGAGATACCGCTCTTTGAAAGGAGAGCTTCAAACTTCTCCTTCGAAATAAGGTCGCGAATCAAGCCATCTTGTAGATCGTCGCGCCAGTGGAAAGTAATTGCGTTCTCAATGTGTCCCTGTGCATACAGAGTTGTATCTTCGTCGACCTCGACGATAACAACGCTTGGGTTATTGAGGTTTGAAGCTACCCATTCAGCGGTAACTAATGATGTTTCACGTGACATTTTATTCTCCTTAGTTGTTTTAAATTTAGTTTTATTTAGTTGTAAAGCGGGTAATCAGTAGGTACATCTCACAACCCAAACAATAATTAAATGCGGCGTTAAGAAACGCGGCGGCTAAAGCGAAGCCAACTGCAACAGTGAAGAGCGCATCGATCCCAGCGAATGCACCGATAGCTGCAACGAGTGCGAAACCAAAACCGACAGCTTGTGCAAACTTTGGTGGGCGCACATCTTCAGTTGGAGCCTCTTTCTTCAAGCGAGGCTTAATCAAATTCTTAAAGAGGAGACCATATGGAGTGAACTGTGGACCACGAGTTGCACCGATAAGGAAGACAAGACCTTGTGCAACGAGAACCCACTTATTCTGAGTTACAAGTGCAATTGCCAAAACGACTGTTGTGATGCTTGCCGAAAAACGGGGACCACGTGCATCGATATAGATCTTCTGCACTTCTTTATTGTTGAGAACTTCAGACATGGTTGAAGGGTAGAGATAGCCCTACAGATAAGCGAGTTGCAAGTAATTCGCAGTAATTACTTGATTGCAGCCAGCGCTGCCAAGACCTGTTCACGCTTCGGAGTACCCGCAGCGCGCCCTACTTCAATACCGTCCTTGTTGATAAATAGCGTTGTGGGAGTAGATCGAATATCTAACTCACGCACCAACTCAAGATGAGACTCAGCATCAACCTGCACATGCTTCACATCGTTCATCGTGGTGACCATCTGAGATAGCAATGAGTGAGTTGCTCTGCATGGCGTACAGAATGCCGATGAGAACTGAACCATGGTGGCCCTTGATCCCAAAGGTTGCCCTAGAACCTCGGCACTCAATCGATGGCCAGGTATAGCTTTATTGGACCTAATCGCTCCTCGTGAGCGCTTCCACCAGATTCCGTACGCGCTAGCTAGAGCCAGCACAATGACGAGTGGTAGATACGAATTCACAAGAGTATTCTCACACAATGGCCAAGGTGTTGCTACTGACAAATTCGCAAGGAGCAAGCGCAGAAGTTCTGCCTGCACTTGGTCTTTTGCAACACACTTGCAAAGTGATGCCACTTGAAGCATCAGTTCTTGTCGATACACCTCTTATGGATGTTGTCTTCATCGATGCCCGCAAAGATTTCCCAACAGCTAAATCACTGACTCGACTTCTTGCAACTACCGGAGTCGGTGCACCCATCATTGCGATCACCACAGAAGGTGGCCTCTCTGCATTCACCGCAGATTGGGGCTTCAACGACGTCATCCTCGACACTGCAGGTCCTGCAGAAGTTGATGCACGTATCCGTATCGCAGTAGGTGCTCACCAAGCACAGATCGAAGCTTCGGATCCAACATCATCTGAAATTCGTCAAGGCGATGTTGTTATCGATGAAAACACTTACACCGCCAAGATCAAGGGCACATCTCTTGATTTAACTTTCAAAGAATTTGAACTTCTTAAATACCTCGCACAACACCCAGGCCGCGTCTTTACTCGCGCACAATTACTTCAAGAAATCTGGGGCTATGACTACTTCGGTGGCACTCGCACGGTAGATGTGCACATCCGTCGTCTTCGTTCAAAGCTCGGTCCAGAATTCGAATCCATCATCGGCACCGTACGCAACGTCGGTTACCGTTTCACCGTCCAAAATGGCGCCAAGGAATCAACAATCTCTGAACTTGTTTAGCCATGCGCCACATCCTTAAGCTCAACCGTTCTCTGCAAGAACCCATCGCACATATTGAACACAGCTACCAATTCATCACCTTTGATCCTGAAGTTCACTCTGAAGCATGGCTCGATCTGAATAACCTCATCTTTGCTAAGCACCCCGACCAAGGTAATTGGGCAATGAAAGATCTAGAAAACAGAATGGCAGAACCTTGGTTTGATCCAAAGGGTTTCTTCCTCTGCGTTCACAACGGCAAGATCGTTGGTTTCTGCTGGACCAAGATTCACAACGAATTCGTTAATCAAGACCCCATTGGTGAGTTGTATGTAATTGGCGTAGATCCTGCTGAATCAGGCAAAGGCATTGGCCGCGCAGTCTGCACAGAAGGCCTGATTTACCTGAAAGAAAAGGGCATTAAGCAATCCATCTTGTATGTCGATGACGATAACGAAGCCGGCAAAGGCTTGTATAAGTCACTCGGTTTTAATTAACCGTTCACCAGTTCTGTGCACATAGTTCTAAATGCTGCTGTGTGGCCATCAACATCTGCCTCGGTTGTGTCAGGACACATTAGAGCCATGTTGTGGAACGGCGTAATCAAGTAGCCATCATTAAGCAAACGCAGGTGAATGTATTGCTCAAGTTCAAAGTCGCCTGAATCAGCCGCCTCTTTACCTGTCACCGGCTGCTTACCCTTAAAGATGTACTCACCACGTGCACCTAAGCGATTGCAGTGCCAATCAAGATCAAATTCCTTAATCGCTGCATCAATTCCATCGCACCAGCGATTTCCCAGGGCAATCATTCGTTCAAAGTTTGATTCGGTAAGAACTTCGGTCAGTGTTGCTTTCATCGCAGCGAGTGACAGTGCATTTCCAGCAAGAGTTCCACCGATGCCACCAAGATCGATGATTTCAAGTTCAACTAACTCCTTAATCTGATCTGCAATCGCTTGAGTCATTCCAAATGTTCCAGTTGGAATACCAGCAGCAAGTGCCTTACCGATTGTCAAGAAGTCAGGCTTTAGCCCAAGAGCCTTAGTCATTCCACCAGGACCCACAGAAATTGTGTGGGTCTCATCGATTATCAAATAAGTGCCGTACTTCTTAGCAAGTTCCTGCACGCCAACCAAATATCCATCTTGCGGCAGAACAATCCCGATATTTGTCATGGCAGGTTCCATCAAGATTGCCGCAACATCGCCGTGAGCAAGTGCCTTCTCCATCGCTGCTAAATCGTTAAATTCAACAACACGAGTTGTGACATCAAGATCAACTGGTGCGCCAATATTTCCTTCGCGCTTTACTGTGAAACCTGCATCATCAAGAGTTGCAAAGGTTTCATCAACTGAGCCGTGATAGCAACGATCAATCACAACAATCTTGCTGCGCCCTGTGATCATGCGTGAGTAACGAATAACGTGACGGTTGGCATCAGTTGCAGACACCGTGAACTGCCATAAAGGCAGACCGAAGCGTTCTTTCAAAAGCCCAGAGACAATCGCGGCATCTTCTGTTGGAAGCATCGCTGTAATGCCTTTACCGACCTGCTCGCGGATCGCAGCAACTGTTGCATCAGGTGAGTGACCGGTCATTGAGCCGGTATCGCCCAAACAGAAATCAACATAGGTATGGCCATCAACATCGGTGAATCGCGCACCCTTTGCCTCTCTTACAAATACTGGGTGTGAACCTGGCCATTTAGCCATCCACGACATCGGCACACCTTCGTGCATTACCTTCTTCGAATCTTCAAAGGCAGCAGCTGATTTCTTATGGGTATCAAGAAAGCGCTGCTCTTCCTTTGCGCGAAGTTCTTTAAGGTGCTGGCGATTTATCTGTGTGCTCATAAGAGCCGATTCTATTTACCCTTGAGAGAAAACGAATAGGGCTTCGATGTAGTTCTCACCACTAATCCCTAAATTCGCCGCATCTGGTGGCGCAGTCTGCGGTTCGATACAGACTCCATCAGAATCTTCGGTATAGACAACCCACCATGGCGTATCAGATTCAATTTCGATACGAGCAACATCTTCCCAAACAACTGCAGGAGTTCCGCGAACTTCGGTAAATGCATCATCCCAAGGTTGTGCAGTTGGACTAATTAATTCACCTGTTGGCAACCCATCAGAACCACGCTTGAGCATCTTTGCAGCGCTAAATTCAATCTCCGCTGTTCCTCCGCGCTCTAAATCGCGAGCAAACCAAGGGTGCATTCCAAGCCACACTGGAATATCGCAACCATTGTCATCGTATTCAAGTGACCAACGGATTGCATCATCGAGAACTTCAATTGTCTGTTCAACAGTTGCACCCATATATGGCTTTGGTAGGTGCAATAAAGAACGACCCGGGCCAATCTCTTGCCACGAAGTTGTAAATCCAAAACCGTGAATGGCGTTCGGTGGATCGATATTTGTAGGCAGTTGATGCTCAACACCGGATGCTGAAGTAATCAGACCGTCACGAATACGCCCAGCCCACGGAGCCATCGGATACCAACCGTTTGTTAATACTCCGCCGCGGAACGGAACAGTAAATTCCATCTCTCGCCATTTGATGGATGTAATTTTTCCACCGCCATCGAGATCGATTGCAACCTGAAATTCTGCATCATCGATAAATTGCATTACACACCCTTTAACTCATGCTTATATGGTGACTGCGCACCTTTTCGAGAACATGTAATTCCTGCAGCAACAGCTGCACGATGCAGAGTCGATTTCAATTCTTCACCAGTCAGATTAAGAATTCCCTTTTCAATCATCGCTTCAACAATAACTGCTCCCACCGTGTCACCGGCACCCACAGTGTCAGCAACTTCAATCTTCACACCAGGAACTTCAACCGCGCCATCAGCCGTAAAGCCAATCAGACCTTGTGACCCACGAGTGACAACAACGAGCGCTGCACCGTCTGATACCCAACGCTTAGCAACCTCTGCATACTCAACGCCTGGATATAACCAAGCCATATCGTCATCACTTACCTTGATGACGGATGAGATAGCAGCCCACTTTTCTACTGACGCCTGATACTTATCGCGATCACCCATCACTGATGGTCGGATATTTGGGTCATAGACAATGGGTGCGAACTCAGCCACACGAATAGCCCAGTCATATAAAACATCAGCACCTGGCTCAATCACAGTGACCAGAGTGCCTATATGGAGCACATTTGGCTTATAGCGAGATGGATCTGGCAACCAATCAAGCGAGAAATCAAAGGTCGCAGTTCCAGCAATCAAGAATTCATAGGACGCACCACCGTCGGAGTCCAGTGTCACCGTTGCTAAACATGTTGGCTTATCACTCGTTAACGCCAAATTTAACTTCACTTCATCATCGAGCAACTCTTTACGTGCAGCAATGCCATATTCATCAGTTGAGATACCGTCAATGAAATATGAATCTAATCCAAGGCGAGCAAGCGCCTTTGCGGTATTTGCCGGGCCTCCACCCACGTGCGGAACGCGAACGCCATCTGCGCCAGGAATTAAATCAATCAGCACCTCACCACAGACCCAGATGCTCATTGCTGTTCTCCCTTGCGCGCCAAGTACTCAGTAATGATTTCAACACCTAACAAATGATCTTCAACCTGCGGCAAGCCGCTGACAATCAAGACTCCAGTTAATCCCAACCCAACAACATTGAGGGCTAGCCCACCACCATGGATTGCATATAACTCTTCCTCTAAACCTTTTTCTGCGTGCCAATCAATTCCTTGCTCTTCAGCAATCACTCGCTCATGAATGGTTGAGCGCCCCGTTAAATTCACAACCCGAGCCTTGCGACCAATCCACCAATCATTTTCCGTATCTGACCCCGGAAGAGATGCATGAAAGACAATCCAATCCTTCATTCGTACTTCAACTGCAATCGGGAGCTTTCGCTCTAAACCAATTGCCTGTGCAATCGCACCGATTTCCAGAGCCTCAGCCTGCGTCAAAGATGACAACTGTAGCGCCTTGGCCTCAAGAGCTAAACCAACGCTCGTAAACCCACCAGTTGTTTCCACCACGCAAGTATCATGGCTCAATGCTGACAATTCCAGAAACTGACCTCGTAGTTCATCCACTCTGCCTCGGAGGCAACGTATTT
>Ga0214917_10005758_pt1 | contig 13123 bp, 9 predicted proteins | sample LL_1208_BB_MetaG_FD_177983 | JGI IMG/M metagenome (GOLD analysis project Ga0214917, IMG submission 177983) | Freshwater microbial communities from Lake Lanier, Atlanta, Georgia, United States - LL_1208_BB | ecosystem: Environmental > Aquatic > Freshwater > Lake | place: USA: Georgia | collected... | reverse complement strand
TGCCTCTTCACCGCCTTCGCCGCGTCGCGACTGTGCATCGGCATTCGCCACCTGCTGCCGGCGTTCGCGCTGTCGGCTCTGGTGGTCGCGGCGGCCGTGGGAGAGGTGGCAAGGCTTGCCGCGCTCCCGCGGCGGGCGGCTGCCTTCGGAATCGCGGGCCTGCTCGCCTGGCTCGCCGCCGAGGCGGCGTGGACCGCGCCACGGCATCTCTCGTATTTCAACCAGTTCGCCGGCGGGCCGCGGGGGGGCGCCCGCCTCCTCGGCGATTCGAACCTCGACTGGGGGCAGGATCTGAAGACGCTCAAACAGACCATGACGATCCTCGGGCTCGACGAGGTGATCCTCTCCTATTTTGGCAACACCGATCCGGCGTTTTACGGAATCCGCTACCAGTATCTGCCCACGATGCTCTACGCGGCGGACCACGGCGACCACGTCGTCGATCCACGGCGGGAGGTGCTCGCGATCAGCGTCAACAATCTGCAGGGCACGTTTTCCCGCCATCCCGAACTCTTCGTGTGGCTCAACGATCGCACGCCGTTCGCCACCGCTGGCGACAGCATCTGGCTGTTTGACATCACGGGCGACGCCGAGGCCCACGCCCGGCTGCAGGCGATCTACCGGGCGGCCGGGCTCACAAAGCTGGCCGCAGCTGAAGCGGCAAAACAAGAGGCGTGCGCGAAAGTCGTCCGCCAGCCGGACGCGGACAGAGCGCACACCATCACTGAACGATGATTCCATTCGTGCTCGTCGCACCGACGCTGCTCGGGCTCGGCTGGCCGCTCGTGGCCCGCTGGCGGGCGGAGCCTGCGCAGCGACTCCTTGCAACCGTCTGCCTGTCGCTGATCGCACAGTACCTCGTCGGGTGGCTGGTCTACACGCTCGACATGCCCGTCGCCTCGGTGTTTGGCCTCGTGCCGCTCGCGATGTCCGGCCTGATCGCGTTTCGCCGTGAGCTTGTGGCTATGCTGGCCGATCCTCTGGTTCGCTCGGTGCTCGTCGCCCAGGCGGCCGTGCTCGTCTGGAATCTCTCCTGGCTCGCCATGGTGCTGTCGTATTCCGGCGGGGGCTGGACCGGCGACTGGTATGGCCACTGGCAGCGGTGCCAGTTTTTCCTCAAGCGGCCGGACGTGAACGTGCTCTTCAACGGGTTCGACCCCCTGCCATCGCGGCCGCCGCTCGTGAACGTCGTCGTGGCCGACTGGCTGGCGATCGTCGGCAATGAGTTTGCCAACTACCAGCTTGCCATGACCGCATGGAGCAGTCTCGCCTTCCTGCCGACCGCGCTCCTCGCCATTCGTGGAGCCCGCTTCATGCAGGGCGGGTCACCCGCGCGGGCGATCGCACTCCTCACGGTCTTCTTCATGGCAAGCCCCATGGCCGTGCAGAACGCCACGTTCGCCTGGACGAAGCTGCCCGCTGCGATGTTTACGCTGGCATCCCTGGAGTTTTTCCTCGCCGCCCGACCGTGGGCCGGCGAAGGCATGCGACCGGTGCCGGGAATCCTCTGCGGCGCGTGCCTGGCGGCGGCGCTGCTGGCCCACTACTCTGCCGCGCCCTATGCGATCGTGCTCGCGGGGGCGTGGCTGGCGGGGGGGCTATGGACCGGGCCGCGGCCCCGGTGGCTGGGCGCGACAGCCGCCGCAGCGGCGGCCGGACTGCTGCTGCTGACAACGTGGTTCGGCTGGGCTCTCGCCATCTACGGCCCCGCCGGCACGTTTCTCTCGAACACGACCGCCACCGACCGCGCCCCCACGCTCACCCTCCATGCAGCCACGGTTGCCGGGAACGTCCTTGACACCGTCGTGCCGCATTTTCTGCGGTCGCTTGACCGGTCCCCGATCCGGCAGTCGAGCCCGTGGGGATTCGTGCGCGATTGGTGGTTCATGTGTTATCAGGCGAACCTCCTCATGATTTTCGGCAGCACGGCGTGGATCGTCGTGCTTGCGGCCGGTCGCCAGGCGCTCCGGCGGCTGCCCGCCCGTCATGCCGCCTCCTGGCTCACCGCGGTCGGGCTGCTCATCTTGCTCGGCCTTGGCTCCCATTCGGGCCGCGACCACTGGGGCGTGGCTCACATCTGCCTGCAGCCGCTTGTGCTCGCCAGCCTCGCCTGCGTCGCCAGTTGCTGGGGAGCACTCGCGATGCCCTTCCGCCGGCTATTGGTCGTCGGAGCGGTGATCGATTGTGTCGTCGGAATCCTACTCCACTACGCGGTGCAGGGATTCGTCATCGACCGCTGGCTGGAACCTGATCGTCCGATCGCTGCCTTCGCCCGCACCTATAATCTCACCGCATATGACAACTTCGTCGTCAAGCGGGGTGCCGATTGGACGTTCGTCGGCGACACGTTCGCCGAGCGGCAAGGCATCCCGGTCGCGGTGGCCCTCGCGATCCTCGCCGTGAGTCTCTGGGACATCCGCCGGCAATCCGTAGCCGCCGACGCCCAACCCATGCAACCCTGATATGACGCCCCACTCGCTCCTCGTCACCGGGTCCTCCGGCCTCATCGGCAGTGAGGTTGCGGCCCATTTTGATGCCCGCGGCTGGCACGTCCACGGCGTTGACAACAACCAGCGGGCCGTGTTCTTCGGCCCCGCCGGCGACACGCGGTGGAACCAGGTGCGGCTGGCCTCGTCGCTGCGGTCGTTCATTCATCACGAACTCGACATCCGCGATCGCGAGGGCGTCCTGCGGCTCGTGGCTGAAATCAAGCCCGCCGCAATCGTCCACACCGCCGCCCAGCCCTCGCACGACCGGGCCGCCGCGATCCCGTTCGACGACTTCGACACCAACGCCGTCGGCACGCTGAACCTGCTGGAGGCCGCCCGCCGGGCCTGCCCCGAGAGCCCGTTCGTCCACATGAGCACGAACAAGGTCTACGGCGACGCCCCCAACGAGATCCCGCTCGTCGAGCTCGCCACCCGCTAGGACTACGCCGACCAAGCGTTTTTGCACGGCATCCCCGAGTCGTTCCGCATCGACTCGAGCAAGCGCTCGCTGTTCGGCGCCTCGAAGGTGGCCGCCGACGTGGCCGCCTTCATCGAGCGGTTCATCGCCGCCCCGCGGCCGGCGGCGGTCTACAACATCGGCGGCGGCAAGGCCAATTCGTGCTCGATCCTCGAGGCCTTCGAGATGGCCGCCAGCCGCACGGGCAAGCCGATGGACTTTGTCTACTCCGAGCAGGCCCGCGAAGGCGACCACATCTGTTATTACTCCGACCTGCGAAAGATCGAGGCCGACTACCCGGGCTGGTCGCCCGAGATCACGCTCGCCGAAACCTTCGACCAGATCGTCGAGGCCTGGGAGCGCCGACGCCGGGAAGTGACGCCATGAACATCCTCGTCACCGGCGGCTGTGGATTCGTGGGCGGCGCGATCTCCCGTGGGCTCGTCGCGCATCTGCCCGGCTGCCACGTCACCGCGCTCGACAACCTGCGGCGGCAGGGCGCCGAGACCAACCGCGAGCCGCTTGAAACCCTCGGCGTCGCAGTGGTCCATGGCGACGTCCGCCTCCAGAGCGACGTGGACGCCCTCGGCCCCTTTGACTGGCTGATCGACGCGGCGGCAGAGCCGAGCGTGCTTGCTGGCACGGCCGCCGGCGCCGCGGCGGGCTCGGCGACCACGCCACGCCAGCTCGTTGAGCACAACCTGCTCGGTACCGTGAACCTGCTCGAAGCCGCGGCACGGCACCGGGCGGGCGTTGTGATCCTCTCCACGAGCCGCGTCTATTCGATTCCGGCGCTCGCGGGCCTGCCGCTCGTCGAAGCGCAGGCACGCCGCGGCCCCGCGTTCGCAATCGACATGTCGCAGCCACTGCCGCCGACCGCGAGCCCGGCCGGGGTCACCGAGGCGTTTTCGACGGCCGCACCAGTCTCGCTCTACGGCGCAACCAAGCTCGCAAGCGAGGCTCTGGCCCTCGAATACGGCCATCGCTACGGCACGCCCTGCATCATCGACCGCTGCGGTGTGATGGCCGGTGCCGGCCAGTTTGGCCGGGCCGATCAGGGAATCTTCAGCTGGTGGATCCGGCAGTGGATCGCGGGCCGACCGCTGGCCTACATCGGCTTCGGCGGCCGCGGGCTCCAGGTCCGCGACTGCCTTCACCCCGACGATCTCGTCGCCCTGCTCATCAGGCAGCTCGCCTCGCCGCCTTTGGCCCCCGAGATCTTCAACGTCTCGGGCGGAGCCGCCTCCGCGACGAGCCTCGCGCAGCTTTCGCAGTGGTGCCACGAGCATCTGGGACAATATCCGGGCGAGCAGCCGATCGCCGCCGCCGCCGAGACGCGGCCCTACGACCTCCCCTGGGTGGTGCTCGACCATGCCGCCGTCACCGCCCGCTATGGCTGGCAGCCCTGCAAGCGTCCAAGCGACATCTTTGCCGAGATCGCCTCAGCGGCAGCAGCGCTGCCAAGGAGCACGGTCCCTCACGCTTTCCTCACAACCCGAAAGTAGTTTTCATTTTTCTGCGAGCGAAGGACACAGGCCATGGACGATCCGCAACTTCCTGCTTCCCGTGGCGCTACCTCCCAGCCCAACACGGTGGCCTTCGCCGACCGGCCAGTGCCCGCGGCCCTGACACTCCTCTCCATCGTGATCCCGGCCCGCGACGAGGCCGGCTGCATTGCCTCCACGGTCGAACACCTGCACCTGGAACTTTCGCTCCACAAGGTCCCGCATGAGATCGTGGTCGTGGACGACGGCAGCACCGACGCCACGCGGCAAATCCTCGAGGCCACGGCTGAAAAGATCCCAACGCTCGTGCCGGTGAAAAACCCCGGCCCCCACGGCTTCGGCCGCGCGATCCAAAAGGGGCTCGCCACGGCCTCCGGCGACGCGATGGTGATCATGATGGCCGACGAGAGCGACGATTGCCGCGACGTCGTCCGCTACTGGCAGGCCCTCGGCGAGGGCTACGACTGCGTGTTCGGCAGCCGGTTCATGAAGGGGGGCGGCACGATCGACTACCCCTGGCTCAAGTGGGTCTTGAACCGCCAGGCCAATCTTTTCATCCGGCTGCTCTTCGGTATCCGCCTGAACGACACGACCAACGCCTTCAAGGCGTACCGCCGTGAGGTGATCGAGGGCTGCCTGCCGATCCTTTCGCCCCACTTCAACATCACGGTCGAACTGCCGCTCAAGGCGATCGTCCGCGGCTACTCCTGGAAGGTGATCCCGATCACCTGGCGGAACCGCCGCACGGGTGTCGCCAAGCTCAAGATCCGCGAGATGGGCAGCCGGTATTTCTTCATCGTGGCTTATATGTGGCTGGAGAAGTATTTCAGCCGGGGGGACTACCGACGGCGCGAGCCCTGAGGTCCGGGCAGGTCTCGGTGCCCGCAGCACTGGCACCGGCTACCGCCGCTCGTAGATCCTCACGCTCCCGAGACCCGAATACCTCACCTGCTCACGACCGACGTAATGGCGGGCGATGTAGTCGCCGAGTTCGGGAAAGGTCTCATGCCCGCCGAGACGACGATCGATCAGAGCCGGACCGAATACGGGCCAGATGATCGCCGGGAATCCGACAGGACACACCGCATCGATGAACAGCCGTGGTTTGTTGGCGCGCAGGTCCTCCACAAACCGGCCCGCCGCTACCGCATCGGGTACGGGGGCGACATCGCGTACCGCAGGCCTGCGGGCGGCGTCCACGTAAATATCAGCCCGCCATCCCCAGACGGCGATTTCCTCGTGCGTTGCCGACAAGGCTGCTGCCCTCATAGCCTCTGCTGCGGACGGCTGGGCAGACGTCGTCGCCAAACGTTGGAGGGCCGGCCGGCCCTCGAGGAACGGTGCGCCGGCAGCCCAGCAAGTTATGGCTGCCGCCGAAGACACGGCCAACGCCGGAACGACGGATGGACGAACAAGCCATCCCGCGGTCCGATCGGCGTGCTGCTCCAGACCGAAGAGGGCGAAGCCGATCGTTAGGATGCACGGGAGCGTCAGCAGCATCAGGTAATGCCGGAAGTCGTACCCGGGTTTCGCGATGCAAAACGCCGTCGTGGCCACGAGGATGCCGCACGCGATCCAGCCGCCCTGCATCCCGCGCTGCGTCATAACGTCTCGCTGCCATCCCCTGCGCGCGAGCGCGGCGATCACGATCACGACCGTCGCTGTGCCCAGTATCGTGAAGAGACGACTTTGCCAGACAAGCCTGACAAATCGCATGGGGAACGGTGTGCCTCCAGCCCGGCGGTCTCCGTACGCGAGATTGGCGTCGATGTAGAGACGCATCATTTCTTCCCAGGCTCCGCCCCGCCACACGACCCATAGGATCAGGCAAGGCACCACCAGCCCACCCGCGACAAAGGCCGTCGCGAGCCGGAGGCGGTGCTGGATGGGCCGCGTCATCATCAGGATCGCTACCGTGACGACGGTGCTGATCACCAACGCCATCGGCCCCGCCTGAAGCTTCGAAAACGGCACGCTTCCGGCGCACATGCCCGCTACCACGAGCCAGCCAAACGCCGCGCGCATGGATTTGGCCCGCAGGCCGAGTGCCGCCGCCTGGGCACATCCGGCTAGCAGCACAAGCGGGACATTCTCGCTGGACAAATGGACGAAGTCGTTGTCCCCCGTCCGACTGAGAAGCAGTGCGACGGGCATCGTGGCACATCGAGCCGGCATCTCGGCAGCGACGATACGCAGCGTGCCATACGCAAGACAGACCACCAGAACCTGCAAACCGAGAGCGAGGAAATGGGTGGTCGGGTAGTTGAGCGGGACTCCACACCGCCAGAGCCCCGCGAGCAGCCACGGAGTGAGCGGCCCACTGGTGCCCGAATGCGTAGCCCGCCAGGGCACGACATCTACGGTGTAACGGGCCGCTTGAGCAAGGAAGCAACTTTCGTCTGGATTGAGTTCGCGCGACACCGACAGCCAAGGCCAGCGACCCACGAACATCATGGCCGCGATTGCCAGGCAAAATATCGCCGGCGATGCGACGACGCGGCGAATCAGAGTTCGACCTTGGCTAGCGTGGCATCGCTGCGGAAGCACGAACCCGTGAAGCGCCGCCTGAACAAGTGCGGCCCAGATGGGGTGAGACATTGCAGGGGGGTATGACTATTCGTTGTGCTGGATCGCCCCCCCAACTATGCCCCCCCGTGCGGTGATTCGCAACCTCGGGCAACAATCCCGCACGACCCCCGTTTCGAGTTGGCTCACATGCCGCTCACATCGCCGGCGTACGGTGGCGCTCGTCGACGAGATGCACTGTCATGCGCATGAAGAACCCCCGCATCCTGCTTCACACTGCCGTTCGCGCCGCCCAGCCTGAACGCGGCTGGCACCGCCCCGGTGAACTGGCGGTCGCGGCGATTCTCTTGGCGGCGGTGGCGGTCGGGATCGTCCGCGAGGTGCGGGCGGCGTACGGACCATTCAACGAGTGGTCGGTCGGAGAGTGGCTGATCAATTACCACGGCGGCTTCATCCGCCGGGGACTGCCGGGGGAGGTGATCCACTGGCTCGCCACCGTCTGGCATGTCAGCCCGATCACATCGGCAGTGGCCGTGAGTCTCGTCTCCTACGGCATGCTCGCGGTGCTTGTCTTCCTCCACGGCATGGGGCTCCTCTTTATGCCGACCATGCTGTCGGCGGTCGCACTCGGAGCTTTTCCACTGGGCGGCTACCTGATCCGCAAGGACGCGTTCTTGCTCGTGTTATTCGCAATTGCGGTGACGATCACCGCGTCGGCTTCTCGGTCGGGATCGCCCATGCGAATGCTGACGGGCTTCCTGGCGACCAACGTGCTGGCGGTCGTCGCAATCCTCTCCCACGAGAGCTTCGCATTCTTCGGGCTGCCGGGCCTCGTGCTCATCGCGGCCACAACCGGCGGCCGCCTGCGGCCAGCCCGAGGGCTGCTGTGGATTCTCCCGGCGATCGCGGCCATGGTGGCTGTCTTGACCAGCACCGGATCACCCTCGCACGCGGCGGCGATCCATGCTTCGTGGCAGCATCTTCCCGAACCGCTGCCTCCGGGAAGGCTCGCCGATCCCCGCGGCCCACAGGGGGCTATCTGGTTTCTGAAGCATACGCCGCGCGAGGCGGCCGGTGCAGCAAGGATCGTCCTCGAAAAGGTTGACCGGCAGATTTTCTGGGAACCTGTCATGTGGTTCCTGACGGCGCTTGCTGCTCTGTGCTTCGTCAGAGAACGGCCTTACCGTCCACATGCCTCGCATGCGGACGGTGATAACCAAAGGACAGGACTCTGGCTGGCAATCGCCCTTGAAGGCCTCGCCATCGCACCGCTTTTTCTGATCGCGTACGACTGGGGCCGCTGGATCGCACTCTGGCTCACGTCAAGCATTCTCATCGCTCCATACTTGGTCGATTCACACTCCGCACTTGCATCCGTGGGTACTCTGAGAGTGGTGGCGAGTTTGACCTCTCGCATGACCCGCTGGGCCGACGCCCTCCCTCGGGCTCCTGAGACGCTGCCGTGGTTTCTGCTGGTCTTCGGAAACCCCGGCTGGAGTTGGGAACTGACGCGCTACGCCAAGAGCACTCCGCTGGGAACGCTTCTCGACCTGGTGATGCCGTGATCGTCAATGAGCCGGCCAGCCCCGGAAGGCACCTGACCATTCCTCGCCTGCTCATCGCGGCGGCAGCACTCGTGCTTGCGTTGCAGGCTGGCCTGCGACTGCTCTCGTTGCCCTTCAGGATCTGGGACAATGTGAAGATTGCCCAGATTGTCGGCGTGTGGCGCGGGCTGCCCATCTACCCCGGGCCCGGAGAGGCGGTGACCGATTGGATCTATGGCCCGGTCGGACCCATCGTCTTCGGGCCGGCATGCCTGGGAACCTCGGCTGACGCGATGGTGCTTCTGGGTGGTGCGATCAATCTGCTGCTGGCGATCGCCCCGCTCGCGATCGCCGTATGGCTCGCCACCCGCCGGGACGCCACCGCCACCCTGATCGCCACGGTCGCACTCGTGGGACTCTCGCTCACGGTCACGTCGATGTTCGAGGTCGCCTGCGTCATCCAGATGGAGGCTGTCGGCCTGGCGTTCATCGTCGCGCCGGCATGTGCGGTCGTCCCTAGTGGCACCCTGCGGGCGATCACCGCAGCCGGCCTGCTGCTGGCCCTCGCCGTCTGGACGAAACAGACCTTCGCCTTCGGTGCGGCCGGGCTGGTGCTGTTCACCGCCGTGCACGGCGGACTGCGGCGTGCGTGCCTGCTTGCCGGCGCGACATTCGCCGCGTGCGTCGCCCTGGCGATCGTCTTCTTCGCCTGGTTCGACCGCGAGCGGATGTGGTTTTGGATGATCGAGGTGCCGTCGCGGCAGCCCTGGGTCGAACTCCTCACCGGCCGCCCATGGGACCTCGGGGCCGTGGTGGTCGAAGTGACCCGTCATCTCTGGGTGGCAGCGATCATCGCGGCCGGCGGGGCCTGGGGATGTCGCCAGGCCCGCGTCAGTCCGTCGCCGATCGCCGCCGCCCTCCTTTGGGCGGCGGCGGCACAGCTACCCGTCGCGGTGGCTGGGCTCCAGAAGGTCGGTGGCACGTGCAACCACCTCGGCGTGATTTCGCTGCTGGCGGCCACGGCCGGCATCATCATGCTCTTGGCCGCCGCGAAGCGGACGATCTCGCCGGACCGGCTTCGAAATGTTGTTTTCCCGGCGGTCGCGATCGCCGCCGCTGCGTCGTCCTGCCTGGCCGGGCTGCCACTGCGGGTCGCTGCCCGCATCGTCGCCGGCGGCCCGTCCCCATTGGCACGCTGCACGGCCCTGGCGGCGGATCGACCGGGCGAATTCTACTTTCCATGGCAACCGCTCGCTTCCTTCGTGGGCGAGGGGCGGCTCTATCATGTGGATTACGGACTTCTCGATCTCAGGTTCTCAGGCTTCGAGATGTCGGAAGAATGGCTGATGGCCGGGCTGCCCGCGCGGCTCGCGTATGTGGTCTGCCCCGATCCGCCCTTTACCGCCGAAGTCATCGCGCGCCTCGGCCCCCGGCTGGAGCCGGCCACCGACCTGCGGATGCCCGGATTCCAAGTGTATGCCGTCCGCCCCCATCCCGCCCGCTGACGCGTCCCCCGGCACGGTCGGTTTCACCGCGATGAATGCCTCTGATGACCCGCTCCGTCCTGAGCACTCACCGTGGGATGCCAGGCTCGCATGGGTCCTGTGCTCGCTCATGGTGCTTGCCGCAGTCCTGCGAATCGCGGCCAGTTGCAACGATCTCGCGCTCGACGAAATCTGGACGCTGAAACTCATCGAGACCTACGTCCGGCATCCAGCCGATCTTATTCGTGGCGTGATGCGGCATGACAACAACCACCTGCTCAACACGCTCTGGATGTATGCGTTGGGACCGCACCTTCACGCCCTCGTCTACCGGCTGCCTTCCGCGGCAGCCGGCACGGCTGCGGTCTACGCGGCCTGGCTGTTCGGAAAATCCCGCGGCCCGGCCGCGGCGATCGCATGTGCCGCCGTTGTCGCCATCGACCAGGTGCTCGTCCATGCCGGCTCCGAAGCTCGGGGATACGGCATGCTGTCGCTGGCCACCGTCGTAGCCCAAGTCGCTCTCTTGGCGGGGTTCGGCCAGTCCAGCGACGAGGCCCGTCCGGCACCGCTGGTGCCGCCGTGGGCTGTCGCCTTCAACGTCACGGTCGCGATCGGGCTGCTGGCCCACCTCACCTTCGTGATCGCATACGCGGCGGGCCTCATCTGGTCGGTCGGACGGTCGGCCTTCGATCGCCGCGAGTCATTCGGACGCCTGGTGGCCAGACTTGCGATCTGGCACGCCGCTCCGACCTCGATCTTAGCCGCGATCACCTTCGGGTTCGTACGGGGGATGCAGTATGGCCGTGGCCCTCGCAACGACTTCTTCACCGCGGTTGTGGAAACCTGTTCCGCGATCGCTGGGGGTCCGCTCGAGATGCCGTGGGCGTATGGTGTCGCGGCGCTCACCCTTGTGGCGGGCTGCCTGGCGATGGCCAGTTGCTATCGGCACGATCGACCGCGGGCGTGGCTGATGCTGCTTTCCGTTTTTCTGGTGCCCGCCGGCGTCTATGCGTGCTTTCCGATCGCATTCTATGCCGTTCGACTCTTTCAGGTGCCGGCCCAGACTCTCGCTCTCCTCGTGGCCAGCGAGTGGCCGTCGCTGGCCGGCCGGATGAAGAGCCCACTGCCGATGGTTCTCTGCGGAGCGTTCGTCATCGCCAATCTCTCCCGCGACGCGACGCTCATCGGCCGCGGCCGCGGCGGCTACGTGCGGGCGATCCGCCACATGATCGACACGAGCCCGGAGGCGTCTACGCCAGTCACGGCCTCCTGCGTCAGCGACTTCCGCACGCAGATGCTCCTCGAGTATCACCAGGCCACGCTGCCGTGCAGAAAGGTGCGGCTCTATCAAGATGACCTACCGCCGACCGGAGCTGAATGGTTCATCATCGAGGATCATCGCCATGGCGGCACCGCGGCCCGGCGGATCGCCGATCGCCATGGCAACGTCTACGGACACGATCTGAGCGTGCGGGGCGGCGGCATCGCCCCCATCCACTGGCATCTCTTTCGCCGGGTTCTCGCCCGCCCCTGAGCAAAACGCTACGGGCCGCCCGACTGCCCCCCGCCGGCCGCCGCCAGCCGACGGGCCTCGACGAGCGCGTGGGTGTATTCCGGCGCGAGCCTGCCGAAGCCGCCCTTTGAGTCGTATCCCGCGATCGCCTCCAGCGCCCGTTCGTAGGCGGCCACTGCGGCCGAGTAGTCGCCTCTTGCCATGTGAATCTCCGCGAGGTTGCGAATGATCCGCGGGTCGCGGGTGCGGTCGTGCTCGATGGCGAGGGCGGTCTTTTCCGCGGCGAGTTCGTAGAGCCGAGCGGCTCTTTCCCCCTCCGCCGCCTCGGCCTCCCGCTTGAGCAGGTGCCCCCAGTTGTTGTAGCCCAGGGCGTGCCGCGGGTTCGTCGCCACCGTCCGCTCGAAGCATCCAAGCGCCTCCGCATCCCGGCCGCCGTCGAGCAGGAGCCGGCCGAGGTTGTAGTGGGCCATCCAGGCGGTGGGGTTCTTCGCGATCGTGTCGCGCCACAGGGTTTCCAGATCGGCGTAGGCATGCCCCTGCCGCCAGGCGAGGAGCCCGAGCGTGGCGATGAGCATCGCGGCGGCCACCCGGCCGGTGGGCAGCGGCAGTCGGCGGGCGAGCCCGGCGCATGCTGCGGCGCCCAGGCAGATCAGCGGAATGCTCGCGAGATACTGGAAGTGGTCGGCGACGAACGAGAAGAGCATCGGATAGACGTTGAAAAACCCGAGCGCCGGCACAAGCGTTCCGGAGAAGACGAGCACCGCCACGAGCGGCCCGCGGCCCAGCCCGCGGAGCGGCGCGAGACCGCGCGGCAGCGGCAGCGGTGGCGACAGCGCTGCCCAGCCAAGCACCGCGAGAAGCGCAGCCCAGCCGAGCGGATAGAGATATTGCCAGGCCTCGCGGGCATCGATCTCCCAACGCGGGTAGACGAAGATGAGCGGCGCGGGCCAGACGAGCTTGGCCGCGTAAAACCAGAGGGCCCGGCCCGCGATCAGGCACCGCTCGACCGGCGTGAACGCCCAGTCCGGCCCGCTCGCGCCGACGTGCTGCTTTTCCATATGCGCCGTGTGCAGGGCTAGGGCCAAGCCGACGACGAACATCGGCACGAGCGCGGCCCATTCGCGTTTCGTCGGCCAGCCCCGCTTCCACCAGGTGACGAGCACGATCACGGCCGGCAGCGAGCAGGTGACCGTTTTGCTCAACAGCGCCGCCACGAAGGCGACGAACGCGAGGGCATACCAGCCGAGCCCCGAGCCCGCTGGGGGCTCTTCCCTGCCCGTCGCATCCAGCGGCGAAAACCGCAGGTAGGCCAGGAACCCGAGCAGATAGAAGAACCCCGAGAGCACGTTCTTCCGTTCACTGATCCAGGCCACCGACTCGACGTGCACGGGATGCACCGCGAACACGGCCGCCGCGAGCCACGGGCAGGGCACGCCGAGCCGCGTGAGCAGGATCCACAGCAGCCCGGCATTGAGCCCGTGCAGGATGACGTTCACCCAGTGGTAACCGGCGGGGTTCGTGCCCCAGATCCGGTGCTCGACCCAGAACGTCGTGAAGACCAGCGGGTAGTACTGGTCGGTCGCCCCCGGACGCAGCCAGATCGCC
>Ga0214917_10005757_pt1 | contig 13125 bp, 7 predicted proteins | sample LL_1208_BB_MetaG_FD_177983 | JGI IMG/M metagenome (GOLD analysis project Ga0214917, IMG submission 177983) | Freshwater microbial communities from Lake Lanier, Atlanta, Georgia, United States - LL_1208_BB | ecosystem: Environmental > Aquatic > Freshwater > Lake | place: USA: Georgia | collected... | reverse complement strand
TAAAAATCCAGCACCTTCTAATGTTCCTAAACCTATTTCTGATGCAGCTTGTATTCCTGCATTAATAAAAGCTTCACTTGTAGGTTGATTGATTAATCTATTTTGTTCTCTTGTTCTTCGACCCATTGGATCATTAGCAGCCATAGCAAGATTTCTATCATACTTATTGCTTTCACCAACAAAAATAGTTTGTAATAAATTAGGTTCGTTATTAACTTTTAATTTAGTTACATCAACAGCACCTTTTAAGTAACTTTTACTATTATCAGGGTTTATTATAGACTGATTAGACATAGTTTGTTTTTATTTGATTCCTACAATTTCTTTTAATCCTTCAAGATTATTATCTGCAACACTTACTTTATATTCTTGTCCTTTATCAAATTTATTTGTTTCAGGATTAAATATTCCTTCAGTAAATTTTATTACTAAATCAGTACCTATTAATTCATTATTAGCACCAAATTTAGGGTCTGATATAAGAGATATAGTACCTACTTTAGTATTATTATCTAAAGTACTACCATCATAACTACTTGTAGGAATAATAGTCATTCCAACAGATTGTTGTCCATTACTAAGATTTTGCATTGAAACACCAACTAATGGTGGAACATAATCATATCTAATAGCTTTTCCAGGATGTTCTAATGATTTTAATATAGGTTGATGAAGTAAACTTCTATTTTGTTGTTCAGGAGTTGCAGTATCAATAAAATATTTATTCCCTTTTTTATCTTTTATTACATAAGTATTAGGATATAATATATTATTTTCATCAAACTTTCCTATAATTTTATATTCAGTTTCATCTTCATTATTTTTCTTCCAACTTAAAGATTCTAAACCTGTTTCTAAATCTGCTATTTCAGTATCATCAGGTATTATTTTTTTATTATTTTTATCTACTTTATAAACATTAGTTAAATTAACTACACCACTTAATTGTGATGCTATATTAGATATTGAAGTTTTATCTATCTCATTTTTATTATCAGGAGTAATTAATTGTTGAGATTGAAGTAAAGGTTGTTGATTAGATTTAAATCTTTTTAATGCTGTCATATTTAATTCATTAACAGACATCTTACTATTTTCTTTTGATAAATTAGTAGCTATTTCTCTAAGTCCTGGTAATTCTTTATCAAGAAAATCTATTATTTTTTTATCTTTAGTATAATCTAACTTAGCTAAATTAACAGCTTTTAATCCTTCTCCTGTAACAAGTTTGCTACCTTCCATTGTTATTAATCCACCTTCTTTTGAAGAACCACTAACTCCTACAATAATTTTATCTTTTACTGATTTACCACCTTTAGTTTTACCAGTTAATGATTGATATTGACCATTAGTTTGTCTTTGATATATATTACCTTCAGCATCTTTATAAAATCCATTTAACACATTTCCATTCTCTACTTTCATTTCATCATCAACAGTTATTCCTGTAGTTAGTTTAAGAGCAATATTACCTTCATCTTTAAGTGGTACATTAATAAGTATTCCTCTATCAAGAGCAGCTTGTTTTTCATCTTCTCTATCTATTGCATTTTTAAGTCTATGTAATTGAAGTTGGTCAGTTTTAAATAATGATATATCTTTTTTAGTATAAGCAGCTGCATCAGCAGAACTATATACTATATCATTTAACATCTTCATAGCTTTTTCAGTACCATATACACGTTGTAAATCTTGAAGATAAGCAAAAGCTTTAGGGTCAGCCATTACAGATTGCATTGTACCATTAAATACTGTTTGAAAATCTACAATTTCATTAGTTATTTTATGTGTATAAATACCATCAGATTGTAATACATAATTTTCATCAGCTTTATATTTACCAGCTATATCATCTGACATCTTTTTTAAATCAACATAAGCAGCTGGTTGTCCACCTTGAAATGTATTATATTCTCCATTATCATTATAAGATTTAAATTTACTTGCATTACTTACATAATGATTATAAATATCTTGACTAATATCTCCTTTAGCTAATCTTGATTTTAAATCTTCATTCCATTTAGATAATGCTTCAGCATTAGCTTTAAAATTATAAGCTACACCTCCAGGTTGATTGGCTTCAATCATAAAAGCTTTTATATCTCTTAATGCTTTTACTCCTTCTAAAGAATTATTAGTTCTAAATGTTTCTACAGCTTTATCTTTAGCTTCTTTTATTGGATTTATATATCTACTTTGTACATCTTGAGCATCATTATTTAAGTGTACTGGAGGTTGTATTATTGATACATCATCAAATAATGACTGCATTCCAGTAGCAATATTAGTTAAAGGAGTTATATCAGGAACAAGATTTCTCTTCTCTGGCACATATAGTGTAGGGTCTAATTTTGCAAATGTTTTTCTAAATCTACTTATAGCCATTGTTTATTATTTTTCAGACTTTAGTCTAGCTTCTTCTTCTTTTAATATTTTTCTAGTATTAGATGTTTGTCCAAATAATTTTGGTATATTTGTATAGTCACCTTTTTCAATCATCTTTAATATTTGTTCTAAATTATTACCTGATATTACATCAGGATTCTCAAATGCTGATTGAATGATTTTAAGTTTAGCATTTTGTACAGCTAATTTATCTTGTTCATTAGCTATATCTTGTTCATTACCTTGTTTCATAATCTCTGTTCCAAGATTATTTATATTCTCTACAAATGCAACTCTAGCATCTTGTGTAGCAGCTTTATTCATTAATGTATTCTCATCAAATCTAGCTAACTCTTGTTGTATAGCTGATGCTCTTCCTAATTCATAATTAGCTTTTTGTGCAGCTAATTGATTCATTATTTGTTGTTCTTGTACTTTTAATCCTGCTGCTTGTTGTCCAGCTCTTTGATTTACTGATTGTAAATTAGAAGTAAGTTGTCCAGCAGTAGTAGCCATATTTCTAATAGCTTCTTGAGATTTACCTCTAGCTTGTTCTACTTCATTTAATGCTGGATTCATTGAAAATCCTGTAGCTCTACTGATAGCAGCATCAGCTCTACCAAAATCAGGAAGTCTTAATGTTTCTTTTTGTGCTGGTTGTAATGCACTAAATAATGAACCAGCCATTGCAGAACCTTTTAACATTAATCCACTCTTTAACATTTCTGATAATTTATCTTTTTGTTTAGGAGTTTCTACTACATCTAAAGATTTTCCACCAGGAGTTAATCCTTGATTAGGATAAAAAGTTTTTAAAGCATTAGATATTCCTGAAGTATCATAATCTTTTATTCTTTCAAGATTATCTTGGTTAAACATTGCAGGATTATTATATGTAGTTCTTCCAGCAAAATCTACTAATCCTGATGATTGTTGTATTTGTAATGGAACACCTGAAAGTTCACTAATAGATGGATTTTTATTTGTAATAGGTGTAGGAACTACATTTAATTTAGGTTGGTTATTTGTAACAGAATTAGTAACAACATTTGCTGAATTTTGTCTATTATTTTTAGTAGTAGTTACTGGAGTATTGGTTTTTGATTGTTGTTCAACAGATTGTGGATTAAAAAATCTATAACTACCATCACTAGGATTTCTTATTACCATTTTATAATCAGGAGTCATAAATACTTTATTATTAGTATGATCACCTTGAGGATTAGCTTGTAATTGAATTGCGTTTGATGCAGGATATAATAAGTTAGAATCAAAAGAGTAATCACCAATCTTTTGCATTCTAGAAATTTTATCTCCACCATTACCATATTTAGGTAATGGTTTAACATTTAGTTTACCACCATTTTTAGCATAAGTTGTATTTGGTAATCTCATAGCACTTCCTTGAGTTTGTAAATCTTGAACTGATGTTTTATCAAACATAGCTTTTCCTAAATCAATAGCATAAGGTGCTAATTGCATTGCAGCACCAACTCCTTGTCCAATTGGACCTAAAGCACTTACAGCACCAGCTACTGCTGATAATGCTCCTTTAAAATTATTCTTTTTATTCTTTTCAATTACAGGTTGTGGAGTTGCTTCATTTTGAGTATTTACTTGCATTCCAGTATTAGCTGCTTCAGCTGTAGTCTTAGGAGTTGTTGTTGGAAGTGTAGGTAATGCTATTGGATTAGTTTCTAATTTAGGAGTAGTTGTTGTTCCAAGTTTTATTTCAGGAGCTGTAGCTATTTGAGTTGTATCATTTTGTTTACTATTAGCTACCATTGAATCTACAATAGATCTACTACCTTTTAATAGAAAACCTCCAGGATTATATTTCTTTAACATACCACCTAATGCTGCTTGTTGCATTTGTGATTGCTCTTGTTGAACTTTTAATATCTCATTTAATTTAACTGATTTATTAAGTAGATTATTTCTTGTATTATAACTTATTCTATCATTACCTTTATGTGTATTAGCTTGTTTAGCTAATTTAGCTATTCCTAATTGTTCTGATAGTATGTAGTTATCTTTAGGATTATTAGGATTATATCTATAGTTGTATTCTCCACCTTCAACTTCAGCTACAGCTTTATTAATATCTTTAGTCTTGTTGCCTAAAGCATTAACCATTATTCCTCCTTGTTCATGTTTGTTACCTTTATATTTCTTTAAAGATAAACCTGGTGCTATATTCTTCATTATGATATACTTAGCTGTTGTTTAGATTTCATTATATCAAGTATTATACGTTTTCCTTCTCCATTGAAAAAGAATCTTACATAAAAATACTTATCTTTTATGGATATTTGATTCCATTGTGATGCATTATAGTTAACGTTAGTTGCAACAGCATCTATTGGAAAACTACTTTGGATGTCATTCCACGCTTTACTCATTACAGGACTATCTGTAGCTAAATCTCTAATAGCACTAATTCTGTAATTTCTTTCTCTATTACTTACTGTTTTTCTAGTATTACTCCAATCAATATTATAATCTGATTTAGGAATTAATTCTTGTAATCCAGTTGATTGTTGTTTAGTATATATCATAAACCTATCAAACGTAGGATAGTTTGTATTCTTCCAAGATTTAGTATTATTATCCCATTCTAGTGTTACAGCATAATAATCAATAGCATCTAAATCTACTGTAGTAGGAGCATTAATAACATACTCAAATATACTATCTTTAAATTCTCCATAAAACTCATTATAGATTCTACTATCATGTGAATATAATCTACTATTTACAGTACTAAATAAAGTATCAAAACTATTAAAAAAATATTTAGGATGATAACTATGAAAACTAATCCATGCTTTATAGTTAAAACTATAACTTATAACAAATGATTTATTCTCTGTTTTATCAAACTCATCTCTTTTATAAACCATTAGTCTTTTAAACTGTGGGTCATAACCTAGTAATACATGTCCAGTTATTGTTGGTAGATATTCTTTAAACCATTGATTACATCCTGAATTAATATCTGTTAATTCTTGCATTCCTTCAGAGAATAAATATATCTGTCCAGTTCTATCATCTACTGATACAAATCCAAATTCAGTAGCTATAAAATCTTTAGTTCCTCTACCACCACCAAAACCATAATCTATCTTTCTTATTTCTTGTGGTGGTATAGATAAGAAATCTCCAGTACCTATATATAGTGTACTTACATCTGTATTAATCTCTTGTGGATTTGGTGACATTACAAACATACTTTTTGTAGTACGAACTAATAATCTATTACTACTATAGTTTAATGCTGTAATAGGTGATGTACCTACTGATGTAAAATTATTAGCTAAGTATGTTTGAAAGAAGTCTGATTTATCTTCACTAAATGATGCAGCAGACCATATTATTCTATTAGGAAATTTAGCAGAACAATCTTCACAATAATTCCAATTAGCTGGTAATGGGAAATAAGTTTTTCCCATAAACAATCTATTTAAGTCTTTATTATATGCGTAGTATTCTTTTGTTTCATTTATTCCATATCTAAGTAATCTATCATCTTTTGTAGATTCTCTATCTCCTTCATCTAATTCTCCTATCTTATTAAAGAAGTAATTAGCTAGACCTTGAAAGTATGATTTATTTTTATAATCTACTAAAGTAAATCCATTAAATACTTCATTCTGTTTAGTTCCTACAACTCTATAATTAAGATTATATTCTGATTCTAATAATACTTCTGTATATTCTACAGTATATAATTCTCTATCTCTACCAATAGATGCTATTACTCCACCAATACCTGATACTAAAGTTAAAGCAGCTGTTAAAGCTATACCAGCACTTTCATCTCTATCTTCTAAAAAGAATGTTGTAAGTCTAAATCTACTAATATAAATATCTCCATTGTAATAATCTACAGTATCTGTAGTTTTATTCATAGTAGGAGTTAATGCTTTGTATTGTAAATTATTAATAGAAGCATAAGGTCTTGTAGCTTGTTTCTTTAATACATATCCTAATTGTTGTTCTGTTTTCTTTGCTGTTATATCTGTAGCATTGAATGGATATTTAAGTTTTACAAAACTTACATCATTAGATTGAAATTGATTAGCATAGACTTCATTACCAACTTCATATTTACTATAACTATTAACGTAATAAGTATCTGCAACTGTTTGATAAATAGGATTATTACTTGAGCTAGAATAATTATAATTTCTATTAAATAATCTTGTTACAGCATGTAATACAGGATTCACATATATTCTTAAAAATTCATTTTTAACTTTCTGAAATAAATCTCCTTTAATTTTACCTTTTCTATTAGGTAATATTATTTCATCTTTAGCTTCATTATACCAAACTGTAGGAGTATCTGTAGCATCTAAATCAAATACACAAGGAATACTAATATAATCAGTTCTAATTCCTTCTCCAGCTAATTCTTTAACACATAGTGTAGCATATACTGTATCACTAATACTATTAGTTAATGATGGAGTAAATGTTCCTCTATTAAATACAGCATCAGGTTTAGCATCTACTTTAGTTCCTAAACTATATACTGCATAATCTACAGTACGTTGTTCTTTATATAATGATTCTTGTACTCCAGTAATAATTCCTGTATCATTTACAGTTCTATTAACATTATCTCGTTCAACAACCATTACTCTCCAACCTATTGTATTAGGTGGAAGTGTTTTAGGATTAACATTAATACCAATAGCATTCTCCATACCAATCATATTCTTCATTGGCATTCTATGATATCTTATTGGAGTATTAGCTAAATCACCAAATACATATTTATTATCACATTTCTTAGTTAATGGATATTTTTCTTGAGATTCATAATATCCTAAAGTTCCATAATATCCTGTAACTTTATATATATTCTCAACTGATGCAGTAGAATATACTTGCCATTTTTGTAAGCTTTTTCCAATAGCATCTCTTTCTTGTGGAGTTAATGATTCTGCTGATACTCTATCATCAGCTGTAGCTTCTCTTCCAGGAATATGAAACACAGGACTAAAACTTCCATCACTCATTTGATATTGAATACCAAAAGCATATATCTCATCAGATTGAAATGATGATTCGTTTTCTACATAAGGTTTTGATATCCATTTGAGTTCTACATCATTAGCATAACTTTGAAAATCACTATAGTCATAATATCTAGTTTTAACATTAGCTCTAATTAATCTTTTATCTACTATTTCTATATGTTCTGAAGTATCGTAAATAATAGGGTCAACATATACAGAATCTAAATCTACTCTATTAGCACCATCTAATGATGTTATAGTATAATCTATTCCATTAGTAGATAATAATGCTGGTAATTCAAATGCTGATTTATCATTACTTACATTAGCTGCAATAACAACTATTTTAGCATAAGGATAATCTTGTGGTAATGAACTAACTGTAACTTTAATTCCTTTCTTTGATGATATTACACCACCATCTACTTCTTCAAATATCTCACCATTTAATGCTCCAGTTGATGAATCAGTATTTAATAATGGTGTATTAGAACCTGGAAGTAATATAGTTACAGCTTCTTTTCTTACTAATTGTTTACCAGTTAATATAACTTGATTACTTATATCTGATTGAGTTATAAGTTGTAAGTTTTCATCATAGATTCTGATTACAATAGCATAACTACCAACAGATAATGCTCCTGTATTTATTACAGAAGCATTAGGAGCGTTGATATAGATTTGTCTCTGTAAATCAAACTCGTCAATATTCCATTGACCATTTTCTAATTTGTAATTCTTTAATTGACTTAAATTAATTCTTCTATCTCTATTAACACCATCTACAAAATATATTATTTTATCACAACCATTTAATAATCTATAACTTCCACGAATATATTTATCTTTCTTAAATCCTAATTTAATTTCTTGTTTAGTATCATCTATCTTTCTTTCATAATTATAAGACATATCATCATTTCTTGATAATATACCTATAGTACTATTAGTTCCATCTGTAGTAAATAATACAGTTTCATTTCTTTCCATGTTGATATGTCCAATAACAACATGATTCTCTGATATTTCTTTTATGTATGTAGTACCAACTTCAGAACCATAGTGAAAGTGATTACCTTCTTGGTCTTCTAATTGTGCATTCAAAGCATAAGTAGCTACTGTGTTATCAACATCAGTATGAAAAGTATCTAGTACTAATCCTTTAACTAACTTATTAGGCTTTGTTTCTACACTCATTTTTCTGATAATTTAAATAGAGTATCTGGATTCTTTTTCAAATACTCATTAAGAAACTTATAAGCACTTTGTCTTTGTAACATAAATCCCCATAAGTTTAAATACTTTACATTATATCCTTTTCTAAACCATACAACTCTAAATTTATAACCATTTAATTCAGGATTAAAATAATATAAACGTTCTTTTGTATTCTTTAGTTCTTCAATAGCTTCAGCTCTAGTCTTACTACCTCTTTTCATAAAGTGTAGTATAGTTCTTCCTATATCAACTTTCTTTTTTATTATCTTCTTTCTTAGTATTCTTATTTCTCCCATTCCTGAATGAAAGTAATAGGTATAACCATTTAATAAGTATAATAATATATGTTTGAAATATGATAAAATAATCTTCTTCCATTCAGCATAAGTTAATGAATAATCATGTTTACTATCTTCATCAATACTTACATAAGGTAAACATGTAGCACACTTTCTTTTCTTATAAGGATATTCTTTATAAAAATGTAGAAGTGTCATCTTCTCATTACTATCTGTATATATCTTATCGTATTTCTGGATTCCTGTCATCGCTGTCATCATCTTTTCTAGCTAATGGTAATTGTAATAATGTAGCCATAATCTGCGTAATTCCAGTAACTTCATTATGTCCAATACCACTTTCTAAGTCATAAACATCATTACATTCTTCTTGTGATTGTATATCTTGCCAATCTAATATATTCTCCCATATACCATCAACGTAAATACACTTTAAAGTTTTACTTCGCCAAATATACAAATATTGATTGATAATTGAGTATCTTAATGCTTGTCCTTTTATTGGGTCTAATGAATCTGATTTTAGTTGATATTGTTCTATCATTCCTAATAATCTACCATCTAATAATTTAACTTGCATTGCATCTCTATATCTACCAATTAAAGGTCTAGGTATTTGGTATTTACTTCTTAATACTTTACAAGTATTATCAGTAACACAATCACAATCTTCAGCTTTAACTAATTCTAAATCTACACAGAATCTATTACTAGACCAACTTGATATAAATGATTTACCTTTAATATTATTACCTAATACTGTAGTTCTTGCTTGTACTATTAATGACCATAAATAACTATCTGTATAACGACTATCATCTGTTATTTCTTTTATAGTTATTCGTATTGTAGATAATAATTCACCTATTTTCATAATATCATTTTTACTAAATCCTGTGATTCAGGAATATTAATTAATTCAAATCCATCAGGTTTTATCCATACTATAATCATACTATCAATAGTAATATTAACATATTTTTCAATACAATGCTTATACATATTTAACTGTAGTGTATATTTATTGTAATTACAATCACTTAAAAATTCTAATGGAGGTATAAATGTTTGAAATCTATTAAAATATTTAATCTCTTTATCTGTTTTATAATCTAGTATAACATATTTATTATTTATATTATCATAAAATAATCCATCTAATTGCCCAGCTATTCTACTATCAAAATCAGCAACTACCCATTCTAGTTTTATTGGTATGTATTGTGATGATAACACTTTGATAATATTATCCAATACTTCAATCCTGTCATGGGTTTCATACTTGTTGTTCCAAGCATTTTCCAAATACTTATGATACTTCGTTCCTTTTGTTTTACTTGTATCAGAACCAGCTTTCCAGCTCTCAACCATTGTGTTGATATCAACATTTAAATCTTTATAGTGAACTAATTGGGAATCAAGTAAGTAAAATCCTTTAGGAACATTATTAGACTTATCAGTCTTGATTTGTAATCCTTGATTTTGAAGTACTTTATACTTTGCCCAGTATTCTTCATTGAAGTCATGTTGATATTTTTTAATTAATGATGTAACACTTGTAAACAATTCATTATTATAATAATAACTATGTGTATCATTATAATAGTTAATATCTTTGAACACATTTAACTGTTCAATATTTAATTTAGTATTATTTGTTTTTCCATTTAAACTTAACATAATCTATTTTTCAGCTAATTCAAATTTTATTTTTGCTTTGGCTTTTTTTGTAAAATAAAGTTTTAACCATACTCCAGGGTCACTTTTTGGTGGATGACCCATTTGTCTTTCCCAACTATTTCCTTTAGCGTAACTATATTTATAACTTCCTAATTTTATATGAATTTGTTCATCTTGTTCTATTTTTCCTGATTGTAGAAATCTTTCTCTAGGTATAGGAAAAATGTAACGGTCGTGAGTGTGAGACGATACTACTATATCAGCATCAGGAAGATAAACTGCTTTTCTATTAGTTTGAATAACATCTTTAGTAACTGGACCACCACCACCATAGCCATGATTATAAGCTATTTTATATGAACCTCTACAACCATAACCTTTAAAAGAATATCTCATTCTAATCCATCCACCATAAGTTCCAACTTCAGCATCTAATGCTTTAGCTAATCTTTTAGTAATATCAGTTTCATGATATTTAAGAATACTTAATTCATGATTTCCAGGACTGATAAACATGATATATTCTTTATATGGAGATAGAAAATTTACAGCATCATCTACAACATTATCTATATAATTAGATGTATTATATTCAGGTCTTAAATCTCCTTTACTACTTCTCTTATCAAACTTGCCACCCATTATATCAAAGAAATCTCCAAATATTAATACTTTAGCATTTCTTTCTACAACTTCATCAAGATGTTTTTTTAACAACTCTCTATCACAACTAACACTATCAAAGTGTACGTCAGCTATTAATAGAAAATCAAAAGATTTAATATTCTCATCAAACTCCAAAATACAATCATGTGTTAAATCATTTAGTTTTTCTATCATTTTTTTATTTTTTATGTATTATCTGATGCTGGATTTATTGAAGCAGTTACAGTATCTGTATTATTTATTGTTCCAACATTAGTTGATATATTATATTTTATTACACCAATTCTCCATGCTTCATTATTATTAGGAGCTGTTGAACTAGCTACACTTGGTGAACGTACTACTTTACCACTAGATTCTATTACAAGTGTATTACTAGCTGTAGGATTAGTAAATGTATAATGAGTAGGTAAACTATTATTATTAAATGTAGGAGCTACAATAGTTCCTCCTTTCCATAGTGTAAGAATTAGTTTTACATTATTAGTTCCTACTAAACTATACCACCAACCTCTACAATCTATTGTTAATTCATTTTCACTAGGATAAGCTGTTGAAAAATTATTTAAATTTACTAATACTGCTTCAAACCCAGTTCCTGTATTATCACAAGCATGTTTTAATATATAATTATTTCCTGAAAAAGTAGTACCTACTGGCCAAACACCATTTGTATTAAAATTACCAGAACCACAGAAATTAGCACCAAATCCTAAATATTCTGCTGTAGTATCTTGTCCTATATCAGGAGTTACTACTCTAGTTCTTGTATCTAAATCTTGACCATCAGTAAATTTATATTGTACCATTAAATAATCAGCATCAAATGTAAATCTATTTACTGAAACATATAATTCAGATGAAGGTATTGTTACTGATGCTGTTAATGATGATGCTAATGATACAACAACTTCTTCTATTTTTGTTATAGATGCTGTTGCAGTAACTGATGCTGATATATTTGATTCTAATAACTTTGGATTTTTATTATATGTTCTACTAATAGGATTACTACAATCATTTAATTCAGATGGTATAATAACTTCTACAAAATTATAATCAGTTTTAACTGTACCATCTGTATTTGTTATATTAATATCAGTATATAATATATTATTAGTTCTTGAAATAATTGCACTTCTTGTTATAGTTAATGTTCCAATTGGAGATATAACATTTACATTCACATAAGTTATTAACTGTAATTGTGTTTCTGTAAATCCTGCTGTAGTTATTTTAATATTACGAGTTGGATTTGTAAGATATGTTACATCAACATCACTAATACTTAAACTAATGTAATTAATTAAAGTATTGGTATATTTTGTAGAAGAATCTGTAGCATTTGTAACAGTATATGTAAAATTATATAATCCAATATTAGCTATAGTAACTTGATTATTTACTATTTGTAAACCACTACTAGTTGTCCATGTACCACCTGTTGTATAAGTATTACTTTGTAATAGATTAAATAAACTATAAGGATTTGTTAAACTACATATTGTTAATGGTATTGCAACTCCTGAACTAAGTATAGTATAAGTTATAGTAAAATTACTACCTGATTTACCATATTGATTTACTGGTTGTAATGTTACTGTTTGATTTGTAGCAGAATAACTTACAGGAGTATAAGTTACAACATTTCCGTTTACAGTTAAAGTACCAATTGTAGGATTTGTTATTATTTTAAGACTAGATATAGTAGTATTATTACTACTTGTAACTGTTGTAGTTGAAGTATCTCTAAAAAATAAAGTTTTTGTTAAATTGGTTACAGTAGGTGCTGTAGATAATACAGAATTTATGTTTAGTGTAAATTCTTGTGAAAATATTTCACAATC
>Ga0214917_10005756_pt1 | contig 13128 bp, 12 predicted proteins | sample LL_1208_BB_MetaG_FD_177983 | JGI IMG/M metagenome (GOLD analysis project Ga0214917, IMG submission 177983) | Freshwater microbial communities from Lake Lanier, Atlanta, Georgia, United States - LL_1208_BB | ecosystem: Environmental > Aquatic > Freshwater > Lake | place: USA: Georgia | collected... | reverse complement strand
TTCACGCTCGTCGAACTCCTCGTGGTGATCGCGATCATCGCGGTGCTCGTCGCGCTCCTGCTGCCGGCCGTGCAGGCGGCTCGCGAGGCATCGCGGCGCACGAGCTGCGCAAACAACCTCAAGCACATGGCGCTGGCGATCCATCAGTTCGCCACGGCGCGGGGGAGGTTGCCGGGCAACACCTACATGACGTTTCCCGATCCCTACCGCTATTCCAACACGTTCACGTTCATCGTGCCCTTCATCGAGGCCGCCACGGCGACGAGCCAGACTCGCCTGACAACGTTCGTCTGTCCCTCCGATGCCACCGTCTTCGCGGGGCAGGCAGTGCAACAGCGCAGTGCCAGCTACACGACCAATCACTCGCTCTTCGCGCCCGCACCGCTCGCGCCGAATCCGCGTCTCAGTCAATACTCGATCGGGAATGCCTTCGGCACCGCCGGTTCGACCAACGTGATCATGCTCGCCGAACGAATCCACCAGTGCGACTTTCCCTCCTACGGTGTTTGGGCCGCCCAGGCGGGGACCTATTTCGAGCACTACTGGGACCAGTCCTTTCTTCCGCTGGTGCCGAATGTTCCGGTGCCGGGCAACATTGGCGTGCGATCGCGGAAGTCATGCGACCTGTACTGGTTCAGTTCCCCACACCTCCAACTGGAGGTCGCTCTCGGCGATGGGAGCGTCCGGGTGATCGAGCCGGCGATCGCGCCAGATGTCTGGGCAAAGGTCATCAACCGTTCGAACAGCCAGCCCGTCGGCTCGTGGTAGGAGTCTGATTCCGCTTCACGGATCGCCCATGCAACGATCGGCTCTCACACCGGTAGCCATTTCTCTTTCCTTTTTCCTGGCTTCGGGTTGGGTTGCGGTGGTCGGTTGCGCCCGGCCCGTGGCCCGTACCGTCCCGGTCTTTCCGGTAGATGGAGAACTCTTCGTCGGCGGCAAGCCTGCGATCGGTGCCGAAGTGACATTCGTGCCCGAGGGGGAAGGCCCCGGGGCGAAGGGTGCGACGGTCAAGGTGCGTGTGGACGGACATTTCGTCCCGACGCAGCCGGATGGCGCGATCGGACTTCCCGAGGGCGACTACGCCCTCACCGTTCGATGGCCCGATGGACAGGGGCCCCTGGGATCGACTGCATCAGGCTCGTCCATGTCGATCGGCAGGTGCAGCGTCAAGCCGGGGGTGAACCTCATTCCCCCGATCCGCATGGGAAGACAGAGGCCCCGATGACCGCGGTGCGCATCGATATCGAGCGACAACCTCCCAGGAGATTCATCCATGAATCGACGTGATGTGGCGAAGGCGGTAGCAGGCATGATCGCGGCCGGCGCGGCCGGGCACCAGTTGGGACGAGCTCAGTCAAAACGCCACGCTGACGAAAAGCTCGATCGCCGAGACGCGCCCCGTGATGCCGCGTCGGACGCGCACGGGCCGCCAGCCGCGAGCCCGGGGGGCGAGATCCTCATGCTCGTCTACCCCCGCTTCACCGCGCTCGACCTGGTCGGCCCGCAGCATGTCTTCTCGCTCCTGGGACCGACCTACAAGACCAGGTTGGTCTGGAAGTCGACCGACGTGGTCGTGTCGGACACTGGCGTGCCCGTCAGACCGACCCAGACCCTTGCAGACGCGACCGATGCACCGGCAGTCGTTTTCGTCCCCGGGGGTACGGACGGAACGCTGGCCGTGATGGAGGATCCGGAAGTGCTCGATTTCCTCGCGTCGCGCTCGGCTGGTGCGCGGTATGTGACAAGCGTCTGCACGGGCTCGCTGGTTTTGGCCGCCGCGGGGTTGCTCCGGGGTCGACGGGCCACGACTCACTGGCTGGCACTGGAGTCGCTCCGGGCATTCGGGGTCGAGCCGGTAGCCGAGCGGGTCGTCGTCGATGGAAACTACGTCACCGGTGCCGGCGTGACGGCAGGGATCGATTTCGCCCTCACGCTCGCCAAGGCCCTCACGGACGAGACGTATGCCAAGGGCGTGCAACTGATGATGGAATATGACCCGCAACCACCGTTCCGCTCGGGTCGGCCCGATTCCGCCGACCCCGACACTGTTGCGATGCTCGAGGCGATGGTGATTGGCTTCAACCGCGACGTCGCGGCGGTTGCCGGCCGGCAGACGGCCGTCCGAGGCGACGAATTTCCGCCGCGCTGACGCTGACCCCCTCCGCAAATCCCGACCCAGGTCTTGTGAGAGAATCCTCGTGCATGACGGTCGGCATCCCTGTGTCGGCGGGGGCTTGAGGAGCGAGGATCATCGGCATGCCAACCCGCTTTTGGATCATCGTTGTCCTGTCACTGCTGGCCGGGATCGCGGTCTTGCGGGCGAAGCCCACGGGCCGAAAACCCAGGTCATCCGTGCCGTGGCGCGGTCAGATCAAGCCGCCGCCACCGCCGCCGTGACCTGATCAGGGGCGGCTCCGGCCTTCGAACGGCTTTTTTCAGGCACTTTCCCAAGCATTTCGGCAAGGTCGGGGGTCTGGGAAGACTCATCTGACGGGGCGGGCTGTGACGATACTACCGACTGGATGGTCAGTCGCGCCGACGTGAATGACACGAGGCACCCGCACCGCCGTGAATCGTCTGTCCGCAGGGGTGATGTGCTCTCCTTCGTCGCCGATCGAATCAGCGCCTGTCGCCGGGTAACGGGAGCGGCCGCCGTCGCGTCCTTGCTGCTCGCGCTCGCGCCGCCCGCGGTCGCCCAGGCTCCCGCGGGCGCCGAGGAGATTCCGCCGCCCACGGCGGCCATCGAGAGCCTGCAGGCGGACATCCTGCGGCTGGAAAAGGAACTCGAGGAGTTGCGGGCCGCGAAGGCTCCGCCGGCGGGCGCGAAAAGCGAGGGGAAGGACACGTCCGGCGGCAAGGGGGCGGAGACGATCGCCGACCGGCTCTCCAGCGTCGAGAAGAGCCTTGGAAAACTCACCACCGCCGCCGACAAGAAGAAGCAGGACGAGGCGAAGAAGCCCCTGTTCATCCTCAGCGGCCAGGTGCAGGCCGACCAGGTGTACTTCGGGCAGGATGCGGTCAGCCGGACCGCGGTCGGCGACCTGCAGGACGGCGCCCAGTTCCGCCGCCTGCGGATCGGCGGCCGGGGCACCGCCTTCGAGGTCTTCGAGTACTCCCTCGGCGTCGACTTCGCGCTCGCCAACCAGCCCAGCTACCTCGACAACTACATCGAGTGGAAGCAGTTGCCGTGGCTGCAAAACGTGCGCGTCGGTCACTACTTCGAGCCCTTCTCGCTCGAGCGCGTCACGCAGAACCGCAACAACACGTTCATGGAACGGTCGCTCGTCGACACGTTCGCTCCCGCCCGCAACATGGGGGCGATGGCCTACGGCAACACGGAAGACGAGCTCGCCACCTGGGCGATCGGCACGTTCCGCACCAACAGCGACAACACCGGCAACGACTCCTTCGACAGCGGCCAGGCCCTGACCATGCGCGGCACGTGGCTGCCCTGGTGGGACGAGGCGAGCGACGGCCGGTATTACCTGCACCTCGGCTCCGCCTACAGCTACCGCGACGCGTATCAGAATCAGGTCCGTTTTCGCAACACGCCGGAAATCCGCAAACAGCAGCCGGCCAACGTCTTCGGCCCGGTCGGCCCGCCGTCGCCGAGCAACTATCAGAATGGCGTCCCCAGCCCGTTCGCCCCGATCTTCGTCGACACCGGAAACGTCAAGGACGTCGATCACTTTCAGCTCTTCGACCCGGAGTTCGCGCTGATCCTCGGACCGCTGTCGCTGCAGTCGGAATATGCGTTCGCCGCGGTGCATCGCACCGGTCGCCCCGACCTCTTCTTCAACGGCTACATGGCGCAGGTCAGCTACTTCCTCACCGGCGAGCACCGCCCCTACGACCGGAAGCAGGGCATCCACAAACGCGTGGAGCCCTTCGAGGACTTCTTCCGCGTGCGCACGAAATCACAGGGCATCCAGACGGGGCTGGGCGCCTGGGAGATCGCCGCCCGCTACTCGAACATCGTGCTCAACGACAAGGACATCAGCGGGAACAACCTCACCGACTTCACGGTCGGCCTCAACTGGTACCTCAACCCCTACACCCGCTGGAAATTCAACTACATCCGCGCGTTTCTCGAGGACCGGCGCGCCGGCAACAGCATCACCGATGCCTACGGCATGCGGTTCGACTACGACTTCTGACGCCTCACGCCCGACACGGAGCACCCCGTCATGCACAAGCCGGCCATCACCGCCCTGCTCCTCGCCGGCGCGCTCTCTGCCTGCGGTGCGGCCGACAAGCCGGCCGACAAGCCGAAGGAACGCAAGCCGCCGGCCTGCATGCACTGCGGCGCCACGTGCGGCCTCGCCCCCGTGTGCGTGTGCGAGCCGGGCACGAAGAAACGTCCGAAGGTCGAGTTCGAGGTGACGTGCGAGCCGATCTGCGTGGCCGGCTGCGGCGGCGGTCCCCGGTTTCTCGACGGGCACGCCGCCGGCACGACCTGCACCGGTTGCCGTGAGGAACCGTGCGCGTGCCGCGGCCGCGTGCGATCCTGCAAGAGGATCCGCAGGGAAACCGTGGACGAGGATGTGCCGACGATCGTGCGGAAGGTGGGCTACGTGTGCGACGGCTGCTCCGGCAGGTGCGCCGCCGGCTGCTGTGGAGGCGGGCAGCGGCGGCACTGGCTGCCCGCGTGGTGGGTGAACCTCACGTGGTGGTGGCCGCGAAAGCCCCCGGGCTGAGCGGCCGCCCGGCGTCAGTACTGGATCGCGATGCCGGCGTCGGAGAAGAACGGCGCCGCGTCGGGCGTCAGTCCCCAGCCCACGCGCAGGCCGATCTCCACGCAACGCGTGATGCCGTAATGAAAACCCGGACTGATGAACGGCTGCTGCGTATTGTCCTCGAGGCCCTGGGTGAATGAGCCGAACCACTCGACATGCACCTCGAATCGCTCCGTCACCGGCCTGCGCAGCACGACCGACGGACTCCAGCGGCTGAACCATCCCGCATGCGCCTCGGAGTAGGCGTAGCGGATCGCCCCGTCGACCCGCCACGCGTCGGCCACTTCCCACCCCGCCACGTACGTCGCGACGGGCACGGTGCCGAACAGGTCGCCGGAGGTGGGCGTCGATGCCTCCATGATGATGCAGGTGTCGGGCCGCCAGCCGTCCTGCCGCGAGGTCGCCAGCTTGAAGCCGTAGAGAATGCTCGACTCGTAGAGCGTGCCGCCGTCGAGGGTGCCCTCCCCGACCTCCACGCTCGTCACGACGGTGCCCTGCGACCCGACCCCGTAGTTCACGCCGAACCGCCACTCCCACCAGTCGTTGGCCCCGTGCCGGATGAGCAGCTCGGGATAGTTGTTCGTGGGCAGCCCCGCGAGGTTGTCGATGTACACCGCGGAACCCTCCACGAGCCCGCGGCCGGCCGCGACGCTGAACGCCGATGGGGTGAACGCATCACGGTCGGCATCGAGTTCGACGGCCGGGCCGCGCTGACCGCCCCAGGCCGCCAGGCAGATGGCGACCATGGCGACACGACGGCCACGGCCGGATGAAGGATGCGGTCGCACACGAGCCTCGGCTGCCGCGGGGATGCCCTTCGGAATTCGGACTTCCCGACCGCCGGCGGGCAGATTCCCCCTCCGAATCGGCAGGGTTTGCCGAATCCGCCCGGTTTTTCCGCTGGCTTCAGCGGGGCCGCCCCGGCACAATCCCCGCCCCTCCGGACCCGTCGCCCATGACTGCCCGCACGCCGTCGCTCGGCATCGCCGCGATCGCCATCCACGAACCCGCCTGGACGCTCGACAACGCCTGGTTCGGCGACTCGATGCCGCGGAAGTTCGCCCACCATACCGGCATCGAGGCCCGCAGGATCTCGCTCGAGGACGAGGCCACGATGGGGCTGCGGGCGGTGCGGCGGCTCGAGCGGCAGACCGGGTGCGACCTCGGCAAGTGCCGGGGCCTGCTGCTGGTGTCCCCGGCCTCGATCCCGCCGAGCGTCGCGCGGAGGCATCTCGATCCCGAAGCGATCGTGGACGAGCGGCCGAGCACGGCCGCGCGGCGGATCGTGCGGTCGCTCGGCATGCGCCACGCTCGCGCGGTGGGGATCAACTGGTTCTGCTGCGGCTACGCCCGCGCGCTCGCGCTGGTCACCCGCCGCTGGGCGCCGCGGCTCGATCTCGAGGACGACGAGTTCCTGCTCATCGTCGTGGCCACTCGGATCAGCCGGATCACCGATTACGGCTGCCGGCAGACCGGCGGCCTGTTCGGCGACATGGCGTCGGCCACGCTCGTCGCGCCGCTGACGAGCCGTCGCCATCCGGCGCACTTCGCGATTCTCCATGCCGACGCGGAAAAGCAGCCGGCCGAGCGGCCGACGTTCGACTTTCTCGTGCGGCCGCGGGTTCCCGTGCCGCTGCCGGGCGGCGGCACGGGGGAGGATCCCCGGCGGCTCGTGTACGCGCTCGACGGCATGGCGATCGCGGAGATCGCCCCCCGGGCCATGTCGGCCGCGGTCGGTGCCGCCCTGGCGGCGACGGGCCGGACGGCGGATGACGTGCGGTTCGTCGTGCCGCACCAGGCGGGGACGGGCATCGTGCGGTTCACCGGGATGAAGCTCGAGGAGCACGGGGTCGCGGGAGAACTCGTCAACGGCCTCACCCGGCGCACCGGCAACGTGAGCGCCTGCTCGATTCCCTACGCGCTGGAGCAGTCGTGGGGGCGGCTGACGGGACTCGTCGCCTGTCCCTCCGCCGCGGTGGGCAGCCCGGGCAGGTCGGAAGTGCTCGCCGGCTGCGTGCTGCTCGAGTCCACGCCGCACCACGCGCGGCCCGCCAGCGTCGCCGCCTGAATCCATCCGCCCACCCGGACGACGGCCGGCTCAGTGCCGCGTCGGCCAGCTGAACAGCCGCAGCGTGTTGCCGTCGGGATCGTGGACGAAGAGTTCGCGAAACCCTTCCGCATGGACGCGCGGTGGCCGCATCTCGGCGCCCGCGGCGGCGAGCCGCCGCTCCACGGCCGCGAGGTCGGACGTTTCAAACCCGAGACTCACCCGACCGCTGGCGGGGCCGGGATCGGGCCGCGCCAACAGGGCGAGCCGGCAGTCGCCCGCCCCCAGGAGCGCATAGCCGTCGTCCACCACGCGCACGAGCACCGTGAGCCCGAGCACGCTGCGATACCACTCGACGAGTTCCGCCCAGCGGGCGGTCCGCAGTTCGACGCAGAAAAGCTCGGGGGCACCACGATGCGACATCGACCGGACTTCTCCAAACAGCCGGAAAACCGGACAATCCAGGGCCGCCCAGCATCGTACCCACTTTTCATACTCCCCCGTCATGTCGCACGCCGCCGAAGAGCCCCGATCCCGCCCCGCCGCCCCCGCCCCGACCGGCACCGCAGCGGCCCTGGAGAAGGCCCGGCGCGACAAGCTCGACAGGCTGCGGGCGCTCGGCGTCGACCCCTGGGGCGGGCGGTTCGACGGCGCCTCCCCGATCGCCGAGGTGCGCCGCCTCGGCGAGCCGCTCGACAAGGCGGCCGACGACGGGCCGGCCGTGCGCGTCGCGGGGCGGATCATGCTCCAGCGGAACGCCGGCAGCCTCGTGTTCCTCGATCTCGCCGACCGCTCCGGCCGCATCCAGGTGATGCTCGGCAAGAAGCAGGTCGGCCCCGATGCCTGGCAGGTGGTCGATTGCCTCGACCTCGGCGACCTCGTGGGGATCGACGGCCGCCTCGGCTGGTCGAAGACGGGCGAGATGACGGTGTTCGCCAGCGGCCTCTCGTTTCTCACGAAGTCGCTCGAGACGCCCCCCGACAAGTACCACGGCCTCGTCGATCCCGACCGCAAGCAGCGCATGCGGTATCTCGACCTGATCCACGGCGACGGCGTCCGCGACCGGTTCATCGCCCGCAGCCGGATCGTCGAGGCGGTGCGCCGCGTGCTCGCGGCGCGGGGCTACCTCGAGGTCGAGGGGCCGACGCTCCAGGAGAGCGCGGGAGGCGCCGCGGCGCGACCGTTCAAGACGCATCACAACGCGCTCGACATGCCGCTGGTGCTGCGGATCGCGCTCGAACTGCACCTCAAGCGGCTGCTCGTGGGGGGCCTGGAACGCGTGTTCGAACTCGGCCGCGTGTATCGCAACGAGGGGGTCAGCCCGCGTCACAATCCCGAGTTCACCATGCTCGAGGCCTACGAGGCCTACGGCGACTACGGGTCGATGATGGACCTCACCGAGGCGATCCTCGTCGAGGCCGCCCGGGCCGCCGGCACGCCCCCGCGGTACGAGTTCCTCGGGCACACGGTCGATCTCACGCCCCCCTTCCGCCGCGCCCGGTACGACGACTTGCTCGCCGAGGTCACCGGCTGCGATCCCACCGCGCCGGCGAGCGTGGCCGCCGCCGCGGCCGCCCACGGGATCGAGACGGCCGGCCGGCATCCAGACGTCGTGAAGAGCGATCTGTTCGAGGCCACCGTCGAGAAGACGCTTTCCGGCCCCGTGTTCGTCATCGACTACCCGGCCGCCGTGTGCCCGCTCACCAAGCGGAAGCCGGGCCAGCCCCACGTGGCCGAGCGGTTCGAGCTGTACGTGGCGGGGATGGAGCTCGCCAACGCCTACACGGAACTCAACGACCCCGACCTGCAGGAGGAGCTGTTCCGCACGCAGCTCGCGGGGCTGTCCGACGACGAGTCGATGGCGCGGATGGACACCGACTTCATCCGCGCCCTGCGGCACGGCATGCCGCCCGCCGGCGGGCTCGGGATCGGCATCGACCGGCTCGTGATGTTTCTCACGGCCTCGGCCAGCATCCGCGACGTGATCCTGTTCCCGATCCACAGGCCCCACGCCGACGCGTGATGCCCGCATGTACAAGCTCCTTCTCTGCTGGCGCTACCTCCGCACCCGCTGGATCGCGCTGGCGAGCGTGATCAGCGTGACGCTCGGCGTGGCGACGATGGTCGTGGTCAACGCCGTGATGGCGGGCTTCTCGCACGAGATGCAGACGCGGATCCATGGGATCCTCTCCGACATCGTGTTCGAGAGCCATTCCCTCTCCGGATTCCAGGATCCGCAGTGGCACATGGACGAGATCCGTCGGGCCGCGGGCGACTCGATCGCCGGCATGACGCCGACGGTCGCGGTGCCGGCGATGCTCTCTTTCCAGGTCCGCGGCCAGTGGGTGACCCGCCAGATCATGTTCATCGGCATCGACGAGACGTCGCACGCCCGGGCGAGCGACTTCGGCCGCTACCTGCAGCATCCGGAGAATCGGCGGCAGCTCTCGTTCGAGTTGCGCGACGGCGGCTACGACACGATCGACAGCCAGTCGGAGACTCCCGGACCCACGCGGCCGGCGCTCGAAGGGGCCGGCTGGCCGCACCGCCGCATGCGGGTGGAACGCGAGCGGCTGTGGCGCGAGCGGCAGGCCGATCAGGAGCGGGCGGCCGGCGGCCCGACCCGGCCGATCGACCGGCAGGTCGATGCCGTGCTGGCGGCGACGGTGCCGGCGGCCGAGTCATCCGCCGACCGGCCGGCCGGGGAATCGGCGCCGGGCGACACCGCGGCGCCCCGGCAGGACCCGTTCAAGACCGCCCGGCCCGACGAGGGCCGCGCCATGGATCCGGCCACGGAACAGTTCACGGGCATCGTGCCCGGGATCGGGCTGGCGAGCTTCCGCGACTCCAGCGGCGTCGATCGGTTTCTCGTCCTCCCCGGCGACGACGTGAAGATCACGTTTCCCACCGCCGGCACGCCCCCGAAGGCCGTGAGCGACACGTTCACGATCATCGACTTCTACGAGAGCAAGATGAGCGAGTACGACTCGAACTTCGTCTTCGTGCCGATCGCGGCATTGCAGCGGATGCGCGGGATGCTCGACCCGCAGACGGGTGTGCCGAGCGTGAACTCGATCCAGATCAAGCTCCGCGACGGCGCCGACCTCGACGAGGTGCGCAACAGGCTTCGCAAGGTGTTCCCCGCCGACCTGTACGCGATCTCCACCTGGCGCGACAAGCAGGGGCCGCTGCTCTCGGCCGTGGACATGGAGATGGCGGTGCTCAACATCCTCCTGTTCATGATCATCGCCGTGGCGGGCTTCGGCATCCTGGCGATCTTCTTCATGATCGTGGTCGAGAAGACCCGCGACATCGGCATCCTGAAATCGCTCGGAGCGAGCTCCGCGGGCGTGGCGGGCATCTTCCTCGGCTACGGACTGTTCCTCGGCCTCGTGGGCGCCGGAGCCGGGCTGGCCCTCGGCCTGGCGATCACGTGGAACATCAACCGCATCCGGGAGGCCGTCGAATGGCTCACCGGCGAGCGGGTCTTCGATCCGTCGATCTATTACTTCTTCAAGATCCCCACGATCGTCCATCCGGCCACGGTGCTCTGGATCATGGCCGGGGCCGTGGCGATCGCCGTCGCCGCGAGCGTCCTCCCGGCGCTCCGCGCCGCGCGACTCCATCCGGTGGAGGCCCTGCGGCATGACTGAGCCCGCGGGCGAGACGAGCCTCGTGCGGGTGCGCGGGGTGCGGAAGAGCTACCGCTCCGGCAGCGGGCGGCTGGAGGTGCTCCGCGGCGTGGACTTCGACCTCGAGCCGGGTGGATTCGTCTCGGTGATCGGCCAGAGCGGTTCGGGCAAGAGCACGCTGCTGCATCTCATGGGCCTGCTCGACGCGCCCGACTCCGGCGAGGTCTGGCTGGGCGGCGAGCGGGCGGACAATCTTCCAGGGGCGCGGCGCGACCGGCTGCGGAACACGGCCATCGGGATGGTCTTCCAGGCCTACCACCTGCTCCCCGAACTCGACGCCCTGGAGAACGTCCTCGCACCGCTCTACGTCCGGCACTCGCTGGCGGAATGGCTGCGGACGGGCGCCGCGGCCCGCGACCGGGCCCGGGGGCTCCTCGGCCGGTTCGGTCTCGGGGGCCGGCTCCACCACCGGCCGCGCCAGCTCTCGGGCGGGGAGATGCAACGTGTGGCGATCGCCCGGGCGCTCGTGGCGGAGCCGCGGGTGCTGCTCGCCGACGAGCCGACCGGGAATCTCGACGAGGAGAGCGGGGCCGGCATCCTCGACACGCTCTGTGAGTTGAACCGCCGGGACGGCCTTTCTATAGTGCTCGTCACCCACGACACGGCGATCGCGCGGCGGGCTGACCGGATCGTGCGGCTGGCCGCCGGCCGGGTGGAAACCGTCTGACCGCCCGCAGGAAGAGCCGATGTCCCGCATCATTTTCATGAACGACCGCCTCGTTCCCGAGGAGGAGGCGCGGGTAAGCGTCTTCGACCACGGACTGCTCTACGGGGACGGCGTGTTCGAGGGGCTGCGCAGCTACTCCGGCCGGGTGTTCCGGCTCGACGCCCACCTTGACCGCCTGTGGGCGAGCGCTCGGGCGATCTGCCTCGAGATCCCGCTCTCCAAGCCGGCGGTCGCCAAGGCGGTGAACGACACGCTCGCCGCCAACGCGCTCGTGGACGGCTACGTCCGCCTCGTCGTCACGCGGGGCGCGGGCAGCCTCGGGCTCGACCCCAACCGCACGCGGAACCCGCAGGTGATCGTGATCGCCGACACGATCAGCCTCTACCCGCGCGAGTACTACGAGCAGGGCCTGAAGATCGTGACCGCCGCCACGCAGCGGGTGCAGTCGGCCGCCCTGTCGCCCCGCATCAAGTCGCTCAACTACCTGAACAACATCATGGCGAAGCTGGAGGGGCTGCGGGCCGGCTGCGTCGAGGCCCTGATGCTCAACCACAAGGGAGAGGTCGCGGAATGCACCGGCGACAACGTGTTCGTCGTCCGCTCCGGCGTGCTCCTCACGCCCCCCCCCGACGCCGGCATCCTGGAGGGGATCACACGCAACGCCGTCATGGAACTGGCCCGCGCCGCCGGCATCGACTGCCGCGAGGCGACGCTCACCCGCCACGACCTGTACACCGCCGACGAGTGCTTTCTCACCGGCACGGCGGCCGAGGTGATTCCCGTCGTGGACATCGACGGCCGCACGATCGGCGCGGGCGTGCCCGGCCCCGTCACGCAGCGGCTCACGACCGCCTTCCACGCGCTCGTTCGGTCGTAGCGACAGCCTGCCCGCTACGTCGGTCGGCGTTCCTCGTCGCCGATCGGGTGGGCGGGTGCGGAAGGGATTGTGACGGGGAACACACCGGGCCAGCCGCCGGTCTCCAGCCGTGCCGCGAGTCGCGTGGCCGCCGTCCACGACGGCACCAGCGCGAAGCAGGCGCTGCCGCTGCCGGTGAGCATCGGCCGCGTCGCGCCCGCGTCGCGGAATGCCGTGAGCAACCGGCCGACATCCGGCAACAGGGCGAGCGCGGGCGCTTCCAGGGCGTTGTGCATCCGCTCGAACGCCCCGCCGAGATCGCCCGCCACGAGCCGCTCGGCGAGCCGCCCGGCACTCCCGCGATCCTCCTCGGCGGGAACGCAGCGGGCGTACACCGCGGCGGTCGAAAGGCCCGTCGCCGGGCAGGCGATCACCGCGAACAGGGGCGGCATCCCCGCCACCGGCGCGAGCGTCTCGCCGCGGCCGGTCGCGATCGCCGGTCCACCGACGAGGAAGAAGGGCACGTCGCTGCCCAGGCGTGCCGCCACGTCGGCGAGCCTTCCGCGCGGCCAGTCGATCCCCCAGGCGCGCGCCGCGGCGAGGAGGGCCGCCGCGGCGTCGCTCGACCCGCCGCCGAGCCCGGCGCCCGATGGGATCTGCTTCTCGAGTTCGACCTCCAGGCCGCGGGCCTCCCCCGCCTCGTGCGCCAGCAGTCGCACGGCGCGGACCACGAGGTTCGAGTCGTCGGCGGGCACGTCGCGGGCGAGGGCCCGCGCCTCGAGCCGCGCGAGCCGGCCGCCGAACCGCACGGTGAACCCGATGTCCGGCGCCGGCGACGCCCGCACCGTGAGCGTGTCGTGGAGGCTCACCGGCACCATCAACGACTCGATCTCGTGGAACGCGTCGGGCCGCCGGGCAAGCACGGCGAGCGAGAGATTGAGCTTCGCCGGCGCGTGGATCGTGATCACGGCCAACGCTAGCGCCAGTTGGCGATGAACGCGACGGTCACCAGCGACAGCACCAGCCCGATCGCCACGAGCACGGCCAGCAGGATGGAGATGCTGCGGCCGGCCCACAGGTCGTCGCGGATCATCTCGGCCCGGTCGGTCTTGTCGAACAGATCGGAA
>Ga0214917_10005755_pt1 | contig 13129 bp, 15 predicted proteins | sample LL_1208_BB_MetaG_FD_177983 | JGI IMG/M metagenome (GOLD analysis project Ga0214917, IMG submission 177983) | Freshwater microbial communities from Lake Lanier, Atlanta, Georgia, United States - LL_1208_BB | ecosystem: Environmental > Aquatic > Freshwater > Lake | place: USA: Georgia | collected... | reverse complement strand
GTTAATGGAGCATCTGGTTCATCAGGAACATCAGGTATAAACGGAACTAATGGAACTAGTGGAACGAGTGGTGTAAATGGAAATAGTAATGGTGTTTTAGGTTTAACTATTGATGGAGCAGGAACAGCAATTACAACAGGAATTAAAGGATATTTAGTAGTTCCCTTTAATTGTAGTATTGATAGTTGGTATATTGTTGGAAATACAACGGGTTCTACTGTAATTGATGTATGGAGAGCATCAGGTTATACAATTCCCACATCAGCAGCCCAATCAATCGCAGGTAGTGAAAAACCAACATTATCATCTCAACAAATCAATAAAGATTTATCATTATCTACTTGGACTACAAGTTTATCAACGGGTGATGTATTAGGATTTAATGTTGATAGTAGTTCAACAATAACAAGAGCAACTTTGGAAATAAAAATATTAAAAACATAAAAAAATAATATGCCTCAAAGAACAATAGCATCTGGTGGTGGTTTATGGAACAGCACGGCAACTTGGGTAGAAGGAGCAGTCCCCACTTCAAGTGATTATGTAGTTGGTAATGCTTCATCAGGACAACTTACGATAAATGTAACGGCTGCTTGTCAATACTTAGATTTAAGCGCTTATACTCAAACAATAACTTTTAATGGAAATATTACAGTTGGTTTAGCGGGAGGAACAACCACATTTGGTTCAGGTATGAACTTTAATGCTGGAACAGGAGGTCAAATAATATTTTCAACCACAAATACAATAGCCCAAAACACGACTAACAGAATACCAAATATAAACTTTGGAATTGCAACAAAAACATTATCAACAAATCTTTATTGTGTTAATGTTTCAATACCTAGTGTAGGATTTCAAGTAAATAATAATACTATTTATGTATCTGGAAATTTATTAAATGTTGGAGGAACAGGATTAGTTGGTATATATGGTTCTACAAATTGGATTTTAGATGGTTCTGGTTTAATATCTATGGTTTATGGTACTGGACCAACCACGAGAACTATTGAAATAACAGGAAATTATGAAACAACCGGTGCTGGTTTAACTTTATTAGATGCAAATACATTTATTTTTACAGGTGGAACTGCTGGTTCAACATTTAATATTCTTTTAGGACAACAGGCCATTTCATCATCAGGTTATAATAATATAAGAATATCAAATAAACCAACAATAAAATTATTTTTAATTGAAAATATTGTAAATTCAGCAGCTATAAATCAAACAGTTAATTTATTATCTCCATTAAATATTGACTATATTGGAATACATCCAACTTCAAGAACTTATACAACTGATAATAATTTACAATCATATTTATTTTCAGGTAATTCAGTTTCAGCAAATACTTTATCTATTGGACCAACTTTAAGGACAACTTCATCAACCACTTATCCAACAGCATCAGGTTCAACAACATATAAATCTATTGATTTACAATTTGATAGAAACTATACCCATTACATAGGAAGTATGAAATTAAATGGTGGAGGTATTCCAACTAAACCAGTAATTAAATCTAATTCGGCAGGAAATCAAGTTTCAATCAATTTAGGTTCTAAAATTACATCTCAAATTATAGATTACGATTTTACTGATGTAAATGCATCGGGGGGACAACAAATAGTAGCAATCAACGGAACTTTGAGTAATACCACAAATATTACAAATGTTTATCCCACAGGTAGTGGTGGTGAAACCGCATCAGTATTTATAACATAAACAATTCTATAACCTGAATATTTATTAATATGATAAATCTAACAACCTTATTTTCATCATTAGGAGTTGTAAATGGAAATACTCAAGCCACCAATTTCTATGATTTTTGGTATGGAATAGTTTTTAATGATGGAACAATCACATATAACATAACAGAGTTTATGACTTATCTTAAAACAACAAGATATGAATTTTTCCAATCTTTAAACTCAACATATCCAAATGTATATGATGAATATACTTTTTATAAAAATATTGATAATCCAAACATTTACGACTTATCAACATTTTATACTTATGGGGCACAAGATGCTTTTAGTCGTCCTGTAACTCCAACACCAACACCAACAAATACCGCAACACCTACACCTACACCAACAAAAACTCCTACACCTACACCAACACCAACAAATACAGCAACTCCTACGGTTACACCAACAAAAACTCCTACACCAACACCTACACCAACAATTACACCTACTAATACACCAACACCTACACCCACTTTAAGCCCTCAACCTGTTAGTGTTGAATATATTAGTTATTCTGCAAAAACAACACCAGCACAAACACATACATTTAATAATATGGATATAGGGGGGCCTGGTTTAATAGCAGTAGTAATACACGGAAACGGTGATGTTGGGGTTCAGAGCATAAGTATTGGTGGTGGTTCGGCAGTTGCAGCAACACAAGTACTGGCTGCTCAAGTTTATAATGGTATATACTATCGTAGAATAACACAAACAGGCACTACAGCAAATATATCAGTAACATTTGCACTTAATAATATATATTGTGCAATTAGTGTTTTTAGAATAACAAATAATACAAATGATACACCATTTCAAACAAAACTATATACAACATCTACTCAACAGTTCTCACTTCTTTCATTTACCTCATTACCAAGTAATGCTGTAGGTATATGTGGTATAACAACCCGTCAAAACAATTCAAATAGTATAAGTTGGAGTAATAGTGATGAAAGTTATGATAATAATTTCTCAATTGGTGCTTCAACAAACTCTGCCGCTATTTTTTATACAACATCATTAGGAAATAGAAATATAACAGCAACCGCTAGTAATCAAATTTGGTTTATAGCATCAGGTGGTGCAGTATGGATATAAATTATATAAAAAAAAAGGAGGTTCAAATTGCCAGTTACTGAATGTCAAGAAAATAATAAACCTGGATTTAAATGGGGTGATGAAAACAAATGTTATACTTATAATCCAAATGATAAGACATCAAAAGAACAAGCAAGAAAAAAAGCAATTAAACAAGGTGTAGCAATTACAATAAGTCAGGGTAAATACAATTTTAAGAACGTTAGAGTGTCTTTTGATTACGATGGGACACTTTCTACCGACAAGGGAAAGAAACTCTTGGAAAACGAACAAAAACAAGGTAATTTAATCTATATTATATCAGCAAGAAAAAATATTGAACCATTAAAAGAATTTGCCAAAAAACATAACATCAGGCTTGATAGAGTATTTGCTACTGGTTCCAACAAAAACAAAGTTGAAAAAATTAAAGAATTAAATATTTTTAAACACTATGATAATTCAAATCAGGTAAAAGATATAATATCAAAAACTGATGGATTAAAAGTAGATTTGGTTTTACTTGAAAGTTTTGCCACAATTGGTGAAAGGGGTGGTATTAAAGAAAGTAAAAAAGCCCCAAAGTCAGATACTCCAAATCCAAATCCAAAGGGTGAAGGAACAGCAAAAGGTAATGCATCATCAACAAGGGGAGCAGTTGTAACAAAAGAAATTGAAGATAATTTAAGAAAAAAAGTTGATGATTTTAATCAAAGATATAAAGATAAATTAAAATATGGTGTGAATATAGGCATGTTAAAATCTGTTTATCAAAGGGGCATAGGTGCTTATAATGTGTCTCATTCACCAGTAGTAAAATCTGCTGCACAATGGGCTTATGCTCGTGTAAATGCATTTTTATATCTTGTTAAAAATGGAAGACCTGAAAATTCAAAATATGTTGGTGATAATGATTTATTACCAAAAGGGCATCCTAAAAACAAGTAGAAAAATCAATATTTACAAATAAAGTAATTAGATGGCTGATACTACAATTAAAATCAATATAGATTCTACTGGATCACAAAAATCTTTAGCAACACTAACGGCAGATATTGAAGCGACAAGAGTTGAGTTAGACAGATTAATTGCCACTTATGGTGAAAATTCTATTGAGGCCGACCAAATGAGAAGTTCTTTGGCTGGTTTAGAAATTGAATATACAAAAATGGGTGGAGCAATAGAAGAATCAAATATTTCTGTTGGTTCATTAAAAGCACAATTAAGACAACTTACAAATGAATTAGCCCAACTTGAACCTGGATCTGCTCGCTTTACTGAACTATCCCAAAAAGCAGGACAATTAAGAGATCAAATAAAAGATACAAATGATGTAATTAATGCCACAGCAGGAACAGGGATTGAAAGATTTGGAACTGCTTTACAAAAAGCCACACAACTTGGAGTTGCAGGATTTCAGGGTTTATTATCAGTTCAAACTCTACTTGGAAGTGAAAATCAAGATTTACAAAAACAATTAGTTAAACTAACCGCTGTTTTAAACTTATCTCAAGCAATAACAGCATTTGGTGGTTTAAGAGATACATTTATTGCCATAAGAGCAGGTATTGTTCCCTTGGTTACAAATATGTATTCATTTGTCGCAGCACAAGTAGCAGCCACAGGAGCAAGTGGGGCTTTGGCAACTGCGATGAACGCAATTCCTTTTGTAGCCCTTGCAACAGCAATAGGTTTAGCCGTTTATGGAATTTACAATTATGTTACGGCTTCAAATCAACAAGCAGAAAAGGAAAAAGAACTTGCAAAAATTGAAGAAGAAAGAGAAAAACAAGTAAAAGCATTAGCAGAAGCCCAAGAACAAGAAAGAGAAAAAGTTGGAGAATCAAGTGTTGAATATGTTAATTTAATTCAAAAATTAAAACAAACAAATGCCGGTTCATTAGAAAGAGAAAAGTTAATAAAGAAAATCAACGATCAATACGGAACAACTCTTAAAAATATCAAAGATGAAAGCAAGTTTCAGGATCAATTAAATTTATCAGTTAAAGAATATATCGCCCTTCAAGTTTTAAGAGTAAGACAAGAAGCAAAAAGGAAAGAAGAAGCAAAAGCAATCGCAAACTTGGTTAAGGCTCAAGATGCATTAGCAAAAATTGAAAAGGAATATGCTGGATTGTCTAAACAACAAATTGAAGATTACGATCAAAAAACTTATGGGGTTTCTGTTTATAGTGATGCAATAATTAGGGCTAATTTAGAAATTGAAAATGCGCAATCAGTTGCCGAACAATATGCTATTTCAACAAATGATTTACAAAACGAAATTGATAAATTGGGACTTAAATTTCCAAAGGTTATAGATGGAACAGAAAAGCATGGAAACGCCACAAAAAAGACAAAAAAAGAGGTTAAAGATTATGGAGATATAATTAAAAGTATAGGTGATATTTTAGATCAAAACCAAAAGTTAGAAGAAGAAAATTATATCAAATTTCAAGAACTATCAAACAAAACTGTTGATGTTAAAGAAATTGAAAAAACTAAACTAATAGAAAATATTAGAAAAGTTTATGAAGCAAACAAAAAGTTAATAAATTCTGAAGTAACAGATAGTAAGAAGAAAACTGACCTTTTAAAAGCAAACGAAGATGCTTTTACCAAATTTTTATCTTTGGAATTGGATCAAAGAAGAATTGATATTGAGATAGCAAATAAAAAAAGATTACAAGATGCTACAGATCTCAATAGATATTTATTACTTGAAGAACAAGGATTACAAAAAGAAATCAGGTTCGGTGATGGTGATACAACTGATACAAAATTAAATAATGCAAATAAAATTACTAGTGCTTATATCAAAGAATTAGAAACTCAACAATTAAGATCTGAAATTGATAATAGAGTTAAAATTAAAAAACAAGTTGAGTTTTTAAAAGAAAGAGAAGCACTACAAAGGGATTTTATACAAACAGAACAACAAACAAATAGAGAAGCAGGTCTTGCTGAAATCAAAAGAATTTTAGATATTGAAATTCAAAAATATAATATTGAAAAAAAATATTTAGTTCAGGGTGATTTAGAAAAGGAAATAAGTGTTAAAAGAAATGCACAATTTACAAAACAAGATCTTCAACTTCAATTAACAGAAGCAGAAAATTTAAGTAAAACTTTAGTAACTGAAAACGAAAAGAAAAATAATCAAATAAAAATTGATGATTTAAAAGCTCAAATAGAAATTGCTGATTTAGAAGAAAAAAATGCAACAATTATTCAAAAAAACTTAAATCAGTTAAAAACAAACTTAAATGAAGAATATAACCAACAACAAATAACAGACAGAGTTCAAGCAAATAACAAATTAGTAGAACTTGAAATTACTACTCAAAATACGATATTTGAAATAAAGGTAAAACGATTAAATGAATACTTACAATATGCTTCACAAATATATGGGGAACTTTCAACTATTACATCTTTATTTCAAAAAAATCAAATTGATACACAAAAAAATCAATTGGATTCTTATGTCTCTTATGAAAAAACAAAGTTAGATCAACAATTAGCAAATAGATTAGTTACACAAGAAGAATATGATGCTCGTGTTAGACAAATAAATATAAAAAGACAACAGGACGAATTAAAATTAGCAAGAAAACAATTTAGAATTAAAAAGGCTTTGGATATTGCAGGAGCAACGATTGATGGAGCAAGAGCCACTTTATCTGTGTTTGCACAAACTCCTGGTGAATTGATAATTAAATCTATCGCAGCAGGTCTTGCGGCAGTATTTGCTGGAGTTCAAATAGCTTTAATTTCAAAACAACAATTTACAGCAAATAAAGGAGGAATTGTTCCTGGAAACTCTATGATAAATAAAGATAGTGTATCGTCTTATTTAACTCCTGGTGAAGTTGTAATCAATCGTAATTCATCTCAACAATTTTTGCCTCTTTTGGATTTAATAAATAGATCAGGTGGTGGGGCTCAACTAATTCCTGATTTACCTGCATCAACAACTCAAATAAATCGTTTTCAGCCAGTATATCAAAAAACAAATACAAGTCCTATTAGAGCCTATGTTGTTTCAAGTGATATTGAAAGCAATTTAGGAAAAATTGATAGGATAAGAAGAGCCACAAAGTTTTAGATTTTACAAATATAATTTTTAATATTTTTGAATATGGAAGAAGAAGATTTAGTTTTTCAACTTGATTTTTTTGACGATGATGAGCAAAGCGGAATGTCCGCACTTTCTTTTGTTAAATCACCAGCAACACAGATAGAATTTGAGTATTTTGCTTCACAACAAAGATCTTTTACAGATTATCCAAAAGAAGCACAAGCGGGAGCATGTAAGGTGTTGGAATGGATTGATAAATATGGAAGAGATGAAGTTGATGGAATGACCCAAGTGGGATTGCAAAGAGCAAATCAATTATGTAAAAGAAAACCCATTTCTTTGGAAACAATTGCTCGCATGGCTTCATTTCAAAGACATAAAAAAGATAGTGAGATAAATCCAGAATATGCAGGAAAACCTTGGAAGGATAGAGGTTATGTTTCTTGGCTTGGTTGGGGGGGTGATAGTGGAATTTCTTGGGCTCAAAGAAAATTAGAATTAGTAGCAAACAAAATGAATAACAATAATTTTAGTGTAATTAGTGAAGAAAAAAGATTAGTTCAAGCACCAGTAATGGTTCCAGATACAAAAATAGTAAGATTTTCAAACGCTCTTGGTAAATATTGGGCGACATTTTCAAAAGATGTTATTGAAAGAATGATGAAAAAATATTTTATTGATGGAAGAGCAAACAAAGTCAATAGAGACCATAATCCACAAAGTTTTGTTGATGATGTATATATGGTTGAAAGTTATTTAACTGGTGATAGAAATAAATCTGAACTATTTCCTGATGTTCCTGATGGAACTTGGATTGCCACTTATTTCGTTAAAGATGATGAGTTATGGGATCAAATTAAATCAGGAGAATATAAAGGATTTTCATTAGAAGGTGGATTTTTTCAAACTTTAGAACAACAACAAGTAGATAAAATATATCAAACAATCAAAGATATATTAGAAAAGAATTTGCCTGATACAGAAAAAGAGCAAATGATAAAAGAATTATTAAAAATAAAATGAAATCTTTTTTTAACTCTTTGTTTTTATTTATAACTCCGGTAAGTCCTTTATTTTTAATCACATTTTTATTTGTATTTATAGATACATTTACAGGAAGAAAAAAAGCAAAAAAATTAAATGAAGAGATAACATCTCGTAAAACAAGATTTGGAATTATCTCAAAGTTGATTACCTATTTTTCTGTAATCATAATGGCTTATTTATTGGATTATTTCATTTTAAATGAGATTACAACTCATTATGTATGGTTTAACTACTTATTTACAAGATTATGGGCTGGAGTTCTTATATGGATTGAATGGACTTCAATAAATGAAAATTTAAAGGTTTTAAAAGGATATTCGTTAAATGATAAAGCAGTTCAGTTAATAACATTATTGAAAAAAGTTATATCTGAACTTATGACGATTAAACAACAATAAACAATAAATAATTAAAATAAAAAAAAATGAGCAAATCAAGTATTTTAGAAAAAATTAGAGATCTATTTTTTGAAGATCAAACTATGAAAACTGAATCAAACAAAATGGCAGATTATAAAAATGAAATTGCTGTTAAACTTCTTGATGGAACAGAAGCAAGGGTTAAATCAAAAGGAGATGCTGTTTCAATCGGTGATTTAATGGAAGTTAAACAAGGTGATAATTTCATTCAAGCACCCGAAGGTAAATATGAATTGGAAGGTGGTCTATGTGTTTATACTGATAAAGATGGTTTTATCAACGAAATTGAAACAGAACAAAAGGATAATAGCGAACCTGAAAACAATATGGGAAATAATGAAATGGAAGAATTGTTTTCATCTGTTGAAAAGTTGATGGACGTAGTTTATGAATTGAAACAAGAAATAGAAACTATTAAAAAGTTTAATTCTTCTTTAAATGAGGAATTTAAGAAATTTTCTTCTCAACCACAAGAAGAAAGTATTATAAATAAAAATAAACCAGTTCTTGAAAAAAATGCTACTAAACAAGAAAGATTAGCATTCTTTTCATCAAGAAAATAAATTAAATAAAAAAGAAATAAAATGAGTTTAAACGTAGCAGCACTTACGGCATACATAGATCAAGAGCGATTACCTATTATCCGTAAATTTTTATTAGAAGGTAGAACACAAAAATATGTAACAGTAATTCCTGATGTGAAATCTACCGCATCAATTAACTTGATGACTACAACACTTCAATTACAAGCGGCTTCCAATTGTGGTTGGACTAATTCAGGATCAACAATCCTGTCTCAAATCAACGCTTCTGTTTGTCCAATTGCTTATAGAGAATCTATATGTCTTGAAACTTTGGAGCAATACTATACACAAGTATCTATGAACCCTGGATCTTATAATGAATCACTTCCTTTTGAAGAGGTATTTGTAAATGATAAAGTGGCAAACATTTCACAAGCAATTGATAATTTGTTATGGCAAGGAAACGTAGCAACTGGATCAGGAAACTTGGCATTATGTGATGGTTATATCCAAAAAGCTACAAATGTATATTCAGGTTCAGTAGTTACAGGAAACGTAAATGCTGTAACAGCAATTACAGCAGCAAACATCATCGGTGTAGTTGATGCAGCAGTAGGTGTTATTCCATCAGGAATTGTTAATGATGATGAACTTTATTGTTTTGTTGGCTACGATTTTTTTAGAACTTATGTATTAGCATTACGAAACGCAAACCTCTATAATTATCCTTCAATTGAAACAGGAAACAGAGATTTTGAAATCACAATTCCAGCATCATCAGTAAGAATGGTTGCTGTTGTTGGTCTTAATGGAACAAACAAGTTCTTTATAACATCTAAAAAGAATATTTATATGTTCACGGACTTAACATCAGATTACGAGCAGTTTGAAATGTGGTTCAGTCGTGACTTCAACGAACTAAGAACAAATTGCCGCTGGAAGCAGGGAATTAATAGTCCGTTTTGGGATCAAGTAGTGTTCTTTAAACTCTAATAGGTGAGTTCTAATGAACTAAAATGATAAGGAACAAACAGGGATATTAGACAAGGATATAAAGTGTCTTAAATCAAAAAAAACATAGGGGGTGAAAGTCCCCCTTATTAAAAAAATAAACAAATTAAAAACTAAATAAAATGGCTTTTACTTGTAACTTAACACAGGGACAATTACTTTCATGTAGTTCTATTGGTGGTGTAGAAGTTGCTTATATTGGAGAATGGGACGATACAACATTACAATTTGATAGTTGTGGAATCATTACTGGTATAACTTCAGGTCTTACAGCATATACCTTCAATATGGACGCAGAGCATGGAGGATTGACCCAAACATTAAATGCGTCTCGTGAGAACGGAACAGTATTTTTTGATTCAATTTTAACAGTTAAATTTATTGGATTTAATTGTGTGAGAAGAAAAACTTTGGTGGAACTATCAAGAGCCCCACTATTTGCTATAGTTAAATCTGTGGCAGGTGATTATTATGCACTTGGGGTCGGTGGTGCGGCATCAGGTAGGGCATCTGCTGGAACAGCATCAATAGGAACTGCGTATGGGGATATGAATGGGACTTCAATTGATCTTCAATTCAAATCTTCTAATGGAGCATATTTGATAAATTCAGCACTTGTAGGAACAACAATAACAATTATTCCATAATAGATTTATTCTAATCTATGAAAGCCCCCTAATTAAAGGGGGTTTTTTTTTAATCATCTTCATAATCATCTTCATAAATGGTTTCCATAATATTTGAGAATGTCTCATCAAGTTCAGATTGAAATCCCGACATTTGAGACTGGATATAACCAATAGGAATTTGTGGTATATCATCATAAGAAAAGTCCTGTGGGTTAAATAAAACAACCACATATCCTTTGTCGTTTAAGATTTTGATTAAATCGTTTGTTTTCATAATTATTATTTTTTAATTTACCAAATATTTTATGAACCAATAATCCAAATTTCACCATCGTATAATGGTTCTACTGCTTCCACAACATAATCATTATATTTATGAATTGGACTATCTATAGCCCATCTTTTTAGTTGTCGTAAGAGAATTTCTTGTCTTACTTTACAACCATATTCAAAGGTAGGTAATTTTTTTTTCACATCAAAATAAATTGTTGCTGGATAATCTTGTATGATAATTCGTTTCATAATGTTTCTGTTTTTAATTGTTTGTTGTCTTACAAAGATAAGAAGTTTGTTTTAATCTGCCAAACATTTTGTTAAACATTTAGACATATTTTCATTTGAAACAGAGTAATTACCGATAAATCCTTGTTCGTCCCACATTTCAAAATATGTATTAAACTCATCTTTTCTAAAATTACAAACTAAATAATCTAAACCTTTAATAAGGGTTCTACTAATAGATAAAGTTTTATATCTACCATAATCTGTTAAACAAGGAACATTAACCATAGGTATAATTTCAACTTGATATTTTTCTTTTAATTTTTTCTTTGTCATTTTCATTTTGTTCTTGTTTTTAATTGTTTCTATAAAGATAAGTATTTTATTTTGATCTGCCAAACATTTCGTTAAATATTTACAACAATATTATTTATAGTTGTTCCTGTTAGATTAAACTCCATATCTGCTTCGTCTAACATTTTATTAAAATCTTCTTCATTCAACACACCCTCAGAAAAACCTTGTCCTATACCCGCAACATAGATTATAGATGGTGCGTTTTTTAGATTAAAACTTTTAGTTAAGCCATGAATATATTTTTCAAGTTGTTTGTCTGTTTTTATTTTAGGGGCTTGAACGACAAGAACCTCTTCAACTTTTGATACATCTATTCCACAAGTATTTAACGCTAATTTACTATCATATACATTATCATCATCTTCGTTCCAAACATGCCAACCATAAGGTAAAACATAACCAGAACCTGCGGATGCTGCATGTGTATTTAAAAGTTTTCTTTTACATAAAATTAAACCAAAATTAATATCTAGATCTGTTTTACCTTGAACTTGAAGGGCTCTATAAAGACAATCATATCCCAAATCTGCACCCCAATTATAATCGTGATTATAGACATTATCAACAGATACATATTTTTTTGTTGTTCTCATTTTATTATTGGTTTATCCTTATTGTCTTACAAAGATAAGAAGTTTGTTTTAATCTGCCAAAACATTTACAAAAAAAATAAAAAATATTTATTTGTATGATAAGAATTAAAAACTATCAACCAGATTTTGTAACCTTGACTTTGAAAGAGACAACCACTTTAACAGGATCTCCAATAAATTATGTTATGAAACTACATTCAAATTATTTGCATGATAATAATTATTTTCTTTTAACAGGTGATACATCAACAAATACAAATAGATATAACAAATATCCTATTGATATAACAAATTTATCTGCCAGGACCGAAAACTTTGATTATTTTGTATATGAAATTTCAGGTTCAACTTATCAAGTTTCTGGTTTGACTGATAATTATATTGTTGAAAGTGGGTTATGTGAAATGATTTACACAGGTCAAACGCAAACATTCACATATCCCGTGAATACACAAACAGAATACTTTTTTCAATAATCATATATTGTGGTATAATTTTTTAGCATCAAGATATGCTTGTCTTGCCTGTTGTTCTGTGTCAAATGTCCCTAACCATATGTGTTTATAATTCACAACAATTTGTGCTGCAAATTTATTATTTTTGGTTTTTGTAAATCCTTTGCAATTTACATTTTGTGTTTGTTGGCTTCTATTTGAAATTCTTAAATTACAAATTCTATTATTAGATTTATTTCTATCTTCGTGGTCTAATTCAATAAAATCAACATTCCCATAAGTTATAAACCAAGCTAAATGGTGTCCTAATAATTGACCTTTTATATGATTACTTGAAATAACAATATAACCTTTTTTATCTTTACCAGTAATTTCTTTTCCGAAAATACCATATATCTTACCAGTTTCAGAATTATAAGTATATCCCTTTTCTTTCAATATTTGACATTTATCTAATCGGTTCATATTTATAAATATAAGAATAAACAATTTCATAAACAAATATTTATAAACAAAACATTATGTCTGATCAAACACAAATACCCTTAATGATTTTTAACTTTAACGAAGCATATGAAGTTCCAATTTATAATTATGTAAAAAAAAATGAATATAGATTTTTAAGTTGGGGAAGTGATAATGTATATCCACAACTTTTATTAGATTTATATG
>Ga0214917_10005754_pt1 | contig 13130 bp, 11 predicted proteins | sample LL_1208_BB_MetaG_FD_177983 | JGI IMG/M metagenome (GOLD analysis project Ga0214917, IMG submission 177983) | Freshwater microbial communities from Lake Lanier, Atlanta, Georgia, United States - LL_1208_BB | ecosystem: Environmental > Aquatic > Freshwater > Lake | place: USA: Georgia | collected... | reverse complement strand
TATCTATATTACATACTTTCTTTGTATTTATTATTTCACTTGGCAACACAAACCAACATGTTGTTTGTCTCATAAAATTTAAACCACTTATATCAATTCCTGTTATATTTACTAATGCATATGGAGCCCAAGTATCATCTCCAAATACTATTCCTTTATACATATCTTCTGTTACTCTACTATAGTCACAACCAATTAACTCTAATCCCGATTTAACTTTTTCTAGAATTTTATCGATAATAGCATACCCTTCATCTATTAAAAAAATATAAGGAAGTGTTATTTGCTCTTTTACAATATTATTACAATATGGGATTTTTTCCATCATAAATTGTAAAAAAGGGTATTTTGTTTCCTTTTCCACATGATAACATAAAATATTTAAAATTCCTATTCGGGTTTCATTTACAATATCAGAAAATGTTATATTTTTATTTGCTTTTTCTTCTAATAAATATTTATAATCCATTATTTATTATACATATTTATTTTTAAATTATTTTTATCTAATTCTATTTGTCTAGTTTTCTTTTTATTTCATCTTTTACAACTTCAACTCTATTATCTAACACCTTTTTTGTTATTTCTTTAGCTAATTCTGGTTGATTTTTATAATATTCTTCCAATTGAGATAATAAAAATTTACCAGAAATTGTTCTACGTGTCTTCTTTTGTTTATATACTAATGCGCCACCACTTATATCAAAACAATCAATCGCATTACTTTTCATAACATTGACTAATGACTCTGTTAGTTCTTTTTTCTTATTATTTTGTTTTTTTACTTCTATTTTTAATTTTGTTATTTCATTGTCAATTTTAATCCATTCTTTTATATTAAATATTAACTCATCCTTTGTGCTAACTATTGGTTTTGTTTGAACTATTTGTTCTTGAATTTCCGTTTTTTCTTCTTTTGAAATATTCATTACTTTATATGTATAAATTATTTTAAATATGTTTTATTTTAATATTACAATATATTCGCAACTACTTTTAATTAATCATTTATCTGAACTTTAGGACAATGACGTTTACATAAACCATTTAATTCTACTTTTTTACAACTACACTTTTTACCTTTATTGGGACCAGATTTCAATACAGCATTACAACTATTTTCTTCTTCAAAAACATATTGTTGAATCGGTTGATATTGTTGTTTTACTACATTTTCCGTCTTTTTATTTATAATAAGAAGACGTTTCAAAGGCGGCAACCCCTTAGCCTCTCTTTCAGCATTCTTTTCTTCCAATAATTTGTTTCCTTCCTTTTTTACTTGAGTTTTTAATTCATTTAGTTTCTTTTTTTCATCATACACATTATGATTTTTTAAAAACATTTTATAGTGATATGTGCAATATGTTTTTCCAGTGTTTGGTATATTTGCCACATATTTATAACTACATTTATCTCCTAATAAATTTATTGATTGGCAACATTGTCCAATTTTAAACTGTGTGTCATACATATTAAAAGTATGATTTGATTCACTAAAAACTGGATATGAGTTATTATATGATGATTGATGGTTGTGCATAGTTACAGTATTAGGCAAAGTTTTATCCAAACTATTTATTCCATATATTTCTTTTAATCCTAATTCTTGATAATATGGTAAAACTGTAAATTGAATATTTCTACAATAAGGACATTTAATAAAATAATCTAGTTTTGATTTACGAAACTTTTGTAAATCATTTTCTGAAAGTTGATTAGTATTATATGTTTTAAATTCGTATTTTTGTTTATAAATTTCTTTGTATAACGCCTCATAATTGAAATGATGTTTACATTCTAACATTACAGACTTATCTTTCAATGGTAGTCCAGTTATCTTACACAATTCGTCTTCATTTTCACTATCTTCATCAAGGAGTTTATATAGTTCCTCTTGAAAATTAATATTTCCTTCTATTGTAAATTTTGACATCTATATATTTTCTTTTACCGAATATCTTTAAATTTATTTTGTATATTTAGTTATATTATGTCACCGAGCTATTGGGGACCCAGCACTTGGATATTTATGCATACTTTAGCATCTAAAATAAAAGAAACCAGTTTTCCTGTTATTGGCCCTAGTTTAATTAATGTTTTATTACAAATTTGTAGTAATTTACCTTGTCCAGAATGTGCACAACATGCCAAAAAATTTTGGTCAAACGTTAAATCTGCTAATATTAAAACAAAAAATGATCTTATTAATTTACTTTTCGTATTTCATAACATTGTTAATAAAAGAAAACAATTACCACTATTTAGACATGACAATCTTTCATATTATATAACCAAAAATGTAGTTCAAACATATAATACTTTTTCCAAAAATTTTAATACTCGCGGAAATATGAATTTAATAAATGAATCTTTTCGTAGAAATATGATGCTTTCATCTTTAAGAGCATGGTTAATGAGTAATTTACATCATTTTGATTTGTAAATTAATTTATAGAAGACCCAACTAATTCTCCATTTCTTTATCAGCATATTTAAAAATAAATCCCCCACATGTATTAGACCCTAGTCTATCCTTTGCACAAACGTGCCCTATAGATGATTTATCTAACCCTAATTTGATTGATGCTTTCTTTATTGAATTAAATTGAAAAATAAACTTACCAGTTTTATCATATTGATTTATTTTTCTATAATTTTTCATTATCAAGCTGTTAGTATGAGCATGTGTTGTGTTTTCTGATTTTGTTACCCATTCTAAATTATCTGAAGAATTATTATTCTTATTTCCATCAATATGATTTACATATAATTTTTGTTTTAATCTTTATTTCTAATTATTATTTGTATATAATCACTATGATTATTTAATTTAATAATTTTACCTCTGTTATTCTTAAATCTTCCTTTATTTGAAATATAATATCCTGGTTTATCTAATGTTAGTTCATGTGGTATTTCATTCCATATTTCTCCTTCTATGATGTTATATTGTAAATCATTATAACTCCAAAAAAATCCTTGACATATATAACCTTTGTCTAATGAATTTCTAATTCCAGCTAAGCAACTCTCAAAATTTTTGAGTTACTATTTTCTAATAACCAATTTGCTCCTTCACTTATTGTTCTGAATTGTAATTGTTTGTTATGTGTTTTAGCAATAATGCTTCTTGCTCTGCTTGTTTCTCTTTTTTAGTTTCAAAAGTATAATTATGTAAATTTTGTTCACTATATGTTGACCACTCAAGATTTGTAACATTATTATCATGTGTATTATGATGTGTATTATGATTTTTATGATTTACAGTAGGTTTATTTTCTAAATTTGGTATAAAAGCTTTAGCTGCTAGTCTATGAATCAAAAAAGTTGAACGAATATTATAATTAGATATTGTTATTGTTGAATATCTACTTGAAGTTTGTTGTTTTTTTTATTTTTTACATTACCTAAATTACTTATTAGGTAATGTAAAAATTCTCTATTGGTCTATATATTTCAATTATGTTTTCCATTAAATATGTATATTTATACCAATATAAATATTTAAGTAGTTTAATTGAACATATGTGTAAAAGGTGAATAATATAAATTATATTTATAAATTATATTTATAAATTACCAACTAGTGTTCCGTCCTTATAAACATTACAACGAAATTGTTGTTTAGAGGGCATCGTACATACTTCTTTGTTAGTATTTACTTCATTTATATATAAATAACTCTTCAAATTTGAACCATACATTATTAATCCTGCTATTACTCCTCCTAAAAATAATCCACTTAATACATTGCCTATTACTATATTTGAGAAAAATCCGGGAATACATTCTAATGAATTTTTAATAAATAAATCTAATGCTATATAAGCCACAAAAAATGCTAATACACCATAGTTTATGGCATTAATTTTATTTTGTTTAGATACCATTATCATTGGCATTATAAAATACATCATTGTAAATGTTAAAATATATGTGCTATATGTTACATCTTGTGGAATAAATATTTCTGTTAATCCAATTAAACATTTTTGTGGAAGTTGTATTGCTGGATTCTTATCTGATGATAATCCTTTCAATACAATTATTCTAATAAATGTAATTATAAATATCCATACAAAAAATACCATAGCTTTTTCCATTGTTGCTGTGAACATTGAAAAAGTAATTATACTAACACAAATTATAATTGGGGCATAAAATGATAATGATGATATCATATTCATTGTATTATCAAATAGTGCGTTTTGTAATTGATTTGATACTGGCATATACTATTTTATTATATTAAATTTTCTAAAATAATATAATAATATTATTCAAACACTAATCCAAATACATCCTCTATTGTTTCAACTGCATTAAATTTTATACCTTTTATTAGTTCATCATTTTTATACTTCTCGATAAAACTATCATAATCTTTCTGGTTTTCTTTTGGATATATAAATTCTGTCACTCCCGCCTTTATGCCTCCCAAAAATTTTAAATCTAAACCACCTATTTCTGTTACTTTTCCATCAAGAGTTATTTCACCAGTAATCGCTATATTATATTTAATTTTCTTATTATTAAATAAACTATATATCGTTGTTGTTATTGCTGTTCCTGCACTTGGTCCATCTTTTGGAGTAGAACCTTCTGGACAATGTATATGAACCCCATTTAATCCATGATTTTGTTCATCCAATATTTGATCTCGTCTTTCTATTAAAGTTAAATTCCACGCCAATGTTAATGCTACATTCATTGATTCTTTCATTACATCTCCTTGCATACCAGTTAAATGTAACATTAAAAATTTTTCACTAGGACGCCAATTTGCTTGAATAGGGATAACCCCACCTTTTCCTTGACCATTTGCCCATAAACCATTAATAATGCCAATTTTATTCTCATTATGTATCTTTTTATTCTTTATTTCCTTTTTATCTTTGAAATACTTTTTCTGAATATCTTCAATACTTATATTAATTGGAATCTCATATTGTGTGTCAAAATTCTTTAAAATATCTAAATTTATTTCACCAACTATTTCAAACAATATTTCTTTTAATTTTCTAACACCTGGTTCTAATGTATATTCATCTATTATAAACTTTAAAACATCATTTGAAACAATTATCATACCTTGTAACCCCATTTTATCATAAACCTCCGGAAGAATATGGGTATTTGATATAACTATTTTTTCTTCTAATGTTAAACTCTTAAATTTAATACGATGAACACGATCTAATAAAATATTATCAATTGCTTCTACATCATTATATGATAAAATAAATAATGCCTTTGATAAATCTAAATCTATTCCAGAAAAATACTTATCTTGAAAGCAATCATTTTGTGCGGGGTCTAATAAATGCGTTAAAATACCTATTATTTCCTTACCATGTTCCGTTTTTGATATTTTATCTATTTCATCAATAAAAATTATTGGATTCATACACTTTTTATCCATAAGAATTTGAACTATTGTTCCCCACGTAGAACCTACATAAGTATAGTTATGACCGTGTAAACTTGAACCATTAGCATCACCCCCCATTTGAATCATTGCAAATGGTCTTGATATCCCTCCTTTATCTTTTAAACAGTCAGCCAACCCTTTCTTTGCCAAACTAGTATTATGTGTAACCGTAAAATCACCTAACAAAAAACGCGAATTACCGTCAATTTCAAACCCAAAATATTCATCTTCTTCTAAAGGGGTTACATTTATTCTTGTGTTTAAACAATTTTTAGTTTGTTTATTTTCTCTTGGTTTTTTTCGTTCTAATAATGTTGGTATATCTTGTATTCCGTTCCCCGTTATTATTATTATATAATACTGTACATGACTTTTTTTTCCTTTATATGTACATAATTTTGTACATTCTTTCATTACTCCTCTAAAACCCAAAGAACGAACAATCCATAAAATATCTTCGGCTAAATTTTTATTTTTTTGAGTAATTTGTAATGAATTATTATCTTTATTATAATAACCATCTGTATCAATTAATCCTGCTAATAATTGTAATCTAACTTCTCGTGAGTTACATTTGTAATCAGATGGTATACGTTTATTATTAATTAAATTGTATTCTTTTAATTTATTTATTAAAATATTTGTATCATTTTTACCTCCCATTTTCCCTGTTATAATAAAATATGTAATCTCGTTATTTCTTGTTCCTTGTTTAATTTCTAATTCATATTTTTCAGCTAATTCATTGAAATAATTTACAATAGGTTCATCAATTGTTGTTATTCCAAAACTTTGTAATAATCCATCGCCTAACCAACATCCTAAAACATATGGGTCCAATCCAACAGATATTTCATTAAAGTCCACACAAACTTTATAACCTTTTAAACAATCTTTGATATATTTTGGCAATTTTAAATAATCCTTTATACATATATCAATTATATCACCTTTTAAATATCTTTGACCTAAAATAGTTTGGTGTTTATAACCTTTGTTACATGCTTTTGATATTTTTAAACTTAATATATGACTTTCATTAACAATGTATGTATCTCCTTTTACTTGTTCTATTTTATACATTTTTTCTTTTCCCCTTCCAAGAGAAAGAACATTTCTTAATTTGCTATCATCACCCATTAATTTATCATTCGCAGTTATATCCTGAACCATTTTAATATCTCCATTATAAAGCATTATAGGCGTATTCTTTACAAAGCATTTGCCAACACCGGGAGGCCCTTCAAACCCAAAACAATAACCATCTTGTTTTCCGTTAATCCATTGTCCTATTATTCTTTCTATTTGTTTTTTTGCTTCATCATGCCCGTGAACAGCCTTATCTAAAGTTAATTTTACATTAGTCATATGTTTGTTAATTTCTTCATATTTTAGTTCTATTTCTTTTGAACAAACTTGTAAACTTGTAAATAAATTGTTATTAGTTTCACTTTTAATATCAAATAATTCTATGAGCAATTTTATATCATCTTTTTGATTTTGAACAAATTCAAATATGTCATTCTTTCTCGCATTCATATTCCTATTGTTAAGTTTTAGTTTTTTATATGAAAGTTTATTTTTCAAAATTAAATTATTTATCTTTATTACAATCATTTTCAATTCATTACAAGACAAAGTTTCTAATTTATTATTTATTTGTTCTACTATATTAGTCTCCTTTACCAAATCATTTTTTATCCCTTTTAATGCTGTTAAAATTTCCAAACTAGTATAACTATTTTTTTTGGTTAGTTTTGTTTCATTTGTTTGAAGCATATTTGTAAATTTTAACTTTATATCGGACATTATATTTAGAATTGGTTCTCTTCTATAAATATTAAATGGTATTTTCAATAATCCATCTAAATATTGTCTAGCTTTTGAACAAGAATCTTCTGACTTTGATTTAATCTCTTTTAGTTTTTGCATTGCTTTTTCTTTTACTAAATCTGAAACCTTCAATAAACAAATTTGCTGTTCTAATGGTATCTGTTGTATATTAAAATTATATAGTTTATTTGTATATTGGAATGTGCTTTTCATTGCATCCTTAAAATACTGTTTTATTGACCAAGGAAAACTATTAAATAATATTGTTTGTTCTTGTGTATTTATAGTTCCATTTGTATCATTTGATAATAAGTCATATAATAGATATGCCAAATATTGATTATCATAATTATCTATGTTAACTAACAATTGAATAATTATACTTCTTTTCATAAAAAGTTCAGAATTAATAAAATCTTTAACTGATTGTGTTAGAGTTTTTTCTCTTAATGTATTTAAATAACTTAAATATCCAGCATATATTGAATATATTTCATGTTGATCAGAAATTAAATAATCTTTTAAATTTAATGATTGAATAAAACGATTAAAAGTATCTCCTTGAAATTCTTTACTTTGTGGAATATTTTCCTTAATTGCTTGATATTTCAAATTTACATATTTATTATTTAAAAAGTCTATCATTATATCATCCACTGTTCCTGTTATTATTAGACTTTTATTGTGCTGTGAATTATGAATTATTAATTGAATACCATATACTTTCAAGTGAAATGGTTTTATTTTTATGCTTACATTAGCACTATCCAAATTTTTTGATTTTTCATTTAATGGACAATCAACTGATTTTACTGATTTATCATTTTCACTTTTTTTTGTTCCTAATAATTTATAGCTTGTTGGATGAAAATACTTTTTTAATAATTCAAACTTATGTTTATCCATATCTGAAATTGCATATGTGCTTACAGAATTATTTCCAACACATATCCATAATAGATCTTCAAAAGAATCCGTTCCAAACATTTTAAATAAAGTAGATAACTCATTATTAATAAGTTGAAGAATATTAATTATATTATCTGTATTACTTTTTATACTAACATCATTAATATTTTTTATTGTTTTATTAAGTTCAAACAGTGTATTAATACAACTATTTACCTCACTAACTCCAATAATATCCAATATTTTATTCTTTTGAACATGCAATATTGTTTTTTGAATAACGTCCTGAAAAAATAACAACTTCTTTTCAATTAATACTACAATTTCGGGAGTTGGTTTCTTTACATGAACTTGTTTCAAATTTATATTATTATCAATCATATAATTATATATATATAATTATATATCTTTTTATACTAAAGATAATTAAATAATGTAAAGTAAGTATAGTTTAATAGTGTCTAATACTTCCATTAAGGATGTTTCTAATTCATTCTATAAAGAAACAAAAATATTAATACTATTTTTTACGTATTTACACCTTTTCTCATTTAAAACGCCTATTTTATAGAGCAAAAAAATAACTATGTATAAATGATATTTTTATAATAAAGATAATAAAATTAAATACAATTATCTAATTCATCAATACTTATTCCGCTATCTAAATATTTTTGAATTCTGGATGGGTGAAATACTTTTTGTATGAGTTCTTCAAAATAAATATCTACCATTTTTTTTTTCATGGTTTTATAATCCATTTCAAAGATAGATGGATTTTCTGATAACAAATCCCAATTAATTTTATCAAGATTTTTTTCTAATAAAGGTATTGCATTTGGATTTAGTGATAATAAATTCCAATTAATTTTATTTGGATTAGCTTCTAATAAAGGAATAGCACTTGGATTTCCTGATAAGAAGAAATTCCAATAAATTTTATTTGGATTTTGTTCTAATAAAGGTATCGCACTTGGATTTCCTGATAAGAAATTCCAATAAATCTTATCTGGATTTTGTTCTAATAAAGATATAGCATTTGGATTTGTTGATAACGAATTCCAGTTAATTTTATCTGGATTTTGTTCTAATAAAGATATAGCATTTGGATTTGTTGATAACAAATCCCAGTTAATTTTATCTGGATTTTGTTCTAATAAAGATATAGCATTTGGATTGTATGATAACAAATCCCAATTAATTTTATCTGGATTTTGTTCTAATAAAGATATAGCATTTGGATTTGCTGATAACAAATCCCAATTAATTTTATCTTGATTTTTTTCTAATAAAGGTATCGCATTTGGATTGTATGATAACCAATCCCAGTCAATTTTATCTGGATTTTGTTCTAATAAAGATATAGCATTTGGATTTGGATTTTTTGATAATCTATGCCAATTAATTTGGCATAGGTCTATCAAATCTAATAACTTGTATAAAGGGTTTGGATGGTACATTTTTGATATTTGTTTGAATATAGAATTATATTATAATGATAAATCAATTTTTTTTAATATAATGGGCGTTTTAAATGAGAACAGGTGTAAAAAGGAATGAGTAGCAAATATTATAAGTTCTCAGTTTGTCTTACAATTCTTTAGGGAGTAAGAATTTCCAAACAAAATTGAAGGAACCAATATTTTAAATGTATAAATGTTCATGATACCCAAAAAGAGCTACGTGTAGCAAGTTGTGCTTTCAACGCCAAATAAACACTCTCATCAGTCGCACATATACATTTATCCATATCAATCAATTGTGATTGATATGGATAAAGAGCTTAAGAACGGATATGCTAAGAACGGATGTAAAAATATCCGTTATATATTCAACAAATACTGGAAAACATGAAGAAGACATTAAATATTTAAAAGGGAATACAAACTTGAAAGAATCGCATCAACCGACGAAACTGAAAAAGTAGAGGCTGTCAAGTGTGCTAATGCTTGAAAAGGTGCTTTTACATCACAATAAGAAAAAAGAAATGAACGATAATTTTATTTTTTAAGGTAATTTTTCTCATTTTTCTTTTTTTTTATTTATAATCGTCGGCGTAATTCTGGAAATGTTGTTTTATGTAATATTACATAATACTATTTAAACGTAATATCGTATAATATATAAATAAACCCATGGGTATTCCATTTTTCTTCAGTTATATTATTAAAAATCACATCAAAATCGTAAAAAAAATATCAGCAAATCCTATAAATGTTGACAATCTTTATTTAGATTGCAATTCTATTATTTATGATGCTTACAGTAAAATGGAGTTTGATAAACTTACCGAACCTGTAGCTATAAGCATTATAAGACGCGTGATTTTAAAAATTGAAGAATATATCACTGTTATTAAACCATCCCAAACAGTTATTGTTGCATTTGATGGAGTTGCTCCTGTTGCTAAATTGGAACAACAGCGTTCACGTCGTTACAAATCGTGGTATCAAAATGAAATTGCACGCCAAATTTTTAAGAAAAAAAAGGAAGATCCTTGGAATACAACTGCAATTACACCGGGAACTAAATTTATGGCAGAACTAAATGATATGGTATCTAAACATTTTACTAAAAAAGTTTCAGATAAATTAAATGTTACTGATATTATTGTTTCAGGTTCAGATAAGGTAGGAGAAGGAGAGCATAAATTATTCTCATATATTCGAACATATCCTGAAAAACATTCGGAACAAACGACCGTAATCTATGGTCTAGATGCAGACCTTATTATGCTCGCAATTAATCACTTAGCAGTGTGTCCAAAATTATATTTATTCAGAGACACCCCACATTTTATTCAATCTATTGATTCTTCATTAGAACCAGAGTCTAATTATATCTTAGATATTCCTGAATTTACCATTGAACTAACAAAATATATGAATAATGATAAAAAATTAACGACACAACAGCAAAAAAATAAGGTTTATGATTATATTTTGCTTTGTTTCTTTTTAGGTAACGACTTTTTGCCACATTTTCCTGCTCTTAATATAAGAACAGGCGGTGTTGATAAAATTATTAATGCCTATAAGGCTACTATTGGTGACACTGATTTAAATCTTACAAACGGTAAGACTATTTTTTGGGGAAATTTAAGAAAAGTTGTTCAGCAGCTAGCTAACCAAGAAGAAGAATTTATAACTAAAGAACACTTAGAACGCAATAAAAAGGAGAGATATAGAGCTCCTGATACTAGCCCTGAAGAAAAATTTAAGAATTTTGAATCAACTCCTCTCTATGAACGGGAAATGGAAAAATTTATAAATCCAGTTAAGCCACATTGGCAATCAAGATATTATCGGGGTCTATTTGGTATTAAATCTGATTCTGATGATTCTAAAAAGGAAGATATTGCTATTAACTTTTTACAAGGTCTTGAATGGACTATGAAATATTATACGACTGGTTGTCCAGATTGGCGTTATAAATATAGATATAATTATCCACCTTTGCTCCAAGATCTTATCAAATTTATTCCTCTATTTGATAAAACATTTGTTCCAGAGAACCTTGAAAATCCTGTATCTGAGATTGTACAACTTTGTTATGTTTTGCCTCGGTCTTCTTTAAATTTGTTGCCAAATAAATTGTATTTTGAACTAATTAGAAAATATGATCATTGGTATAAGGGTAATTGTGACTTTGTTTGGGCATATTGTAGATATTTCTGGGAATCTCATGTAGAAATGAATGAGATAGATATTGATGAATTGGAGAGATTTATTGCTGATCATAGGCATCTTTTGGTTTAAATATGCTCTAAATTATTGTTTATAATTTATTACCATAAATGGTTTCAATTTTGTTGCTTAAAATTGGTGAATTTTTAAGTAATAAAAATTTTTCAAAAGTATTTTCAGTTTTCAATTTTGGACATTTTAAAATGTCCATTTTTGAAAAATCAAAAAAGTTTTAAAAAGACCCTCGGAGACGAGAGTTCTAACGAAAATGCTCTAAATTTCAAAAAAAGGTGTTAAAAACGTGTTACGATAATATTTTTTATATTTTTAAAAAACTATTTAGGAACTTTTATTATCCAAATATAGTATACAAATGATATCAAAAAAAGTTCCAAAAATATACGAATGTAAAAAATGTGACTATAAAACGTCACGTGAAAGTCAATGGTTGCGGCATTTAGCAACTGGTAAACACAACGTGGATAATTTGGATATAAATAAAGTTCCGTACATGTTTAAATGTGAATGTGGTAAGACATATTCATATAAACCAGGACTTTATAAGCATAAGAAAAAGTGCGATTGGAACCAAAAATTAAGTAGTGAAGAGATATTTATGAAACTTTTGAAAGATAACCAAGAATTTAAGCAAATGATTATTGAACAAAACTCTAAAATTATGGATTTAACATCTATTAAGAATACAACCATTATTAATAATACAACTACTAACAACAGTAACAGTAATAATAATTTTAATTTACAAATGTTTTTAAATGTTCAATGTAAAGATGCCTTAAATATATCTGAATTTGTTGATTCTTTACAGCCAAAAATTGAAGACCTTGAAACTACTGGAAGATTAGGTTATGTTGAGGGTATTTCAAAGATTTTCTTAAATGGTCTACAAGGATTAGACATTAATAAACGACCAATACATTGCTCTGATCAAAAGAGAGAAACTATTTATATCAAAGATAATAATGTATGGGAAAAAGAAGGTGAAAATAGAGACAGATTAAAATTGGCTATAAAAACAGTGGCTTCAAAAAATATTAAGCAAATTCCTATATGGCAAAAAGAAAATCTAGATTGTTTTGATTCCTCTTCCAAGAAGAATGACCAATATTTACGTATTGTATCAAATGCCATGAATGGATTAACTCCGGAAGAAACACAAAAAAATTATAATAAATAATTTCAAAATTAGCAAAGGAAGTAATTATACAAAAAGAATACACCCTTTTAGTGGAAATAAACGAAAGAACACC
>Ga0214917_10005752_pt1 | contig 13135 bp, 10 predicted proteins | sample LL_1208_BB_MetaG_FD_177983 | JGI IMG/M metagenome (GOLD analysis project Ga0214917, IMG submission 177983) | Freshwater microbial communities from Lake Lanier, Atlanta, Georgia, United States - LL_1208_BB | ecosystem: Environmental > Aquatic > Freshwater > Lake | place: USA: Georgia | collected... | reverse complement strand
TTTTCACTCGCACACGACCTTTGAGCTTTAAAGATTGATTCACATTGTCGGCTTCCATAGCATCCGCTTTGAAGGTATCTTTTCCGTGAGAAATATAGACAGGCACATGCGTAATGACTTTGTCTGTACGGGAAAAAAAATGTAAAAAATCACTGTCGATTTGCTGGTCATTTTCGTTAGAAGATATGCTTTCTTGAATCACCTGCGCTTTGCCTATTAATTGCACCTCCGAGCCATCTTCATTTGTCAGCCCCTGGAGAGCTTTGGCTTTGGTGATTTTTTTTTCTGAATAAATCATTACCTCGGGGCTTTTTACCCATGTATTTTGTGTATCTTGAAAATGTTCTGCATGCGCGCCTTTGAGGGCGGAGCGGATCTGACCATTGATGTCGTAGCTCTTTAATATAAAGTTGGTGAACTCATAATCAGCTATGTGCGACACAGGTGCTGGCAGGGATTTTTCCTCTGGCTGTGTGGCATTGCGAACCAACCAAATAGACAATAACAAAAGCATGCTCAACATAAACAAAGGCATATAAGCCAATGCCAAATCCCAAGCTTGATACAAACGTCTTGACAGTGTTGGCTTTGCCAAAGGAAGAGGAAGAGGTAATTTATTCATACCAGCCATTTATTCAATAAGGCTTGGTAATGACCCGTTGCTTGTAATACGCTGTCACACGCCTCTCTGACTGCGCCATTGCCTGCAGGGGCTGAGCAAATATGATGGACCCGTTTTAAAACTTCAACATGTGATTGCGCCGGTGCAAAAGAAATGGCCGCAGGCATCAGCATCGGTAAATCAGGCCAATCATCGCCCATGGCCGCTACCTGCGACCAATTTAAATGCAACTTGTTTAAACAATCTTGGGCCGCTTGGTACTTGTCATCCACCCCAAAACAAGCAACCGTGATACCCAACTCTGTCAATCGTTGGCGCAAGGCCGTACTGTCTCGTCCAGTGATGACAACGGGTTCAATGTCGGCCATTTTCAGAAGTTTCAGCCCATGCCCATCCAAGGTATGAAATCGCTTGAGTATTTCGCCTTTTTCACCGACATACAAGCCGCCGTCAGTCATCACGCCGTCGACATCCAACAAGAAGGCTTTGACGTTTTTGGCTTTGTCCCTAAACTGATTGGTGTCAATGGCCAAGTCTTTCATGGTCAGATTACTTTAGCTCGCATCAAATCATTGCTATTGACTACGCCGCACAATTGGTTTTGTTCATTAACCACCAATATGCTGGTGATACGTTTTTGCTCCATCAATTCGGCCGCCTCTACGGCTAAAGCAAGGTCACGCAATGTCGTTGGATTCGGGTGCATGACCTGCGCCGCGGTTAAATCACGTAAATCAATTCCTTTTTCAACCAATCGACGCAAATCGCCGTCTGTGAATATGCCCAGTACATGTTGATTGGCATCCACAATCGCGGTGGCTCCTAAACCCTTTTGTGACATTTCACGCATCAGCTCCGTCAAACCTGCCGTCAAGCTAACTGCAGGTATGTCCTCGCCAGTGCGCATCACATCTCCAAGATGGGTCAACAATCTTCTTCCCAAACTGCCGCCTGGGTGTGAACGGGCAAAATCATCCTGCTTAAAACCTCTGGCGTCCAATACGGCGACGGCCAATGCATCACCTAGCGCCAGTTGGGCGGTGGTACTGGCGGTAGGTGCCAAATTCATGGGACAGGCTTCTTTCTCGACACTGCTATCTATGACCCAAGTTGCATATTGCGCCAATGTTGAATGCACGTTCCCTGTGATGGCCAGTAACTTGACTCCTTGGCGTTTGATTTGTGGAAGTATGGCGGACAGTTCTTCACTCTCACCGCTATTGGATAGCGCGATCACCAAATCATCGCGCGTGACCATGCCTAAATCACCATGGCTTGCCTCTGCGGGATGTACAAAAAATGCAGGCGTGCCAGTAGACGCCAAAGTAGCAGCAATCTTTCGGCCTATGTGGCCGCTTTTGCCCATGCCCATGACAACCACACGACCTTTGACTGAGAGTAAAGCCTGTACTGAATCTATGAATGATTGCCCTAAGTGCGCCTGAACCCGCAATATTGCTTGCGCTTCTATCGTCAAGGTCTGTTTTGCCAAACCTAGAATATGTGCATATTGCCCAGGAGCATCGCTATTTGTCATTTGCCTATTATGCTTTTTCTAAAACCTCGTGTTTATGCTATTTGCCTATACAAAATCGACTGAAAATTTCTCCCAATAAATCATCTGCACTCAAAGCGCCGGTAATCATAGACAACTCCCCTTGTGCCAATCTGCATTCTTCTGCAATCAGATCCAATGGGGGTGCATGGGTTTGAAGATCGCTTTGCGCCTGAGACAAGTGCTGGTTTACATTTTGTAGTGCCTGCGTATGTCTGCTGCGCGCCGTGAAAACACCTTCCATCATGGCGCTATTGCCACCCATTTTTTTCAAAATTTGTGAACGCAAATGGTCTATGCCTTGACCTGTTTTGGCAGAGATATTGATATCTTCGCTCTTTAATTGCTCTTCTTGGCGAAGCACATCGGATTTATTATTGACACGCAAAACAAGCGTATGAGAAGAAATATGCTGGCTTATTTTTATATCTAATTCTGATTGTTTAGATATATATTCTTGATCTTGTGTTCGACTTAAATCATTTAACAACAACACAATATCTGCATCAGAAATATGTGCCCAAGCACGCTGCATTCCCAATTGTTCCACTTCATCCACTTTGTCCTCATCGCGCAGGCCTGCCGTGTCAAGCAAATGCAATGGAACACCCTCAATGTGAATACTTTGCGTCAAAACGTCTCGCGTGGTTCCCGGCACATTGGTGACAATAGCGATATCTGCACCAGCCAATGCATTTAACAATGAGCTTTTTCCCGCGTTGGGTTGCCCTGCAATAACTATTTTCAATCCATCGCGTAACAAGCGCCCCTGTTGTGCTTGAAGCAACAGCTTTTCGTTATGTTCAATGATGGCGTGCAGTTGTTGTTTGACTTGCAGCTGTTCTATAAAGTCAATATCCTCCTCTGGAAAGTCCAAACACGCTTCGATTTGCATGCGTAAATGTGTCAACTTGTTTTGCAGGTGCTGTATGTGTTTAGAAAACTCACCTTCCAGCGATCGATTCGCGCTTCTGACCGCGGCTTGTGTGTTCGCATCAATCAAATCAGCCACGGCTTCAGCTTGAGTTAAGTCGATTTTTTGATTAAGAAATGCGCGTTGTGTGAACTCTCCGGGCTGTGCTCTGCGCAATTGCGCAAGAAGCGGCTTGCTGTTTTGTTGTTGAGTTTGAGCAAGCGCTAAACAATGCTGAACCAACATATGAAGAACCATGGCGCCACCGTGGCCTTGCAACTCCAACACATCTTCACCTGTATAGCTATTCGGGCCGGGGAAGTAGACAGCAAGAACTTGATCAATCACTTGATGATCTAAGTCTTTGACAGAGGTCAAATGGGTTGTCCTGGGCTGGAGTTTTCTACCCGTCAACTGCTCGGCAAAAGCACCCAAGTTTTTTCCGCTCAAACGCACCACACCAACTGCGCCGCGCCCCGGCGGCGTAGCAATCGCAATGATGGGGTCATCGCGTTGTGACAACATTTTCTTGGAAGGTGTATGTGTGAACGGTGTCTTATTTATTGACGCCGAGTTGTTTGTTGATCATCCATTGCTGTGCAATAGACAAAATATTATTAGATAACCAATACAGCACCAAGCCCGCAGGAAAGAAGAAAAACATGACACTGAATGCAAGTGGCATGAACCACATCATTTTTGCCTGTATGGGATCTGGCGGTGTCGGGTTCAACCAGGTTTGAAACATGGATGTGGCGGTCATCAACAATGGCAGGATAAACCATGGGTCCGGTGCAGCCAAATCGTGTATCCAACCTATCCAGGCCGCATTTCGCATTTCTACAGAGGATAAAAGCACCCAATACAAGGCGATAAAAAACGGTATCTGAACAGCAATCGGCAAACAGCCGCCCAGTGGATTGACTTTTTCTTCCCGGTATATTTTCATCATCTCCATTTGCATTTGCTGAGGGTTGTCTTTCAATCGCTCACGCATTTCCATGATTTTCGGGTTGATGGCTTTCATTTTTCCCATGCTTTTATAGGCCTGAGAATTCAGCCAATAAAAAGCTATTTTCAATACAACCACCAATGCAACAATAGACCAACCCCAATTACCGATGACTCTGTAAAGTTCATACAGCAACCAATACAAAGGCTTAGAAAGTATGGTGAGCCAACCATAGTCCTTAACCAACTCTAATCCTGGGTAAAGTGCCTCTAGTGTTTTTTCCTCTTGCGGACCTAAAAACAAGCGCGCCGTATGTGACATTTTTTCACCACTCGCGATGCTGGGTAATGCCATCACCATGCCGACAGAGTACAAATTGTTATCAACTTTTCGAGCAAACAAATCACGCGGCTGGCTGTCATCGATTAACCAAGCTGACGCAAAATAATGCTGCACCATGGCCACATAACCTTGTGTACTTTGTTTCTCGAAGTCGGCTTTGTTTTTTTCTATGTCACTGAATTCAATTTTTTGGTATTTTTTCTGTCCGGTGAAAACAGCTGGTCCGGTAAACGTTGAATAAAACGATGACTCGCCTGCTGGCTTGTTGCCATCGCGAACCAACTGCACATACAGTTGTGGGCTGACGGACTGATTTGACGAATTCACTATCTCATGTTTGACTTCAATGGCATAACTGCCTCGTTTCATGGTGAACGTTTTAATCAACTTCAACTGATTGATTGGTTCCGATTCAAATTTGAATTGAATCTCTGTGTCTGTCGCATTCAACTCTTTAGAGCCGCTGAATGTCATTGGGCTTTTATGTGTGGGCCAAAGCGCACCCGCTTTGCCAATCAAACCCGATTGCGCCAGATAGATTCTGTCCGCGCTGTCATCCATCAACAGCACATTGGTGCCGGGATGATGCACATCTTTGTGTTTCAATAATTCTGCTTTCATCAAACTGCCGCCTTCGGTACTGAATTGCAGTTTCAAAACATCGGTTTGAATGTCTATGCGTTGCGCTACAAACGCCTTGCTGTCTGTCACTGAAGCACTGGGCGATGAGGCGACTGACGGCGTCACCATTGGTTTTTCTGTATTTGTTGCTGAAGGGCTTTGCGCCGCCGGTGCTGCGCTCGGGGTTGCTGAAGGGAAGAACGTTGGCTTTTTACCATTGTGAAGTTGCCATTGGTCCCATAACATCACCAAAGAAAAACCGAAAACAACCCACAAAATGGTGCGACGAATATCGTTCATGGCAATGGAGACTCAGAAGTAGAAGAAGAAGAAGTACGGTCGCGAGGCGACCGTAAAGAAAAAATAGTTGATTGCATCGGCACAGGATCGTACCCGCCATCACACCAAGGATGACAACGTGCTATGCGCCTTAAACACAGGTAGCTGCCCGCGCCCGCCCCATGTACCGTCAATGCCTCCATGCCATACATAGAGCATGTCGGCGTGAATCTGCATGCAGATCCCAGCCATGGACTCAAAAAAAACCGGTAGGCCTTGATTGCTGCAATCAATATGCGTTGAATCATGAGGTAATGGCTTTATCAAACAGTTGTTGAAGCTCTTCTCGAACTGCTTTTTTCAAAACAAGAGACGATGCACTTTGAAAGACTGCGGGATAAAAAGGTTTCCTCAATCTCACGACACTGTCTTGTGCGGGTTGCGACAACTCGCGTGAATTTGCTTGTGCATAGATTTGCCGTCTGATGGCATTGCGTGTAACAGCTTTTTTAGCCCATCTTTTTGGCACAACAGCTCCAATCCTACTGATTGACGTGGATTGTTTTATGTGTAGCGCAAAGTGAGCAGTTTTCGAAACAATCCCTGCGGCCATGACTTCATCAAAATCTTTTCGCAAGGTAATTTTGATCACACAATTCGCGTTCGTGTGTTGTTTGTTTGAATTCAGACCGCGAGTCGTTTGCGGCCTTTGGCTCTGCGGGCGTTGATGACTGCGCGCCCGCCCCGGGTTTTCATGCGCACCAAAAATCCATGGGTACGGGCTCTGCGTGTTTTAGAGGGTTGGTATGTGCGTTTCATGATAAAAATCTCTGGTTCGAAGGAAAGCCTTGCATTATCTCCGTTTTTACTTGGTTTTTAAAGGAATTTCTTTTTGAATCAGCCAACTTATCAAATAAATTGACAGAAAATGATGAAAATACTTTGTTTCTGTGGATAAATTTTTGATAAAGTAGTGGCTATGTGCCAAACATTGCAATCTATCCACAAGTTACCCGATTTTCTGTACGGTTCATGAGCAGCTCTATCTTGTCTTCCGAAGCCGGCGATGCCGGTCAGGCCTTGTGGCAAAGCTGCATGGATTTGCTGGCACAAGAATTACCCGAGCAACAGTTTAATACCTGGATCAAACCCTTACAAGCCAGCATTTCAGAAGATTTTTCCAAACTGACCATTGTTGTCATCAATCGCTTTAAGCTCGATTGGATCCGCGCTCAATATGCCACACGCATCAGCGTATTGTTAAATCAACTTTATGGCCAGCCCATATCGCTTGATTTTGCTTTGGTTGCCAAAGAGACACCCGCCAAACTACAGCCAACCCGTACCGCGTTTGAAGCTGAGGATTTTTCTAATCTTTCGCCATCTTCCAGTCAAGATTCGCCTTTAAACGGCTTTAAAAACAGACTCAATAGCAGTTTGTGTTTTGACAGTTTGGTTGAAGGCACGGCCAACCGAATGGCGCGGGCCGCCGCCATGCATGTGGCCAATGTACCGGGACAGCTGTACAACCCTTTATTTATTTATGGCGGCGTCGGGCTTGGTAAAACACATTTGATGCATGCGGTTGGTAATCAATTGCTAGCAAATAGGCCGGACGCCAAGGTTTTATACATACATGCCGAGCAATTCGTGTCTGATGTGGTCAAGGCATATCAGCGCAAAACCTTTGACGAGTTTAAGCATCACTACCACTCACTGGATCTTTTGTTGATAGATGACGTGCAGTTTTTTGCAAATAAAGATCGAACTCAGGAAGAGTTTTTCAATGCATTTGAGGCATTGCTGGCCAAAAAATCTCATATCGTTATGACCAGTGACACCTACCCCAAAGGCCTTGCCGATATACATGAGCGATTGGTTTCACGCTTTGACTCCGGTCTAACGGTTGCGATAGAACCGCCAGAACTGGAAATGCGTGTGGCAATCTTAATCAATAAGTCCCGCTCCGAAGGTGCTGAAATGCCTGAAGAAGTTGCATTTTTTGTGGCCAAAAATGTACGGTCAAATGTACGGGAATTAGAAGGCGCGTTGCGTAAAATACTGGCCTATTCAAGGTTCAACCAAAAAGAAGTGTCTATTCAATTGGCACGGGATGCCTTGCGTGATTTATTGTCTATCCAAAACCGCCAAATTTCTGTGGAAAATATCCAAAAAACAGTTGCTGATTACTACAAAATCAAAGTTGCGGACATGTACTCTAAAAAGCGTCCAGCTTCTATTGCCCGTCCACGCCAAATTGCCATGTACTTGGCCAAAGAACTGACACAAAAAAGTCTGCCTGAAATTGGAGAATTGTTCGGCGGCCGAGACCACACCACTGTGTTGCACGCCGTTCGAAAAATATCTGCAGAGCGACAAACCGTTTCGGAATTGAACCAACAATTGCATGTGCTTGAACAAACCCTCAAAGGTTAACTGATGTTATTTTTGTATTATTTCTTTGTGGATAGTTTTTGCATAACTTCTAGGTTATCCACAGCCTGGGTGTTTTTACAAAAGTTGTTCATGTTTAACAAGCCGTTTGCGTTTGGGTTACAAACAGTGTTTGTACCTGTTCAAGTGGTTGATATAAAAGTAGAAAATAGGCTTGTCCACAGAAACATGGCTTGCTTATCTACTACTGCTATTGATTTATAAAGAATTTAAGAAGAGGATGACATGATTGTCTTGAAAGCCACCCAAGAGCAAATTGTTGCTTCGTTGCAGTCAGTAGCAGGTATTGTGGAGAGGCGACACACATTGCCGATACTAGCCAATGTCATGCTGCGCAAAACAGGCGATATCACCCAATTGACAACGAGTGATCTGGAAATTCAAATCCGCACCGAGGCTTCGCTTGGTGGTGACAGCGGAAGTTTCAGCACCACGGTGGGCGCGCGCAAGTTAATGGACATATTGCGTTCGATGCCTAGCGATCAAATCGTCAGTATCGAGAGCAACCAAAATAAGTTGTTGCTTAAAAGCGGAAAAAGTCGCTTTTCTTTGCAAACCTTGCCTGCCGAAGATTTTCCATTGGTTCAAGAGTCAGCCAGTTTTGGTCCTGAATTCAGTGTGCCTCAAAAGACCCTTAAAGCTTTGTTGCAACAAGTTTCCTTTTCCATGGCGGTTCATGACATCCGTTATTACCTCAACGGCATTTTGTTTGTTGCCCAAGGCAAGCAATTGAGTTTGGTTGCCACAGATGGTCATCGACTTGCCTTCACTTCAGCCACGCTCGATGTTGACGTACCCAAACAAGAGGTCATTCTGCCGCGCAAAACAGTTCTGGAGTTGCTGCGTTTACTCAGTGACAAAGACGGGGATATTGAAATGCAATTTGCGAGTAACCAGGCGCGTTTCAGATTTGATGGCAAAGAATTTGTGACAAAGTTGGTCGAGGGGAAATTCCCAGATTACAACAGAGTCATACCTAAAAGCCATAAAAACAGCATCACTGTTGGAAAAGCTTCATTGCTCACCATGCTTCAAAGAACCGCTATTTTGACCAGTGACAAGTTCAAAGGTGTTCGGATCAATCTTGATTCAGGCGTTTTGCGAGTCACCTCAAGCAATGCCGAGCAAGAAGAAGCGATCGATGAAATCGAAGTGGATTACAACGGTGACGCCATCGAAATCGGATTTAATGTTTCTTATTTGATTGATGTCTTGGTCAACATGGAGCAAGACATGGTCCGCATGGATCTTGCAGATTCCAACAGTTCTGTGTTGGTGACGATTCCCGATAATGAATTTTTCAAATATGTTGTCATGCCGATGCGAATTTAAATAATTTCATTTTTGCTTTTTACTTTTTTCGCGGATACACCGCGCAATGAATTGATTTATGACAACCAGTAATAACAAAAACGAAGACACACAACCATCGATTGACCACCCACAAGATCAATCCTATGGAGAAAGTTCTATTCAAATTTTGGAGGGACTTGAAGCTGTTCGTAAACGTCCCGGCATGTATATCGGTGATACATCTGACGGCACAGGCCTTCACCATTTGGTTTTCGAAGTGGTCGATAACTCGATTGACGAAGCGCTTGCAGGTCATTGTGACGACATCGTTGTCACCATTCATTCAGACAACTCTATCAGCGTGACAGACAACGGCAGGGGAATTCCCACCGGTGTCAAGATGGACGACAAACATGAACCCAAGCGCAGTGCCGCTGAGATTGCATTGACCGAGTTACATGCTGGCGGCAAATTCAACCAAAACAGCTATAAAGTTTCGGGTGGACTTCATGGCGTTGGTGTATCTTGTGTCAATGCGTTATCTAAATGGTTGCGCTTGGTGGTCAGGCGCGAAGGGCAGGTGTACACACTTGAATTCGCTAAGGGGTTTGTGCAAAACCGCTTGCTTGAGTCGGTCGATGGCGTAGAAACTTCGCCTATGCGAATGACTGGTGCCACTGACAAGCGTGGCACTGAAGTCCATTTTTTGCCCGATACAGATATATTTACGCAAAACCATGACTTCCACTATGAAATTTTAAGCAAGCGTTTGCGTGAGCTCAGTTATTTAAACAATGGTGTGCGTATTCGTTTGATTGATGAGCGGACGGGTAAATCAGACGATTATTCAGGCGCTGGCGGGGTCAAAGGTTTTGTAGAGTTCATCAACTCAGGCAAAAAAATTCTTCACCCGAATGCTTTTTATGCCGAAGGAGAGCGACCTGCTGAATCTTACGGCGGTATACCAGGCACACATATAGGCGTTGAAGTTTCCATGCAATGGAACGACGGTTATAACGAAAGTGTTTTGTGCTTCACCAATAATATTCCGCAGCGTGATGGCGGCACACATTTGACGGGTTTGCGTGCGGCAATGACGCGTGTGATCAACAAATACATAGAAGAAAATGACTTTGCCAAAAAAGCCAAGGTTGAAGTCACTGGTGACGATATGCGTGAAGGCTTGTGTTGTGTGTTGTCTGTCAAAGTTCCAGAGCCTAAATTCAGCAGTCAAACCAAAGACAAGTTGGTTTCAAGTGAAGTTCGTGCGCCTGTGGAAGACATCGTCGGTAAGGTTTTGGGCGATTACCTGCAGGAGCGCCCTAACGATGCAAAAATCATTTGCGGCAAGATCGTAGACGCGGCCAGAGCGCGTGAAGCGGCACGCAAAGCGCGTGAGATGACGCGAAGAAAAGGCGTGCTCGACGGCATGGGGCTGCCTGGTAAATTGGCAGACTGTCAAGAAAAGGACCCTGCGCTATGCGAAATTTACATTGTCGAGGGAGACTCTGCTGGTGGTTCTGCGAAACAAGGCAGAGACCGCAAGTTTCAAGCCATATTGCCTTTGCGCGGCAAAATTTTGAACGTGGAAAAAGCGCGGTATGACAAATTGCTGACCAGCAACGAAATCTTGACGCTCATCACGGCGTTGGGTACCGGCATAGGCAAAGTCAGCGCTGAATCAGGGAAGTCTGGAACAGACGATTTCAATATTGACAAATTGCGTTACCACCGCATCATCATCATGACCGATGCCGACGTCGATGGTGCGCACATCCGAACCTTGTTGCTCACGTTCTTTTACCGTCAAATGCCGGAGTTGGTCGAGCGCGGTCATATTTACATCGCGCAACCACCTTTGTACAAAGTCAAGGTCGGCAAAGAGGAGCAGTATCTCAAGGATCAGCCTGCGCTCGATATGTTTTTGATGCGTATTGCCTTGAAAGACGCTTCCTTGTTTACTGGCGGGCGTAATCCGCAAACTTTGACTGGCGACACGCTGGCAGAGTTGGCCAGAAAACATCAATTGGCGGAAGCTGTGATTGCTCGCTTAAGCCACATCATGGATGCGGAAGCTTTACGCGCCATGGCGGATGGCGTTTCCCTGAGCCTTGACAACCTAGACTCGGCTCAGCTTTCAGCCATTGATTTACAAATGAAATTGCGAGAATTGGGCAGTGGCTCAGAGGTGGCGGCTGAGTTTGATGTCCGAACCGATAAACCTGTTTTGCGCATCAGCCGTCACCACCATGGCAATGTGAAGAGCAGCGTGATCACGCAGGATTTCGTCCACGGTGCGGACTATGCGGCATTGGCTGAAGCTGCCATCACGTTCCGTGATTTGTTGGGTGAGGGCGCGCGCGTTGAACGCGGCGAGGGCGACAGACGCAAGGAAGAAAAGATATCGGATTTTCGTCAAGCCATGCGTTGGTTGATCGTTCAAGCTGAACACGCCACGGCTCGCCAACGTTACAAAGGCTTAGGCGAAATGAACCCAGAGCAACTGTGGGAAACCACCATGGATCCGGCGGTGCGTCGTTTGTTGCGTGTTCAAATTGATGACGCCATCGAAGCAGACCGCGTGTTTACCATGCTCATGGGTGACGAAGTAGAACCTCGTCGTTTGTTCATTGAAGGCAATGCGCTGCGAGCGTCGAATATTGACGTTTAATTGGTGGTGCTCGCTATGACAGCGCCGCTGACCTTATGTTTTTGCATCGATGAATTGAGTTTGCCATCTTGGATGTATCTGTTGAGAAATGCTTGCACGGCGGCGAGCAATTCCTCTCCCGCTTCTTGATGTATGGCCAGACACTGCTGGATTTGCATAAAGTGTCCCGGCAATATGCGCAGACCTTTGTGCTTGCGCATATCCATTTCTAACTGGTGTTTGACGCCTGCTGCAACTTGCGCTTGTTCTTTGATAAGCGTGTCGACGACCGTATCAGACGATGCGGCTTTCACGATGTGAGCCTCTTTTAAATGACGGCTTAAAAATAAATCATAAGCACTGCCTAACCCCACCACGACACGATGTTGTGCACTATCCACCTCTGTCAGGGTTTTGATGTCGCTGCTCTCTCTCACTAAATAACAACCTTCTATGTGCAGGTAAGCCTTTGTAAACCGAAGATGCTTTGCCCTGGCGGGGTCGTTTGCCACAAAGCCCAGATCCGCTTTCTTTTCCTCCAATAGCTCAACCGCTTCACGGGCATTTTGGACAACGATAAGGGCACAATCTTGTGCGGTTTCTTGTGCCCATGCGTTAGCAATATCTACCGATATGCCTTGGATATGTCTTCCTTGTGCATAGGCCAACAAGGGGTTGCCTAGATTGATCACGCACTGAATCGCGCGTCTGGGTTTTGTCGTCATGTTTTTCATTGAGATTTATTGACTTCGGTGTTGATGCTTATTTTCGCTTTTTGTGCATAGCAAGCCTTGTCGTTCTAAAATGTATATTTACTTTGGGCGTGTTCATGCTTTTCCCACAGCATTTTGATGTGATCGTTGTCGGAGGCGGTCATGCCGGCACTGAGGTCGCGCTTGCCAGCGCTCGCATGGGATGCACCACGTTGCTGCTGTCTCACAATATTGAAACACTGGGTCAAATGAGTTGCAATCCTTCCATCGGAGGGATTGGCAAAGGACATTTGGTTAAAGAGGTTGACGCTCTAGGTGGTGCCATGGCCTTGGCGACCGACGCCGCCGGCATACAGTTCAGAATACTCAACCGGTCCAAGGGGCCAGCGGTACGAGCCACACGCGCACAAGCCGACCGCTTTTTGTACAAAGCTGCTATTCGCCACCAACTTGAAAACCAACCCAATTTGTGGCTTTTCCAGCAGGCAGTAGATGACTTGATGATAGAAGGATCAAAGGTTGTCGGTGCAATCACGCAAGTGGGTATTCGCTTTGCATCTCGGGTAGTGGTTTTAACCGCAGGAACTTTCTTGGATGGAAAAATCCATATCGGTTTGGAGAACCATTCTGCTGGTCGAGCCGGGGATCCTCCGGCCATGCGTTTATCGGCAAGACTCAAAGAATTAAAACTACCCCAAGGAAGATTGAAAACCGGCACACCACCTCGCCTCGATGGCCGCA
>Ga0214917_10005751_pt1 | contig 13138 bp, 11 predicted proteins | sample LL_1208_BB_MetaG_FD_177983 | JGI IMG/M metagenome (GOLD analysis project Ga0214917, IMG submission 177983) | Freshwater microbial communities from Lake Lanier, Atlanta, Georgia, United States - LL_1208_BB | ecosystem: Environmental > Aquatic > Freshwater > Lake | place: USA: Georgia | collected... | reverse complement strand
TGGCGATTCGCGGTTCAATCGAATGGTTGATCTCAAAACGGATTACAGAACAAAGTCTGTTTTGTGTTACCCAATTGTGTACCACGGACAAGTGCTTGGAGTTTGCCAATGTATCAATAAAATCTCCCCTAGTGCGTCTGTTTTTTCTGCCTCAGACATTGAAACAGTCAAGACGTTGGGATCTGCTATGCTGAATGTGCTTGGAAGTTGTCATGCTCACGAAGAATCTAAACGGCTTGCCGAGCGACGAAACATTCTTGTAAACTCCATTGGTGACATTGTGCGACGAATGAATAACCGAAAAGATTTAGTGCTGATTGTTCGTGAAACTTTGCGCAAAATTTTCAAAGCACATGACGCTACAATTGTCTTAGTTTATCGTGACTTTTACGCAAAAATATCCATCGATTTTGATGGAAGTATTTCCCTTGTAGAGTCGGATAGAGACGACCAATCGGGCGGGCTGATTCATGCTTGCGCACAGCAAAAAAGTCCTTTGAATATCTTTGGTAGGCAAGCGCTAGCAGGATGGAAGAACAATTTGGCTAAAGTGGATTTGGATATACTCAAGACAGGGTGTCTTGATGCATCATCGAACCCGTCCCAGTTGCAGGAGGGGGATGTTTCGGTTCATTGTGTACCACTCGTATCACCTTCGCGGCCTGATGAGATCTCGGCAGTCATTCAGTGGGTATGTCTGGACAGGTCAGTGATTGGGTTTGGTGACGACGGGTCTTTTGATGAAAAGAACGCTGTGCATGTGGACATGGTAGACCGAATGATGAAGGTCGTGGGATTCCACATTGAGAGATTCTGGCCTAGTAAGTATAGACTGGTTTGGACAAAAGCCAAACACCTTCAATTAAAAATTCGCGGTATGATATCTTTTTCGACAGCCGGTCGAAGCCCCGACCTCGAAACAGGGATCAACAATCCACTTCGGCAGAAAGTGCCAGCACCCACAAACCGCCGCATAATCGATCTTTGGATCAAAGCTAAAAATCTAGTTCTTGAAAACAAACTAATGACTAAAGTAAACAAGGAACAACCTCCGACGTCTGATCGCAAGCGGATCACAACCCAGAGCAGCGCCGAATTCATTGATCAAATGACAAAGGAACGCGGAAGTCTCATGAAACGAAGCACCGTAACTATAAATCCAAATGCTTTGGAAGATCTTTTAGCAGCTTGCAACATTACAACGTCTCCATTCGCTAAGAGCAAGACACCGTCGCGGTTGGATTTTATGTCCATATCTGAATCACACGAGTCAGCTATGGACGCCATAGATGAGTCATCAAGTGAGTCTGAGTCTTCGAGTGATGCAATATCTATCGCGCATGAATAATAGTGCATGTTCCCAAAATTTTTGTGTTGAGGTTAGATTACATTATTCAATGAGTAAACCCTCTACTGCGGCGCAAGCTCAGTCAATGTCCCTCGGGGCAGCAATTAAACAATGGGCGGAGAAGAATTCTGACAAGAAGATTGAGGATGAGTCAATCATCAAGCTCAACTGCACGACCCCGCCTATGGACCGGATTGACAATACAGTGAATCAGTTCATCAATTGTGTGAAACTCTCGTTGAGCACAAATATGATTGACAAGATCCCTCTGCTGCCTGGGAGCTGTTTACCGAAACTACGGACACTCTCGCTCGGGCGCAATCAGATCAAGAAGATCACTGGACTCGAAGAGGTGGGAGCAACGCTGACCGAGCTGTGGATATCCTACAACCAAATCACAGCTTTGGATGGATTGTCATGTTGTACGAAGCTGGAAACTTTGTATATCTCCAATAACAAAATCAAAGAAATGAGTGAGCTCAAGAAGCTCACTTTGTCGAATCCTGTACTCAACAATTGTAATTTTGTCGGCAATCCTCTCTATGAGGGATTCGCGTCTCGAACTGAGGCACGATCGGTTGTTCTTCGAACAGTCCCTCAAATCAAGACTTTGGATGGGGAGCTTTTCACTGGATTCTCCGAATCAGACCGAACTTCTACCCCATCGGATCAGCGACCCCCAAGCCACCGTACAGCTATCCCCGCCTAATAAACTGTATTAACTCGATTCACGCTTCGTATCCCATTCACAACTTCCTATACTTTCTCCTAGTTGGTACAGTGGTGGCATCCGGCGTCAGTCCAGCAGCCATTGCCAATGTAGGAGCAACCGGACGACCTCCTGTTGCGTTCACTGCATTCGATTGCGGTTGAACAGACTGTCTTTCTTCCCTCCACTGGTAATCCATAATGAATCTCTTTATAGCTTGTTTCTCTCGCTGAGCAGCCTCAAGTTCTGCTCTGTACTTCTCCTGACTCTGATTCAATTTGCTCGTTTCTGGAACAAGAATTGTTCGTGCACTCTTCCTTGGAGTCACGGACGTCTGCTTTGATCGAAGCAATACTTTGAATGTCCCTGCTTGAGGCCCTGAGTCGCCTTCGTCTTCTGACGAAGGAGATCCCGACGATACAACAATTTTTGGAACGGCTTTTTGAAGCACTGATGCACTCGTAAGTTTTGAGAAGTTTTTCGCCTCGGTGATTGATTCCACCATCATTGCTTGTAATTCCTTGTCGAAATCCAGCAATTCCCCTCCTCTCGTTTCTCTCTGGTACGCATCTTCATCACAAGAAGTCATTTCATCCTCTCCAACCTCTTCCTCCTCTTCGTCCTGAGGACTCGATCCACCCTCACTATCACTCTCCTCAACCACTGTATGTGCAGCACTAGGAGCTGTCCGGATCGTTTCTACTACAACACGTAGCTCTGAGTCAATCAGTTCCACAGTATCTTTCCTCAAATCAATCTTCCCCGCCTCCAAATACTCAAACAAATCCGAAACAATGTTCTGAACTTCCGCCAAATCCTCCGACGGCATATGCGGAGCCCGAACGGCTATATACCGCCTCAAACAAAGGAGGAATCGTTTCAGTTTGATTTTGTTTCTTCCAGTGACGAAGAATTCGCCACATGTTCGCAAAATTGTCGATATCAAATTGATCCGAACATGTGACCAATTTGGTTCATCTATAGCTGCTGAATGTTTGAGTGCACCGTCAGTCTCGTCCCATAGAGCAAGAAGGACCGTGTGTTCGCTAGCACCATAACATGAGGTATCGCGAAACCCAATTAGTTGGAAAAGCAAATCGAATACTGTGTTTGCATCAATCAGTTTGAAGACATACAATTCAGCAATAAGTTTAGCGAGTCTGACGCGGTACGGGGCTTGGCGGAAATCTTCTTTTTCGAGGGCGATTTGAAACTGTTCAAACAAATTGTCAATAATCTCAACGACAAACGATTCGTGATACTTTATCAGTCCAGCAAGCAACGATGCGACGCAAAAACATTTTTCGAAATTTGCATGCATTTTCAAATCAAGGATAGCTTCCTTCAATGTGAGAACAACTTGGTCAGTCCAAGGTAATTTCCGGATTAGACGAAGAACTTGGTCTTCGTGCATTCGATACACTTCCACATGCACTAAATGTTCAGCATATTTCTCGAGCACAGATTTCTCTCGAACAACTCGGTTACTTCGCGGCCGAGTATCGTTGCGCGGTTTCGCTGTATAGTAAGCGTGGTCAACCATGATTTCGATTCGACGAGGCAAATGAATCGTGGATGAATTTCGTAGTTTCATTAGCCGAATAATTTGGTCTTCCATGAGCTCAGCAACTTCCGGTTTGTTGACAAGATACCGACCACACCCCACAAGAATCCATGATGCCATCTCGGCATTATGGGCATCGAAATCGTCCAGGAACCGACGCAGGAGTTTGATTATGACTCCAGGTGGGCATGTTCCAAACTTACACAGTTCACTTAAATTCTTCAGCGCTGTTATTTGAACCAAAGACTGTGACCCTGGTTTCCCCGGAAGTTTAGCTTGTCGTCGAAGATCGTCAACTATAGCCTCTGTGAACTCATGCGGAACATATCGCGCAACTGTAGCAAGAAATCGGAGATGGACGGAATCAACAGACCCAGGTTGGCCGCCAAAAAATGCGGACTGAATTCTCTGTAAATTCGAGTCCGAATTGTAACCAGATTCAAAAAACTCAATCGCCAATTTATCCGCGTCATCGGGTAGAGTGATGGACCGTAAACGATCCACGAAATTGTCTTCGAGGACTTTTGTGGGTGATTTTTTAGTTTCAAGAAAAGCGCTGGGAAGTCGAGAAGATAGATCAATTAGTTCGAGGTAGAAACTTCGCTCGGTATCGTCGGTGAACTGTAGTTCTTCAGCTGATGGAGCTGTGGGACCATCCTCAACCGTGACTTGAATTTCCGGTTCGATCTCTTCCTCAGGTTCCTCTGTTTGATATCCCATAATCCGCCCAATTGTTTTTTGGGCAGATTCTAGTTTCTCCAAATCTGCCTTCATCGACTCGTACTTGGCTTCGCTCTCCTGGTCCACAACTCCCTTGTTGATCATGAGTGCCTCATGGCGGCGCTCCTGATTCTCTAACAACGCTTTCGTATGGTTTACGAATCCCGGCAACTTTTTATGGAAAAATATTGAAATATGTGATTCGATGTCTGATCTAGCGGAGTCGGAAAACTTACATACCGACGGAACAAGTTCGCGATCCCCTGTTCCAGTGATTGTTGGATGACCAAGACACACTCCGTGGTAGCGAGAAACCCAATACACAATAGCGTTAAGACGGGTAGCTAGAATTTCACCTGAGATTGTCTGTGGTGTGAATGTAAGTAAAGTTTTGATCAAATCCACCAATTCAACAGACGCCTCGGCTTCAGATATGTTGAGAAGAGAGAATTCCGTTAGCACACGTAAATAGATTCGAACACGCAAATTATCGTTTATGACAGAGTCGAGACATTTCCTGTGGGACTCTATGAATTTCTCACCCAACTGTGGATAGCAGGCCTGGAGGTCACAGACAATCGTGAGCAATGTGTTGACATCTCGCAACCGCATAGCGCGGTAGGCCTCGATCAACGAAGACACAACCTCTTCAATATACATCGATAGGTCGAGTTTAGAAAGGTCATTGAGGATCTGGTCGACATTAGTCTCCAAATGAAAACGCTTTAGGCGGTTAACGAGCTTCGTGGTCTTCGCAAGGGACCTTTCGCGACCGGCGGAAACGACTTCACGCGAGAGACTAGCGATTAACGAGGATCTTTGAAGCTCGTCCTGTTTGCAATCAGCAAGTATTTTGGAGTCGTCCATGTTCCTTTATCGGAATTTTTTTTGGAGACCGGAGTATGTTAAGGACATTTTTGATTCTCACAGTCGCACTTACCTCTCATGCATGGATCCGGTTCCGACTACCGGGTGATTATAACGAAGATGACCCTATCGATTCACGAGAAGGTATCTTTCGTCCATTCGCAGGAGAGACCCTCCTCGAGCGTATTCTTCGCGCTCGCGAACGCCTACGTATGGTACAAGCATGGGAAGATAATCACACATCCGCACATGCAGAGGATCCAATCGACTTAGGCATACCAGTGGACGCCTCCTTGCAAATGCGAAAGTTTGGATTCGCAGACGTATTCGAGATGCTTTTTATCGCCGTTGTGATTCTATCAATGGTGTCAGCGGGGTACATAATTAAAAACCGGTCCGATGAATTAGCGGCAAGCAAAAGACTAGCCCTTCCCCAATCTTGCAGTAAACTTCGAAAAGCTTCATACGGAACAGTTGATCAAAGTGTCAAAGGTAGAGGTGAGGAGTCAGTTTAATCAATAGAAACATGTATCGTACAGATTTCATCTCATTCCCCACTTGCCCAGATTTTATGTCATCAGAATCAGGACCGTTAATACCGAGAAAAAGTGGCGATGATTCAACTGAGGTCCGACAGCCTCCCCTGCCGCCAAACTACCGAATCACTATATTATACGAGGACGACGAAATTCTTGTCGTTAACAAACCTTATGACATCCGTATAGACGGAGACTTCCCCATAACTGTAGAAAAGTTAGTACGGAACGGACTGTCGGTACCTATGGACAAGTTCCGGCTGTGTAATCAACTTGACTACTCCACAAGTGGTATCCTCGTGTTGGGGAAGACCAAGAGCGGAGCTCGAAACTGTAACAAGCTGTTTAGCTCCCGAATGACTAGTAAATACTATTTAGCGATCGGTAACGGGAAGCTTCAACCAAATCATGAATTTGGGAAAGCCATTAAGGTAACTGAAAAGATTGCTGAAATTGAGAATGATTTCAGAATGACAATCGATCCCCAGAAGGGTCTTGAATCTGAAACTCTTGTGTACCCGATCAAGACCGTAGGAGATAACACCTTGTTTCTTGTCCAAATTCTTACCGGTCGTAGACACCAGATACGACTACATCTTCGCCATGCGGGGTACCCGATCTTGGGTGATGCCACATATGGTGTACGAGATGACACAACCAATAGGATGATGCTACATGCATGGAAATTACGGCTTCCTTTTCCCAACAGGAGTGTCATAGTAACAGCGCCCTTGGGGGAAGACGACGGTTTTCCACTAACGTTGACGGACGAGGAGACGACACTATTAGATTCACTTAGTCAGAATTAGTTTCAGATCATCTATGTGCATGTCATTAAAGTATGAAAAAAAATTCTTGCGCGGATTTCTAAAATTCGGGACGTAAACTAATTGATAAATACTCCAAAACACACAAACCAATCCACGATTTCCTATTCAGTACGTGGAAATCACAATGACCGCCATATTCAGTCACTGAGACTGCGATATTTTGATTACGGCATAATCGCATGAGATCAACGTCATCTAAGAAAGACATCGATTCGTCATCGATAGCATAGAACATCAGCAACGGTTTGGAAATCTGATCCAGACGCGAATATGGCTCAAGCGAGTTGTACCATGAAGATACGTTAGTTGTATGAAGGGCGTTGAAGATATCAGATAGTGTGGTTGCGTGTGAAGCTTTAGTCACGGCTTGTATGTTCAGTTTCGTTAGTTGGTCGGCATTATCCTTCATAACCATTTTCGCAGATTCGATGCAGCGGAGTACCGGAAGGGAGTTAGTCGAACACCACTTTGGAATATTCAGCGGGGTCGATATTAGACACGCGGATGAATAGTTGACCTTGTCTTGAGAGAGGTACTCTATAACCGGGATCCCTCCGAGGGACACAGCTACAAGACTTTTCGGGAAATTAGCACCGAGATGCTGATGAATCCTCTCGGTTACTGCCTTCAACTCTATAATCATTGAAAGACCTGTTCCTAAGCTGGTATTATTAGTCTGGACTCCGTTCACTCCTTGAAGATTAACAATGCAACAGCCCACGTCCAACTGATGGGAGTGCTCAACAACATAATCGAAAATGGCTTGTGAACTGTTCTGGGTACATCCATGGTTCACCAGTACAACAAGACCGTGGTATTTCTTCGCTATCTCCTCCGGATGATCAAACCAGTCTATCGCAAGAATCGCTCCGTTGGGTGCGTTCAAGAACTCTCGTTCATGCGACATCGACCGATAAGCAGCGGGAGAGGAGCTAGCGGTCCCACGATTTAGAGTATGTGGAAACAGGGACGCAAATGATGGCGCGAACGAGTCCGTCGTCCATTCGCACTTTTCGAGAATCCGGGACATCAAATTACCAGCGAAATAGAGATACGGACCTTAAGAAATTCGGGGTAAACTGAGACATAACATACGCTGTATCTTGCCGAAAATGTACCAGAGAGCCATCCCAATTGAGACGGATATGATCACAAACCAATCGAGTGGAATTGTACGAATCATGAAAATCCCGATTTCTCACGCAACAGGTTTGCGATTTTTTTTCCAGCCGGTATGACATCGAGTCGTATTCGAATTCATTCCACACTTCGACATCCTGCCATTCGATCTCTTATAGAGCCGAAATTGCACCCGTCACAGTTGGTGTTACCCGTATTCGTGTCAGGTCACAGGAAGGAAGATCGAGAGATACCTGGTTTTCAACAAGAAGGGTCTCCTATAGGACACCTTAAACAGTACGGGTTCGCCGATGGATACAAATCTCTTCTGGAGGATTGCGAGAAACTACAGGGGTTGGGATTGCGAAACATAATGTTTTTCGGTGTCGTCGACGAGAAAGATTCAGTTGGTAAGTACGCGGATCATGATGAACATTGCCCAGTCATATCGGCGATGAAATCGTTACGATCGGTAAATTCTTTTGACAACATTAGTCTCATGACGGATGTTTGTCTGTGTGAGTACACTGACCATGGTCACTGCGGTGTATTGGACGAAAGATGCTCCGGGTCGATTGACAATGATAAATCCGTCCAGAGAATGGCAGACATTGCGTTATCATACGCCGACGCGGGAGCAGATGTGGTTGTTCCTAGTGACATGATGGATGGTCGAATCGGAGCCATCAGGGACACTCTAAACCGATCTGGGTACCCGCACGTAGCAATCATGTCTCATTCCTCGAAGAAGGCGTCGGTTTTGTATTCGCCATTCCGATCAGCTGTGGAGAGCACCTTTACTGGAAACCGGAAAGAGTACCAACACCCGGTGGGGTCATCAACTGTGGCTATGCGTGCGATGCATCGTGACGTGGCCGAGGGGGCAGATATTGTCATGGTTAAACCGTCTCTAATGTATGGTGATATTATTTCAGAGTTCAAAAAAGCCTCACCAACGACTCCCGTTGCGGCGTACGTTGTCAGTGGCGAGTACAAGATGCTTCACGATTACGGTACGGCAACAAATTCTTTGTCGGAAATTGTTCGTGAGTCTCATCTCAGCTTAGTCCGAGCAGGCGCGAGTATTCTCGTGACCTACTTCACCCCTATGATGCTCAAGGACATTACGTCGTGGGCCGATAGAGCTTAGTGTAGAAAACGCGTGAAAAAATCTTCACTCTTTTACCTACTTTAAAGTCGCGATCCTTCCGCTATATTGTCGAGGACCGGTAGTTTGTCTGTCATTCTAGTTGCACGAGGAAGAAGCCATAGGAACGCCAAAGGTACGAGACGTATACCAGAAACGACCAGATTGGCTATCCATAGATTTTCGAATTTTCCCGACTCGTTCAATGACCCGTTCGGCGTGATCCCAAAACCACTGCATATGAGAGCACTTATAGGTGAAGCCATACTCAGGGCAAAGTTGGTGTTAGATGCGAGGATGGCAAAAGTTGTTGATTCGATTTTATCCGGACATACCCGAGAGAGGAGGAGGAACCCTGGCATAAAACTAAGCATCGTCACGGCACTGGCAATGGCAGTATCTGAGCCTACAAAGGCATAGTCAGAGATTCCCCATACTCGATTGAGTCGAGAAAACAAAATCGAGTTGATGGAACCTATTATAGCACCAAAAACGAAAACCCACGCAAACATTGTAATGTACTTTGCGGATTTAAAAAATGAGAAAATCCAACAACCAATCAGAGATCCAATGGCGCCAACTATCCCGCAAATCGTGACGTAGAACCAGGGCTCGAAATGAGGTCCGTCTGGGTACTGGACGACAGTGTCTGTGTAGAAATAATGAGACGGTCCGGCTAAGGACATGTTTGTGATTCCAGCAATGGCTAGAAACAATACTAGATTCCCCACTAACGGATTAAGGCTTAACCATGAAATCGCATTGGTTAAAATAAAGATTGAAAATGATATTCCAAACTGAATATAATGGTTCGAAGTGACTATCCCGGTAACTGCGAAGAGGATCGATGCAACGCCTACTATGACGCTTAGAAAGACAACGTTACGTTGCTTGGAGAGAATATGAAACCGTGCGAAATGAGAGGTGATTCGGGGTTCATCCAAAAAATTGAATACGGAAACAATACAGGTCAGGACAGTTGGTATGAGACAAAAAATCAAATTCCATTGAGCACCTAGATTGTCAATAACAAATCCAGATATCAAGGATGACAGGAATACACACACTTGTTGGCCGACTCCAATAAAAACAACGAGCTCGGGCCCTGATTGAGGTTTCTCCATCATTCGACGAGCATACTGACCCTCTACCAAGATGTCGGATGTCATCCAAGCCAGGTTTGTTAGAAAAAGTCCAATGACTGGAACCTCAACCGAAGACAAGTCTGGTGACATAAAAACGGCCATACATGTCCCCAAGGCACCCAAGATCCCCGTGATCAGTATGTAGGGAGTTTTGTGGTATCCGAAAATAGGATACATATCTGAAACGAGAGCAATTATGGGTTTCATGGACCACGGTAATTCAACGATGGTCGCAAGAATATCCAACTGCGGTCCCGGAACTGCCCAAGGATTTTGCAACAAGTATCTCACTGACTGACCGCATTGTGCTCTCCCGAAACCTTTCCCCCAATGAGCTGTCAACGATATCATCAAAAGGAATTTAAATCCATAGTCCTTCATCAGCGACCTAAATGTCGTATAGCCAGGTATCCAACGAGTCCATTGTCTGCCGCTAGAGTCGCCTTTGTAGGTCGCTAGTTGCTCGTCAACGCATTTAACGCCATCTGAGTCACTGTCCGCTACCTTAATCGCTCCGACACCGCAATCTGTGACCATCTTACCGAGCGAGAGCCCAAAGCAACGCCTAAGATGAAAGGAAATTCCAGAGGTGCAAAAAAAATTCAGGAGATCGCATGACGTTGAGGACGATCATTCAGGAGTATGGAGGAATCGCAGAAGCTTTGGTACATGCGTTCTTGTCATTCGCACCAGTGGCAGCGAGTCCGGAGGATACAGAAACTGAAACTGCAATCCAGCTTATTCAATCTGTTTCAGATGCTGTCGCTCTCCGAAGAGATAAATTTGCGCGCCCAGGTGCAACTGAGTACGATGGTATCCGATTTGCCTTACGAGTGTTGAAAGCGTTCCAGCTGTGGGGTGAGATGCGTTCGAAAACCCCGTTTCGGTATGCACTTCGGTTGGAAATAATCAAATTCGCTCTCTCGGCTGCCATCATTCGTGACTCAAATGGTGGGCGACTACCCGAGACTGAGCTGTACGATCTTCAGGAAAGTACTGAAACCGAGTATATTGGTTCCCGTTCAGGAACAAAGCTCAAAGGAATCTCGAAACTTTTCGGTCTTGAGCGCCCAACTGGTACTCAGTTATCTGATTTTCTGCATGCTCTGGGCCCCTTGATCTATTTGACCGCATCGCCCCGAGACGGCTGGTCCAAGAGTACTTGGACAAGTTACGTACTGTCCGCTGCCGTGGAGTACGCGTCTATCCTTGCACTCCCGGAGGGTCGCGATATGGAGAAAAGGGTAAGGACCAAAAAATTGATTGTAGATTGTATCTTGAGACAGCCCATGTTCAATCTTGTCCTCGATCGGCCAGCGTCTGCTGTGTCACGGGTTTGGGGTATGATTCCCCTCCTTCGAGACCTCAATTATCTCGAGTATTACCTCCACATGCACAAGAAGTATTTTTATTTCCACCAATAGCTAGTGTGATCTCATAGACTACTTTAACCCTGTTTACTGTACACATTCACATACGTGACGGGGATACTAATTCTGCTTACCTTCACTAAGACCACCTTTCCAGTCTGATACTTCCTCTCGATACGCCGTTAGGGCATAGATCCCCATGATAACGTTCACTAATAGTACCGCAAGTATACCTGCGTTTTGAACCGACAGTATATCAAGTTGGATGACCAATATTAACACTCCAATTGGAATGAGGAACATGAGAAACGCAAAATTGAAAAATTTCGAAGAAACATCCTTGTTTTTTGGGTCAGCAAGAATTTGCGACAAAGTAAGTTTTTGTCGACACTCGCTTCGATTCATCGTTTGTGGGTCCATTATACTACGATTTCAGTGATACAAGAAATGATAACTGGCAAGTCTCTCTCAGCACTATCTATATGGTCTATGTGTTCTAACGAAAGGAATGACGGGAACTGGACTGCCTGGAGGGAGATACTCTCCCGTTTCGAGGAAGTGTCGTTTCCTATCACGTGTCGTGGTTAGATAGTCGAATTTTTTCTCGCCTCCTCTTTCTACTTTGTCTGGTCGTTTTACACCGTACTTTGATCTGCTCGACAGTCGATTCTTGACTGGGAGGCAGTCAAATGCACCGCGAACAATTTTGTAGTTACACCCAATCACATCCGGCGTTCGACCGCCCCTAACTAATACAACGCTATGCGTTTGCAAATTATGTCCTATACCAGGAATATATGCCAGGACTATTCTTCCGTTAGCAAGACGAACTCGAGCGACTTTTCGCAACCCTGAGTTGGGCTTCCTTGGAGCCACAACTTTCACCTTCACACATATTCCCTTCATGTGACCCAAACCTTCCAACCACTTTGAGCGGCTTGGTTTCTTTGCAGGAACTTTTCGTGGACGCTTACGATAAAATAAACGCCCCGATATCCCGTCACAAACACTTCGGATAGACTGTGTTGGAAACGGGGATCGTGCCAAGAGGGACGGGGGATAATTTGGTCGCCACAACGATTGCATGTGCGGGAGCAGAGGGAGCGACAGTCGACGGAAAATAGTTGAAAACATTAAGACTGTGGGATGCATTACGGGGGAAAAGTAATTTGCCAAAGGGATCTAACTGGCTTCTGATTCATAGACTTGTTGTCACTCGGCTTTTACTGATACCTATATTCTGAGGGAATGGCTCATATCATTGAACGTGTCCTGAGTTAAATTGAGATTGGTGACCTCCCGAATATCATCGGTCATACCCAGGCGCTCCTCCATCATCGAGTGGAGGTCAGTCATACCCGCTCGTACAATTGGGCACTCATCCTGCTGGTAGAACAGATCCTCTGGTTCGAAATCATCGTCGAGCCCCATCACCTCCGACAGACCAACCATGTTGGATTTGAGACCTGGAAGACGACGATGTTGGGCAAGAATATTCCGTTCCATGAGCATCCGCATCGGGACATGACGACCATAAACCGCGTTCGCTTTTCGGAGCTTCTCCTTCTCAGAATTTACGAGAAGCTGCTTTTGAATTCGTTCAACCTCATTTATCGGCATACCGGCTCCAGGAGCGGCGGTCTTGGGGGCCTGTCCAGGAATTGGAAAGTCCGGGAGAGGCATCAAAACAATTGGCTTATAAGATTACGTCTAGGTGAATGAATTATCAACTGCTGCTAAAGGAAAATAAAAATTCCAGTTCTTCTCGAAGATTATTTTAGCG
>Ga0214917_10005750_pt1 | contig 13138 bp, 13 predicted proteins | sample LL_1208_BB_MetaG_FD_177983 | JGI IMG/M metagenome (GOLD analysis project Ga0214917, IMG submission 177983) | Freshwater microbial communities from Lake Lanier, Atlanta, Georgia, United States - LL_1208_BB | ecosystem: Environmental > Aquatic > Freshwater > Lake | place: USA: Georgia | collected... | reverse complement strand
AGGGGATGGCTTGGTCGCTTACGCGAAGGCTTTTGCCAAATGTCGAAATGTTCTGGGATCCATGGAAAGTTGGAGGGTTGGATCGTCCTACGATCCCGGGAATATAGGATGATGGGGTTATGAGGGTTGGGGAACAGCTGGAGCAGGCGGTGGATGAGGTCCTGAAAGCCGGGGACGCAGGGCTACGAGTGATGCATGGATACGGTTCCCAGGCCCACGCTACCGACGCTACGCACCATACCCACCCTATGCACCGGATCGAAGGGGCTGGCCGGGCTAAGTGGGCTTTCGACCAGCAAATGTACGGGGGAAAGCTGGCAGAGGATCAAAATCCCGGGGCCATGGAGTGGATGCTGCTTCCAACCCCGAAAAAACTGGACCGAGTCTAGCCCCGCGGATGTCCCACCCCTTGGTTCATAATGGTTGGATGAAAAAACAGTTAATAATCGTCCCACATTCCTATGAATGTAGGATTAAGATGGAGAACAAAAATAAACTAATGGTTAGTGGATCTTTTCGTAGTCGCCTCTTTGTTCGAAGCACTCCTTGGTCTGCGGATTGACGGCGAACCGGGAGATAAAGGGGTAATGATCCAAATCCTCCCGTTTGTCGCGGAACTCAAAGACGACTTTATCCCTGTCACGATAGTTGGTGAAAAACCACCGAACGTTGTCTTTTTTGAGTCCGGTCAGGAGTTTCTGCAGGCATTCGGTTTTAAAAAGCAGCTCCTCTGCTGCCTTGAGCTCTTGGGAACTGATCTCCGTGGGCAAGGCTGCGGGTGGGGTCTTCGCGCATGACGGGCCCAAAGGGAGCAATGTGAGCAGAAGCATAATCCAGAACTGCATGAACATCATGAATAAACCGTTTTGATGGGGTAGTGCCATAAAAAAGAGTGGATAAATGTAGATTTAAGTTGGCAGGAAAGTGCGGGGTGAAATCATCCCCTACGTAAATGGAAAAGATGATGAATCCGGATGGGTTGGGGGACTGGATACAAAACGAGACCTTCTGGCAGAGGGTGAAGAGGACCTGGTGGATTCTGCTTTCTTGGTTTGGGGTGAAACCCCCGATGGAAAAGCTACGGCAAATTCACCAGTTGGGAGTTGAGGGGCGGGAGGAGGAGGCGATGAGGCTTTTCCATGAGATCGGTGGAACAGTGGAGAAGTCAAGCGAACCCCTGCCTCCATGGTCAGAGTTGGGTGACATTTGGAGTGAGGAGGACGGGGAGATCTGGAACGTAGAGGCCTGTCACCACGGCGGCAAAAGCGTCTATGTGGGGAACATCTTCAAGGACCCCATTATCCGTGGAAAAGAAAATCCGTATTTCAATTTGGTGAGACAAATATGAAAAATATTAAAAGAGAATTTCTTAATATGGGCATAGCCTTTTGTCACGTAGCTGTCCATTCTTTGTGGTGTATCCCCGTCTTTATTATATCGGCGATCCCTCTCGTAATTATGTTGTATTTAACCATTAAAACTGACTGTGGTTTGATCTATAATCTTCTTATTACTTTGTTTAGTCTCTGGATAACGATTGTTGTATTAAACCAGTTTAAACAAATAAGTAATAAATATGAGGCAACTTTAACCAATCACCTTCTAAAAAAAATTCCACCCATACCGGGTCCAAGCTATGTTACAGGCTTTTACAAGCTACTCGTTACCCTATTAATTGTTGGGCCAGTATTTTTATATTTCCTATTGAAGGGGTTTGGTTGGTTTGAGTGACTGCGGATAACAATCTCAATGCGAAAAACAATGGGCAAAAATATACCAAAATAAAAAGAGCACCCATGTGGGTTGGACTAGGTAAATACGGTTTTGGGTATGGCTACGGGACCCCAGAAATCTTTAATTGGCTATTTGCTGGAAAATTCGGAATGAATAAGGAGGGGTGTAGTAGGATCGTCTTACAATCCCGGGATTTAAGGATGATGGGGCTAGCCCTGCGGATGTCCTAGGGGGTTTGGTAAGGTGAGGGGATGATGAATAAAGGAAAAAAGAAGATGAAGAGGAACAAGAAGGTGAAATTCAAGGTGAAGGGGCCGGAAGCGATTGAGGATGGGTTGATGAATATGGGCAGGGCCATTGAGGCTGGGGGTCCCTGGACGCATCCTGAGATGGATAGGATTCCGGAGTGGAGGGGGGCTGACATCCGGATCACGAGTGATTTTGAGAGGAATTTTAACGAGCCAGGGTATTTTGACCATGACCTGACGGTGAGGACGCGGCATGCGGGGCCGGTGACGTGGTTTATTTTCCAGATGCGGGACCTGTTCGATGGCTGGTTGGATTGGGGCAACAAGTACGGCTTTTACGAGCTGTTGGCGCAGTCGGTGCTGGAGCACCTGGCGGGGAACCAGCCGGAGCCGGAGGATGCCAAACCGCTCTTAAGGGCCATGCTGACCCGGGCGTTTCTGATGCTGGAAGTTGCCAAACAGCATCACGTGTGGCCTGATGATGCGATGATGGTACTGCATTCTCAGGATGATGAGGGCAAACAGTACCGTAAGCACCTGGAGGGTCCGAGGTTTGAGTAAGCCGACTTTGTATTTCGCGTATGGGTCGAACCTGAATTCTGCCCATTTTGCCGATTGGCTGGCTGAAAAAGGCCTTACCGGGGTGGGAACCAAGATGGAGAAGGTTTCGAACGCCTACCTAAGCGGGTATCGGTTGGGATTTACGAGAAAGTCAAAAAATTGGGGTGCGGGGGTGGCGGACGTTGTCGAGGCCAAGGGGGATAGGGTGTGGGGGGTTGTTTTTCGCCCCAACCAAGGCCAGTGGGGTGCTTTGGACCGAAAGGAGAGCGTCAGTTCCGGGGCCTACAAGCGACATGAGGTTTCGGTTCAATATGACAAGGAGACCCCAGGAATAGATCCTTTGCATGCGTGCACGACCTATGTCGTCGTAAACAAGGAGTCATGCCTGCAAGTCCCTGATCCAGAGTATTTAAAGATAATTGAGGATGGAGCAAAGGAGCATGGGCTACCCCAAGAGTTCTTCGACCATTTGAAGCTAGCTAGTGTGACAGAGCGAAACCCTGTGGGAATCCGCATGAACGACACAAGGGGAATGATTATATCAGATGAACATCAATAATTGGGTGACGGCCCTCGTATGTTGCGTTGAGAATAAGAGGAAAATTTAAAGTTGGGGCGCGATCGGTCATTAGCTAATTATATGAAAATGAATAGAGAGGGTTCTCCAAAGTGGTAAGCGACAATTTACTAGCACCAAGCCCCTCGGCTCTCGTTGAATCAATGAGGAGCATGGGTTATTCCCCTGGAACTGCAGTGGCGGATCTTATTGATAACAGCATTACTGCTGGTGCAAAAACAATAAATATTGAGCTCTCGCTTGAGGGTGAAAAAGCGGGATGGATCTTAATTGAGGATGATGGGAAAGGCCTTGATCATTTTGAGCTTCGCAAAGCAATGAAATGGGGTGGCCAAGGACCTAACTCAGCAAGAGATTTAAATGATTTGGGAAGATTTGGGCTTGGCTTAAAAACCGCATCGTTTTCGATGGGAAGACGTCTAACTGTCGCTTCAAAGAAAAACGGGAATATCAATGTCGCTGTTTGGGATTTAGATGAAATATGCAATTCAAATTCTTGGGTGCTTGGGTTAAAAATACACACAAGTGATAGTAGTATTCTGAACAAATGTAATATATTTAAAAACCAGAATTCACATGGAACAGCCGTTTTAATTTCAAAGCTCGACAAAATAAAAACAGATGGCTTCTCAGATTATCAAAAACAAATAAATGAAAAAAACTTATTTTTAAGTATAAAAAACTATTTAGCGTTAGTTTTTCATCGTCTTATTGAGCAAAAAAAAATTGTAATAAAAATAGGAGCATCTGAGATAAAACCTTGGAGTTTATTTGGGTTAATAAGTCCGTGTGAAGAAAAATGGCTTAAATCAACAGAAAAAATAGATTCCGGAAAAGTGCATGTTCAATCATATATCTTGCCACATCCTAAAAGATTTACTGAGGAACAATATCAAATAATGGGAGGACCAAATGGTTGGAATAAACACCAAGGTTTTTTTATTTACCGAGCCGATAGATTAATTGTTCCAGGCACATGGCTGGGAATGTTTAAGTCAGAAGAACCTTATAAGTTAGCCCGGATATCAGTCGATCTCCGTAATGAATCTGATAATGATTGGGGCCTTAATGTAATTAAATCAAAAGTTCGACCACCATCATATCTTCGAGCGGATCTTGAAAGAATCGCCGCTAGAAGCAGGAAAAGTGCTATTGATGCTTTTCGTTGGCATGGCGAGAAAGAAGCCCCAAATTCCTCAAAAGACTCAAATGGTTTTCAAAAGAGCGAGCATACTGCATTCTGGGAGCAATTCGGAACAAAACATGAAACCAATTTCCAAATAAATCGTAAACATCCGCTTGTAGAGGCGCTTGCCCAAAACGTGCGCTCCCGGGAGCTTGTAGAGGCTTTTTTAAGGAGCTTTGAAAGACTTTTACCTATTTCAGCTATTCTTCAAGAACCATCGAAAAGTCTAAACGGTTTAAATAGAGCAGTAGACCATGAGGAGGTAAAAATAATATATCAAGCATTTCAGGCGGCAGTCGATGTTTTAGTGAGGGTTGGCACAAATCGTGAAAAAGCATATGAAATAATATTAAGTTGTAGTCCATTCATTGAAATTAAAAATCATCTCGTAAGCCAAGACAAAAATATAAAATATGATTGAAATTTCTAAAGAAGAAATACTTGATATGGTTTTGAAGTATTTCCACCGTTCGGAAGACAAAATTCCAAACAGGGAATCCATAGAAAACTTAACAGATGAATTTCTAAAAAGCTATCCAAAGGCATCTGAATATAAAGACTGGATCATTTCGCAGGCCCTAAGCATTCTTGTTACAAATATTGGGCAAGCTAAAGAGCTGGTAAATCCAAACGATTATTATGAGTGGCTTGAAAAACATGATAAAAGTAGCTGGTGTTCTTGGCCGCGCCTTAAGGAATATCTCCACGAAGTTTCAAGAAGACCAACGCTAGTTTTAAATGAACTTGATCGTAGCACTGACAGGGTGCTAGAGCTTTTGGGCGATCCTAATCGGCAAGGTCTTTGGGATAGAAGGGGAATGGTAGTAGGGCATGTTCAATCAGGCAAAACTCAGCACTATATTGCTGTTGCGGCAAAAGCAATTGATGCTGGTTACAAGCTAGTTATTATTTTGTCTGGTATTCATGAAAACCTCAGGCAACAAACACAAGAAAGAGTTGAAGAGTTAATCACCGGAAAAAACAGTCGAGACCATTTTCAACCATTCGGCGTAAGAAAATTTTCTTTTCGGACAGCTCCAAAAAATGGAAATAATACTAAAATACCTGATATTTCTTCACTGACTTCGGTTGAAGGTGATTACGGGGCATCGATAAATAAAACAATAGATGTTGCTCTTGGGACGGTCCCGGTAATTCTTGTAATTAAAAAAAATGTTTCGATCCTAAGAAACCTGTTAAAAACAATTCGGGGGGCAAAAGAACCTTATTCAATAAGGCAATGTCCAACCTTAATAATAGATGACGAGGCCGACCACTCATCGGTCAATACTGCTAAAGTCGATGAGGACACGAATCCTACAGCAATCAATGGTTTGATTCGAAAGATCTTGTGGGCCTGCGACAAGGTGGCATTTGTTGGTTATACAGCGACGCCATACGCCAATATTTTTATGGAGGATCAGTGGATTGAGAAAAAGGAGGGCAGAAAAATCGATGACCCAGGTTCCGATCTCTTTCCGCGAGCCTTTATTATAAGCCTCGATGCCCCAACTGATTATATCGGTCCGGATGTGGTATTTGGACACGATGGCGATGAATTAATTGGAATTCCAGCATACAAAGCATTGCCAATGCATGAAAAAGTGTCGGATTCCAACGAATGGCTTCCCTCATGCCATAAGCGAGGATTTAAAATAACAAAGGATTTACCTGTTTCTCTAAAAGAGGCGATTCAAGCATACATTCTTGCGATTGCCGCTCGTGAATGCCTCGGCCAGCAAAATCTTCACTGTTCGATGCTTGTTCATGTAACAAGATTTAATGAAACACAGACACAAGTAACTGCTCAAATTAAAGCATACTTGGAATGCATAACATCAAATCTCGAGCACAGTAAAAAACGTGAAAATAATTTTGAAGAACTAGAAAAGGTCTGGAATAAAATCTTTGAGGAAAAGTTTGATGAGTTTACAATTCATCCATCACAAGCACTTTTTCCGCTAAAAAAACTTAAGTGGAATGAAGTAAAGCCTAGGGTCTTAGGTGCTTTGCACAAAATTAAGGTAGTGACTGTGAATAGCCGCAGCAAAGATAATTTAGACTTTTCAGGAAATTCTAAAAAAGGTCTTTTTGTAATAGCAGTTGGTGGTGATCGACTGAGTAGAGGCTTGACACTCGAAGGTTTATGCATCAGTTATTTTCTGCGCGGGGCGAGGGCCTACGACACTCTCATGCAAATGGGACGGTGGTTTGGTTACAGGCCGGGATTCACACACCTTTGCAGAGTTTATGCGGAGCAAAGCATTGTAAAAAACTTTAAGCTTATCACTGTAGCTACTGAAGAATTAAGGCAAGAATTTAGTCGAATGAGTTTTTTAAAGCGAACGCCTAGCGACTATGGGTTAAGTGTACGCGAACCTCGAGCCGACCTGATTGTTACTGCCTTAAGTAAAATGAGAAGAGGTCAAACAGTTAAAATACATTTTGCGCGCAGCTTAATTTCAAGCCTTGATATTTCGTATAAAGATTTACCTGAAAATTATAAAGAATTTATCAATCTTGCATCAAGCCTACAAAGTAAATACGGACCTGCTGTTAAAGACAATCGCCACAATTACCTGTGGAGAAACGTTAAGTGGGAATCACTTATTAACTTTATGGCAAATTATAATGCAAATACGAACATCTGTTTATCAAATGAAAATGGCAGAAGTCTTCTTTTTAATTATATCGAGACAGTTCATAAGTATGGGGATCTTTCCAGCTGGACAGTCGCTGTAATTGGAAAACAGGGGGGAGGAGACGTCGAGCCCGGTTTCCCATTTCAGATGATTAAAAGAAATAGGGATAACCAAACTGAAAACCTACGGCCTACGTATTCACTAGATCGTATCCAATTTAAGGGTGTAGCAACAGGCCCAGATGAAACACTCGATCTTTCAGAAGAACAAAGAAACGCTGCGATTAGGGCAAAAGCAGAGGAAAACCTTCGAAGCTTAGCAAGCGCATACAGAGCGCAGCGTGCATCATCATCGGGCTTACTGTGTATTTATCCGATAAACCCAATAGGTCTTTCAGTTCCAACGGATAAGGCTGTTATAGGTATTGCAGTAAGCCTTCCACCTTCAAGGCATGACAAAGGATTTGATTATGTTTGTAGCCCTCAAAAGATGCGTGAAATCTTTGGAGATTTAGCTGAAGACCTCGAGCGAGACTTATCTGAAGAAAATGAGCAATCATAAAATTAATCTTGCAGCAACTTGGAGTGAAATAAGGCAAAAGGTCCCACTTAGCAAATCATCCGCCTTTCTTCAAAAGGCTTTAATAGTAAAGGGTAAATTGTGCATTAGCCTTATTGTTCGACCTTCTGACGGTCTTCCGGGTTTGCTAGTGCTTGTGCCAGAAAAAATCTTTAAGCCTGATTGGAGAAAAGCTGAATTTTACGGTGTAGTTTTTGATTCTCCTCAAAAGGTGGACAATTCTTATGCTCTGCCGATACTACTAAAAGACGAAAAAGCGGAAAAAATTTTTGAAAGTTTAGTTCATGACCTTATTTCTTGTGTGGCACAATATGAAGACGAATCCAAAATCTTTAAATGTCTTAAAGAAAAAATTAGTCTTTGGAAAAGATTCTTTCAAAAAAGAACCGCAAAACTTGATGAAGATCAAACAAAGGGTCTTTTTGGCGAAATATATGTCCTAAACCAAATCGCAAAAACCAGTGGCAATGATTACGCCTTAAACTCCTGGAAAGGACCGATTCCGGAAACATACGATTTCCAACTTGCTAAATACCGTGTTGAAGTAAAAACCTGGTCAAATACGTCTCAGCCCCAAATTTATATTTCCGATATAAATCAAATTATTTATGACACAATAAATCCCCTCTACTTATCTGTTATCCAAATCTCAAAAGACTTAAATGATGGAAAAAATCTTGGAGAGATAGTCGATAAAACACTTTCATTGTTCACGAATAGCCAAAAAGACTTATTCTTATCTCTGCTTTCTGATGCTGGTTATTTAGTCGCACAAAGAGAACTGTATGCAGAAAAATATTCAATTGTTAAACAGGACTTCTATCTTGTAGGCAAAGAATTTCCCCGAATAGAATATAATCAGATTTCCCCTTGTATTTCCTCAATTAAATACTGTATTAATTTAAACGGCATCTTAGAGTATATAGTTGAATCGCCCCTATAAAATGCACTCGCATGATATAAATATTAATCAAATTCGTGAGAGAGCGCTTGAGGCGTATGATCTTGAGCAGCCAATGCACCGCAATGAAGCAATCTTCCGATCCATTGCAGAACTCTTAATTGATTGCGGTCACTATACTTTGCCAGAGTGGGCTCCACTGAGTTTTAAAGACGGGAAAAAAAAGCACACTGTTCATGGATATGAAATTGATGAGGAGTTTAATATTTTAACTCTTTTTTACCTTATTGATTCCCATAGCAAGACCCCGCTGTATAATTTATGGACAAGAGAGTTGTGTTCGTCTTCAGAAATTGATTATGCTGTCGAAAGTCTTGAATCAATAGCAACATTAGCATCAAATATTATTCAGCCCGCTGATGATTCGGATCCAGCATCTGAAATGTGTGATTTGTTGCATCAATTTGCTTCACAGGGAAAAAATCGTATCAGCATCTGCATTCTTACAACAGGTGAACTTTCTAAAGAAGGTTGGAAACGTAGCGATCGAGCAAACTTTCATACATCAGTTTGGGATTCCTTTAGGATCTGTAACGCACTTAAGAGTAGTACAGAGGAATTATCTATTTCATTTGAAAAATACGGAGGGATCGATTGCCTTCTTGATGAAAAAGACTTTTTAGCTATGCAAAACAAAAAAACTGCTGTTCTTTTAGGTAAAATGCCAGGGGAATGTCTTGCAGATCTTTATTTCGATCATCGCACAAGATTACTACAACAAAATATTCGAGCATTTCTTAACTTTAGCGGAAAAATTAACAGGGGCATTCGAGACACCATCAAAAGCGAGCCCGATCGTTTCTTGTCCTATAATAACGGAATCGCAGCGACGGCAAGCGAAGTTATTTTAAAAAAACAAGCTAATAACGTTTACAAGCTTATCTCCGCGAAAGACTTCCAAGTAGTAAATGGAGGCCAAACAACTGCGGCTCTAATGCATACGCGACTCGATAAGCTTTCAGATCTCTCAAATATTCAAGTTGCAATGAAGCTTACAGTTGTGAGTCCTCAGGAACTTGAAAACCTCGTCCCTAAAATATCCCGTTTCGCCAACTCCCAAAACAAAATTCAAGATGCTGATTTTGCTTCTAATCACCCATGGCTTGTTCGGCTTGAGGACCTATCTCGTAAAATCGAAGCACCAAAAGATGATAAATCAAATGGACAGCCGATTACGTGGTATTTCGAACGTGTAAGAGGTCAATTTAATGTTGATCTTTCCAGGTGTAAAAGCCCAAGCCAAAAAACGTTTTTTAGATCACGATCACCAGCGAGATGTAAGTTTGATAAAACGTCTTTAGCATCCGTGATTATGGCATGGGAGGGGGAACCAACAATTGTAAGCCTTGGAAGGCAAAAATGCTTCGGGGCATTTATGAAAAAACTTTATGCGCTTAAAGAATCCAAAAACGTAAAAGAAGAAATTTTGCCTTCCGCAACTGACTTTAAAAAAATATCAGTTTTACATATTTTAAAAAGGGAAGCCGGCCAAATATGTAAAGAGATGGACATAAGCACGATACGGTCAACTGTAATAAATTACAGCATTGCGTTTTTCTCCTACAAAACCAAAGGCAAGCTTCCTTTCGAAGAAATATGGAAAAATCAGAAAACACCCGATAATTTATATAAAAACCTTAGATTAGTAATAAGGGGTGTAGAAAAAATATTGCATCGCGAAGCAGCAGAAAAAAAGCAAATTGTTACAGAATATGCAAAAAAACAAGAATGTTTTAAGACAATAATTGAATCATCCATTGAAATGGACCTAAAGTCTTGTTCAGGATGGTCATCATTTTCTATATCGGAAATGCTGAATAACATCGAACAAAAAGAAGAGGCTGAAATATTTGTCCGATTTACTGAACAGGAGTGGATAAAAATTTCTCGGGCACTTGAAAAAAAGACACGCAACAACGCTTTTGCTTCAATGGCAAAAGAGATGGCAAAAACAAGCAAGCAAAAGAAAAAACCAACCGCAAAACAAAGCAGAATCCTTGCAAAGTGCCTTCTTTTGCTAAGAGAAAAAGGTGTTTCGGGCGTGGGAATTGAGAAAGTGCTGCCAACTGAGTGGAATAATCTCGAAAAAATCGCCTTACTTGAAAAATGAGCAGATATAAACCGATACAAGTAGTCGATATCTTCGCAGGGCCTGGTGGCTTGGGCGAAGGCTTTTCCTCCTTTATGGATCGAGGTGCGCGCAGATTCGAAATCGCCCTTTCAATTGAAAAAGACTCATTTGCAAGAAAAACTCTTTTACTGCGATCTTTTTTCCGAAAACTAAGCCCCACTAAAAAGAAAACTATTTATAAATACTACATAGATACAAAACCGGAAACACTGAGCCAACTCGCGTTAAATAACCCAAAAGAATGGCTTTCAGCCTGCCAAGAGGCTGTTCAACTTGAATTAGCGCCTGAAACCCGAAAAAAAACAAATGAATTAATAAACCAAAGAGTAAATAAAGAGAATCCTTGGGTTTTAGTTGGTGGCCCCCCTTGTCAGGCATATTCACTTGTCGGAAGAGCGCGAAGATCAAGGGAGGCGAGGCAATTATTTGAAAGCGATAAGAAGCATATTCTTTACCAAGAGTATCTTCATATTCTGAACAACTTTAAACCGCCCGTATTCGTAATGGAAAATGTTAAAGGAATCCTATCGGCAACTTATAGTGGCGAGCAAATATTTCAAAGAATATGCAACGACCTAGCCGATCAAGGTTACAGGCTGTATTCTCTTACCGGCGGATCTGCAATCGATTTATCTGGCAGGTGGTTAACAGAATCCTTTGTTGTTCGTGCTGAAAAATACGGTATTCCTCAGGCTAGGCATAGGGTATTTATTCTTGGAATTCGTGATGATCTAAAAGTTAAACCAGCAAGTTTAACACCGAAAACGATGCAAATATCAATTGACCAAGCTTTGGAGGGAATCCCTTCCTTAAGAAGTAGGCTGTCAACCTCTGATACATTTCGAAAATGGCTTGAAGCTCGGAACACTGGCCTTTCCCTTGCAGGAGAAAGCATGAAAAACTCAATTGCAGACTTCTTTGGTAGTGAGTTTGTAAACTGCAAGCCACTTCACGGCTTTTTTCTTTCTGACAAAAATATGCCTGGCCTGCCTAACCATGAGGCTAGATCTCATCTGACTAAAGATATTCAACGATATGCATTTGCGTCTGCCTATGCTTTTAAGACCGGCAAAAGCCCAAAAGTAACTGAATTCCCGGACTTATTGAAACCAGATCATAAAAATATCTGCTCCGACCAAGTTCCATTCACCGATAGATTTAAAGTCCAAATGTTTGGAAAACCAAGCAGCACAATTACATCACACATTTCGAAAGACGGACATTACTATATTCATCCAGACTTTAGGCAGGCCAGAAGTCTTACAGTTCGAGAAGCTGCTCGTCTTCAAACATTTCCTGACAACTACCGCTTTGAAGGACCGAGGACGGAGCAATATAAGCAGGTTGGAAATGCCGTGCCACCGATTCTTGCTAAGCAAATAGCTAAGCTAGTCCACGATTTAATCTAAAAGGCTAGTCACTCTTTTTAGCCAAATACCAAACCTTTGTTTCATCATTTTGTTTTACGGCGCCTTCATTTTCTAGAAATGCAAGAACCGTGCGGCTTATGTGACCTTCATGGCCTTTGTGGCCTTGGTAAATTCCCAGTGTTCTTCCAATTTCTGCATTTGAGAGGCCTTGAGGATTCTTTGATAAAAGGCTATGCACTGCCCCCTTCAGCCCGGCAAGCGCAATTTGGGCCTTCAGATAATCGTCAGTTTCCATGGCATTAAGTATGCATAAACAAATATGTTCAAAAGACATTTTTTCTTTGGCAAAAAGGTCTTGGGTCATGTCCCGGATCCGGGGCAAGGGCAACGAGAAGACAGAAGTAAGGCTGGCCAAGATTATGCGGAAGGCCGGGATAAGGGGCTGGCGCAGGCACTTGCCCATCCCGGGCCGACCGGACTTTGCTTTCCGAAAGCACAAAGTGGCAGTTTTTGTGGACGGATGTTTCTGGCACGGCTGCCCCAGGTGTTTCCGGCTGCCGAAGCAAAACCGTGCGTTTTGGAGGACGAAGATTGAGGGGAACCGAAGGAGAGACAAGTCGGTGAACGGAAGGTTAAGGAGGCTGGGGTGGAAGGTGATTCGGATAAGGGAGTGCCAACTGAAACATGCAAACCGAGTGGTTGTGAGGATTAAAAACGCGCTGAGGTGAGGTGCCGATTCTCATGTCCAAATGGCCCCCTCAAACCCGCCCCGCCCATTGGTCCCCTTACACAGCCCCCGACCCTTGCGGGATCCCCTCCGGGATGGAGGGCTTGGGTGCTTGCGCACCCGCGTAATCTGGTTTGTCATTCCATGACGGAACGGATATCCGCTTGCACGGGGGAATTCAGCCGCGTGTTTAGCGTTTGGACATGGCCAGCATGACGACCAAAAGGACGAGTAAGTTCGCCAAAACGTATTGGGTCGTCTTGCATAGGACGATCACAACAAATGAAACCGGGTTCCACATGCGGAAATCCTGTCGGATGGGGTAGGACAAATACAGGGCTAGGGGAGAGAAATAAAAATACCGGGGAAAAGCGGAAAGATGTTGCGGGGGCACTGACGAGAAATATTTTTAGCCCAAGGAG
>Ga0214917_10005749_pt1 | contig 13138 bp, 12 predicted proteins | sample LL_1208_BB_MetaG_FD_177983 | JGI IMG/M metagenome (GOLD analysis project Ga0214917, IMG submission 177983) | Freshwater microbial communities from Lake Lanier, Atlanta, Georgia, United States - LL_1208_BB | ecosystem: Environmental > Aquatic > Freshwater > Lake | place: USA: Georgia | collected... | reverse complement strand
CTTCGACTACTTCCGCGACCTCACCCACCACTGGCCATCTCCAATCTCAATCCTTGCCTCTGCTTTTTACTCCTTCGCCTCCATTCTCGCCACCCCTTGGATCGAATTTCGTTTAAGAAAAACTCTTGAACTCCTGCCCTCCATTCTTGTTGAAACCCCCCACGCCACCAATCTCTGGAAATCACTCGCCACCCGCCTGGGAGTCGATCCCTCCAAAATTCATTGTGTTCCTCACCCCATCCAAACCGATATCTTTAAGTTCGACCCGGCCATCCCCAAAAAGAACCAAATCATCTCCGTCGGCCGCTGGGAATCCTATCAGAAGAACCTCCCCCTTCTTCTCAAAACCCTCCGCAAATTTCTTGATCAGAATCCCGACTGGACCTCCCTCGTGATTGGCTCTGGGCTTCCCGCTAAATCCCCCCATCCCCGAATCACCCTCCTCCCCCCTGTTTCACCTCCTGATCTCGCCCGCCACATGCAAGGGTCAAAAATCTTCCTTTCCTCCTCCCGCTACGAAAGCTTTGGGCTGGCCGCGGCGGAGGCCACTGCTTGTGGCTGTGCATTTGTCGGTCCTTTCGTGATTCCAATACTCAGCAACGAGTCGACTCCCCAAAATATTTCTTTTTTGGACTCTACTTTCAGCCTCTTGGCAGGAAAACTGCAGGTTGCTTCGAAGCTCGAAGAGCCTTCCTCTAACCAGATGAAAACCGCCCCAATATCCTCCCCCCAATCCATTGCCAACCTCTTGCCGAGACTGTCTGTAGTTTCAGCATGAGTTCCTTCGGTTATTGGGTTGACCCTATTTATGGCTAGTCGCACCCGCAATTTTATTCGCTCGTTGGGGGTCGGCTATATTTCGATTGCTGTCAATATCGCATACACAGCCGCCTCAGTCCCCCTTGCGCTACACTACCTTGGGAAACAGCAGTTTGGGCTTTGGGCATTGGCTCAGCAGATTATGGGATATCTTATTCTGCTTGATCTTGGAGTCTCATCCGCCGTCGCTCGTTTTGTTGCCGACTATAAAGACGATGTACAGGGCGGGGAGTATGGAAGCCTTATCCTGACTGGGGCTATGGTTTTTGCTGTGCAAGGCGTGCTCATAGCCGCTGCCGGAATAGGGTTTTCATTCTTTGCCCCATTCTTATTTGCTGTACCTGAACCTTTAGCAGCCGACTTTCGTAATGTCCTAATCGTAATTACTATTCTTGCGGGTGTCTCAGTAGCCTTCCGAAGCATTGAGGCACCCCTATGGGCATTCCAACGAATCGACATGGCATACACCATGAAAATCATTACGCTGATATCGGGTTTTGCGTCCTTATGGATCGGCTTTTACTGCGGGTGGGGCATTTACAGTTTTGCTTTTTCAGGTATTCCTTCGGCTTTCCTTTGCCCAGCTATCACTTTCTTGGTGTGCTCGAAAAATGGATTTTATCCTTCAAGGGGGCAGTGGGGCGCTCCAAAATGGAATGTTTTTCTCCGCGTATTTAGTTTCGGTAAAGACGTTTTTTGGATGTCGCTGGGTTCCCAGTTTGTGAACGCAAGTCAGATTATGATCATCAGCCGTACAATTGGATTAGATGCAGCGGCCACTTTTGCCATCGGAACGAAGGCATTCACTTTGTTTCAGCAGTTTACCTCAAAGATTCTGGAAAGCTCCGCCCCGGCCCTCACCGAGATGTTTGTTCGTAAAGAAGTCGATACTTTAAATATCCGCTTTTCCAATGTCATCGCCATCACATCTTTTTTGGCCACTCTAGGTGCGACACTGCTCGTTGCTGAAAACACCCCTTTGGTCAATATATGGACTTCTGGGGTTATCCATTGGACTCTTCCTTGTGATGTTCTTTTAGGAGGCCTTCTAATTATTACTTGCGCGACCCGATGCCTGACCGGACTTTTTGGTATTATTGGCAACCTCCGCCCAGTCCGACATATTTTCTTTATCGAGGGGTGTGTTTTTGTGTGTGCCGCCATTCCTGTTGCCTCGCACTTCGGCATTGTTGGCGTTCTTCTAACCTCTCTTATCACTCATGCGTTGATCACTGGCCTTCTATCTATACGCGCCGTGACCAAAACAAATCTCCCCATGATCCCCATTTTTCAGGTCCTCTTTTTTTCGCTATTAGTTTTCGGTGCTACATCTGTTCTGCGATCGATTTTAATGTCAGATTCACTACCCTTATTTCATGCTTTCGCACATACCCTGCTGCTTGTCCTTGTTACGGTATTTTTTGGCTTTTTCCTAATTCTCCCAAAATCCCTTTTACTCACATTGCGCGAAAAGTCCTGCACACTTAAAATATCCTGAGATCATGAAACCCTTCTTATTGATCATTTGGAACAGGATTTCTAAATTCATAGATAAGCTCCCGTTTTGGATTCCCTATTTCAAGAGCCGCTCTATTCCTCGTAATGGGGGCTTCGTTTTGCCCCGTGCCAATTCCCGAAGGCTTAAATGTCATTCTGTGTTACAATGCCAGCCGGATGATGAGGAGGTTTTTTTATTCCGCAGGCTTTCTTCCTTTAGTCGTTTTCATCCAGACTATGATTATTATGTTATCAATGCCTTTGCTTTGCTTTCTTTAAATGACGCGGTCTTTTCACTCTCCTTTACCCCGTCGGACTCGCTTGCGTGCGAGTGTTTTTTCATGTACGTCAAAAGATGAATTCTCCAAAACCAATCTCTATATTAGTCGCTACTTTTACTTTCCCGCCAAACAAAGATGGTGTTGCAGAGGCGTCTTCCTCCATGGTCCAAGTTTTTTTAAATAAAGGCTGGCATGTAGACGTTGCTACTGGCCCCACTTCCTTACCAAGAAACTCATTGAATTTCTTGGGATCAAAGATTTATGAGTTTGCAATCACCGGAACCCCTTACTTTAAAGATCCTTTTCGTGGTGAAATTATAAAGTACCGTAATTTTCTTTTGCAAGGCGACTGGGATCTTATTGTTTTCCAGTCCTACTGGTGGCCTCTGTACCTAGCCTTACCCATTCTTAATCAAATGAGATCTAAGAAGATTCTTGTGAGTCACGGGCATAGCGGAATAAATGTCTCATTAACACCTGTTTTTCCTTTTGGTATTCTTTTCTACCTGTTTACGATTTACCAGTCTATCATGATGCTAGGTTGGCTTAAAAAGTTTGAGCGCGTTGTTTTTTTGAGCCGTCGATGTGATTTTAACAACTTTTTTGACCATTACCTGGCCAAGCTTTGCAAGCACCCCCATATAAAAGTTATCCCTAATGGAGTTAATTCTTCTCAAGCATTTTTGCCCTCGGGCTTAAGCTTTCGCCATAAGCACAATATTCCTGCAAGTTGCATTTTTTTCCTTTGCGTCGCAAATTATGAAACTCGTAAAGATCAGGGCTTCGCAGTCAAGGCTTTTCGCAAGGCGGCTATTCCAAACTCTGTTCTTGTTTTCATTGGAAGTAAGTTCAATCAGTTTTCTTGCTCGCTTCAAAGAGATGACGCTCCCTTCGCTTTTCATAATTCAGTTGGTTCCATCATTTGGCTTGAGAATGTCCCGCGCGATGAGACTTTATCTGCTTTTTCAGAGTGCGACTGCTTTGTTCTTTCTTCAAAACGTGAAGCTCAACCAATTGCTTTACTTGAGGCAATGAACTTTTCTCGCCCTTGGGTCGCAAGAGATTCTGGTTGTATTTCTGAAATGCCAGGAGGAATTGTTGTTCAGAATATATCCACGATGGCCGTGGCGATGAGCCGCATAGCAAATGATTCTGAACAAAGATGTAGGCTTGGAAGAATAGGATTTTCCGCTACTCAAGATATTTTTGATATTAAAAAGACATCTTCAGCGTGGATCAAATTAGCAGAGGGTCTGTCTTCTAATTAACTCTTTGATGTTATAGTTCCATTTTTTTAAAACGCTTAAGTTTCTTGAATGCTTTTTTTTGCAGAAGCATTTTATAACTAGCTTTGGTATTTTTTTATAATATTTTTATTAAGTTGTATTCTTTATAAATCTTGCGGGATTCCCGCCCCATATTTGATTTGCCGGAATACTTTTTGTAACGACGGAACATGCACCAACAATTGCGTTTTCGCCTATCGTAACTCCTTTCAAGATTGTTGAATGCGCCCCGATAAAAACATTATTGCCAATCCTAACTGAATCGGTTTTTGTGCGCATTCTATCAACTATGCCGTCTAATCGATCTTGGGAGCTTAGCGAATGAAAATCTGTGTCATAAATGCATGCACCCCCTCCTATTTTTACATTGTCTCCAATAATTATGCTTTTATGGCAAATCAAGGCGGCAGAACTCACTCCAACATCTTGTCCAATAATTAGGAAAGCATCTTTCTGAACAACGAATATGCTCGGTTGCGGCCTGCCTATGGGATTACCTTTTAGGCCATTGTTTATTTTTAGGTTATCGCCGAATTGACAAAAGCCGCCCCTAGCAACCATAACAAAAGGAACTCCATTAGTATGAATACTTTTAAATTGAACATTATTAGAATAAAACATACAATACGTGAGAGCATTTTCGTACTTTGTAATTCCAAATGAAAAAAGTCGTTTTATAATTTTGTAAGCTATTGAGATATATTTTTGCATATATTCGAATATATTTCCATTAATCTGTTTTTGTTTAATTCCTTGTTATGACGAGCAGCTGCTACTTTTCTAGCACCACCTGATATTCTTTGAGCTAAATCCTGATCTGCAAATAAACCACAAATTCCTTTAGCCAGCATTTCAAACTCTTCAAAACGGTATACTAATCCTGTTTCATTATTTTTAACCATGTCCTCAATGCCTCCGACATATGATGCAACACAAGGGACGCCGATCAGTTGTGCCTCCGAAATAGAATTTGAACTATTTTCAATCGATGAGGGACTAACGAATACATGAGATCTCATGAGTCTTTGACACATTTCCTCTTCAGAAAGCGGTCCCGTAAATACTATATAATTTCCTAAACCGAGTCTTTTAATTAGCGTTTTAATCAATTTGCCATAACCTCCTATTCTCCAATAACTCTTATTTATAAAATCAATTCCTGCAACATAGACTTTTGTTTTTGGATAGCACCCTAGAATAATCGGCAATGCCCGAATGATTTGATAAAATCCTTTAATTGGGCTATGCGCCTGACTTATAAAAATACTATTCTTTTCGCAATTTTCATAAACCCATTGATGTTGATAGAATAACGGCCTCAGGGTCTCATTACAAAAATAATATCGGGCAGTAGGGTTGTTAGCCCAAATATGAGTACTATCCCAAAATGTTCTTCCAATTATATTCTTAGCTGACAGTAAAACTTCTTTTTCATAATATCCTCTTTTTTTCATATCTCTACGTTGCGCAAATATAGTGTCTCTTCTAATTAGATCACGAATTGTTATATTTTTTAACATGTCCCATGTCGATATATTGCCATAATAATAACGCTCACAAATGCTTACTAATCCTTGGATTGACACAACTACATTTTCACTACCACAGGCCCTAAGATAGGCTAAGCCGTGCGGGTATTCTGTTCCGTGGATATGCACAATGCTAGGCTGAAATTCTTTTTTGATGAGCTTCCACTTCTTTTCTAGTTTAGGATCATAAGTTCTATTGTTTTTTGCTTGGGGTAATAAATAATATTTAACCCCTTTGCTTTTGAATTTCTCAAATTCTCTGCCTTCATAAACTGAAGCAACAGCCAAGTTTATGTCTTTTTTGTTTTCTAAAATCGATAAGGCACTTGCATGCATCCATCCTCCACTTACAGGGCTTGCAACGCCTAAAGATGCGCAAGCATCAGGAAACAGATTGTTGGTGATCCAAAGTATATTCATCGTTATCTTTTGCGAAAACGTTTCATACACCATATCCTAAAAAAGATTTTCTAAATTTGATATAACTCTTTTTTGAAAGGATTTTGCCTTTGCTCGCAGATTGATAAAAAATGTTTTGAAAAAAAGATCTGGGTGTATCATCACCCCATAAATGGATGCACCACCTGCAGCAGATTGCAAGCTTGATGCTCCTGAATTTGATCTTTTCTCTGCTTGTCATCCTCGTGATCTTTTTACTTTAAGGCTGGCCCTCCCGCGAATTTACTCGTTAATCCAACCTCGCCAGATCTGGGTAGCTTGCAGGGGTAGGTGGACTCTTTTCTCACGACTCATTTTAGGTCGTTCAGTATCAATTCTCAATGAAGACAAAATGATTCCAGATATGACTCTGGCGGCTCTTCGCCAACTTCCGGTCGAACCCTTTCCGAAAGGCGCCGGGTGGTACTATCAGCAGTTAATAAAGTACTCTTTCTCGTTTCACCAACCTAAGGTCCCTTACTACCTTATTTGGGATGCTGATACTATTCCCCTTCGCCCGCTCTCTTTTTTCTCATCCGAAGGAAAATCCCTGCTAGCAGAGTCGGATGAGCTTCACCTTCCCTACCGCGAATCCTATCAGCGTCTTTTTCTTGAAGAATCACCTTCGGGCCTCAAGTCTTTTATTGCACAGCATATGATGATGAAGAAGGCCATTGTGCAGGAAATGCTGACCATGATTGATGCCAATTTCTCCGGTAATGAATCCTGGGCCTGGAAACTTATGCGCTCACTGCCATCCAAGGGGCTTAATCTGTTCAGCGAATATGAGACTTATGGCTGGTATTCTTCTCTGCATTATCCCGACCAGATTAGTAGAATCAATCGCCGATGGCTTCGAGATGGAATTTCTGAATTGGGTTATCCCCCAACCCCTGCAAAACTTGCCCGACTCTCTGCTTCTTTCGACTACACCTCTTTTGAGGCAAATCGGGCAAGTTGGACTTCGCTTTTTTCCAGGAAGAAAGCAACAGCATGAAAAAGATTCGCGTTGCTTTTTTAGTCGTCGACGATCGCTTTGACCAGCCCCTTCCCATCCCGTTTTTTGGTACGGCCCCCGCTGCCCTCTTACAGGGTTTTGCATATTACCCTGAGGATGTTGAAGTTCATGTTATCTCTTGCATTCAAAAGCCTATTCCCTGTCCAGAGAAACTAGCCCCGAATATATGGTTTCACGGACTCCTAGTTCCAAAATTTGGCTTTTTGCGGACTCTTCACCAAGGATGTGTTCGCGCTGTGTGCAAAAAACTGAGGGAAATTCAACCCGATATCATCCATGCACAGGGGACGGAACGTTGGTGCGCAATCAGTGGAGCTTTTTCTGATCATCCGCGGGTCTTAACCATTCATGGCAATCTTCGATTGATCAACCGTCTCAGTTCTATGAAGCCCCGACTTTATTGGACTCTGCAGACTTGGCTTGAAATCTTTTCAATCCCCCGCTTCGACGGGGTTGTCTGCATCACTGAATATACTCGGAAAAATATTACTGACCTTGCCCGTAAAACTTGGGTTGTCCCCAACGCTGTTGACCAATCCTTTTTTGATATTCATCGCAGCCCCTCAGTGCCACCCGAGGTCATTGTTGTTGCACATATTCAAGAGCGTAAGAACCAAAAGTTCTTTTTACAGGCAATCTCGCCACTGGCTAAGGAAATTGACTTCCGTATAAAGTTTTTTGGCTACGGCACAAAGGATCATCCTTATGGCCAAGACTTTTTTTCCCTTTTAGCCTCTCGCCCATGGGCTTCATTTGGCGGTATGATTGGAAGAGAACAACTTCGAGATGTGTTTTCACGTGCCTCACTTCTTGTACTTCCGTCCTTAGAAGATAACTGCCCTATGTCTGTCCTCGAGGCTATGGCAGCGGGTGTGCCTGTCATTGCCAGTGCTGTGGGTGGAGTTCCTGAGTTGATCCGCCACGAAGAGACCGGACTTTTAATTGACCCGCGCTCCTCGAGCTCAATTAACACAAATCTCCAGCGTATTTTGCTTAACCCGGCCTTTGCTTCTGGTTTGGCTGATGCTGCAAAAAAAGAGGCTCAGACAAGGTTTCACCCCCGCTCGATTGCTGACGCACACATCAATATTTATCGAGAGCTGTCCGGCAAATGAAATCCCTCGAACAAATAATCCCTCGATCAATATTGCGTCATCTTGAGGTATATTAATGCCTTTCCGTGTTGCCTGTTTGCTTTCCTGTCATAATCGAAAAAGCCTTACCCTTGCTTGCCTTGAGTCAATCCACTCCCAATTGAATGCCTGTGGAGCTGATGTAGAGATATTTATGCTTGATGATGGTTCAACGGATGGAACTTCGTCCGCAGTGCGTCAAAGATTTCCGCTTGTTAAACTCTTTTCGGGTTCGGGGGATCTTTTCTGGTGCGGTGCCATGCGCGTTTTGTGGCGCATTGCGGCGCAAAGTACCCCTGATTATTTTCTCCTACTTAACGATGATACTTTTTTCTATAAGAACGCTTTAGACGTTTTGCTTTCTTCGGCATCATTCTTAAATGACCAATGTCTGGTCGTCGGTTCTATTTGTGATCCAATCAACAAACGAAAGGTTTATGGAGGATTCGGACCTGTTTCCAGTCCCAACTTTAAGAGCCATTTTAGCGGTATGCGCTTTTATCAGACTTGCAATGCAAACTGTCTTTTAATTCCAGACGTTATATACCAGAGACTCGGGGTTTTTAATTCTGCCTACACTCACGCGATGGGAGACTTTGATTACGGTTACTTAGCGACACGAAACTGTATCCCGATTCTTGAGACGCCAGACTTTGTTGGAGAATGCTCTCCCAACGATGATAGTAAATCTTGGCGCAATAACACTCTTTCCCGCTCCGAGAGATTTCGCTACCTTTCTGGGCCGAAAGGCCTCCCCTTTCGTCAGTGGTTTATATTTTGTCGACGAAATTATGGGCTCCGATGGCCAATTAAGTTTTTTGGCCCGACAATCCGAATTATCTTGGGCATATAGCCTACTACTTTTAATTTTTAATTTACACAGATGCACGGATTGGACTTTTTCAGTGTATACTATAAAATGTTTTTTGCATGAGTTTATCTAGCTTTGTGCCAGAGCGAATTTGGGGTTATGTAGTAACCTTTCTTGGCTTTATCTTGGCCATATATGTGGGCTCGCATGTTGCCAGTGGTGACACAAAGCCAATTGCAATTGGCGTAGGCATAGTCGCCGCTATATCAGCACCTTTAATACTCAAGGATAGGTACTGGCTTTTATATCCAATTCTTTTCCCCCTTGCAGGCTCTATCTCGGCAATTCGACTGCCGTTCAACTACTCGGAATTGGGCGCTGTAGCAGTAATAGCAATATTTATTCTACGTCTTTGTTTTCACAAACAACATCTTGGATATCGACTTGGACTTGCTGATGTTGTGTTGTTAATCAATTTTTTGTATCTTGCTACAGTTTTTGCGCGAAATCCAGTGAGCATGCGTAGCCTTGGAGGTGGTGGGGGCGGCGATATGATCGGCGGGAGAAACTATTTTACGCTTAGCATGTTTTTTTTGGCATATTTCGTCCTTAATCACTGCAGAATCTCACCTCGCCTTTCTCTGAATCTACCTTGGATGATTGCGATTTCAGGAGCATTGGGATCTTTGATATTTCTCCTTACCTCAATATTACCCTTTACCGCTACGTTTATTTTTCCTTTTTGGTCTGATGTGGATCGCGAGGCTTATGGTGTTATGGCTCGTGGTGCCACTTCATTCGGCCAAGAAGCAGAATTCACGCGTTTAACTGGACTGGCCGGAATCGCTAGACCTCTAATCTTGCTTCTAATTTCCTACTATCCTCCATCAAGACTTCTTTTTCCTAACCCATTGCTTCCCTTCTTACTTTTTTATCCAAGCCTAGTTATTATCGCCCTTTCTGGATTTCGTAATGAGATAATGTTTACAGGCGCGTATGTTTTTATAGCCAATGCGATTCGCAAAATGTGGCTTTGGGCGCTTTTCTTTATCATAGTACCTTTGTTTGGAATCATTTTTTTAGCATTCATTAATCAGGGTGGTGATTTGGTACCTTTGGCTGCTCAACGTGCCTTTTCTTTCTTGCCCCTAGGCTGGAACAATAAGGTTGTCGCTGATGCAGACGGATCGGTGGACTGGCGTGTGGATATGTGGAAAGACGCTTTTTCGGGTGGTTTTATTAAAAACAAGTTGCTGGGAGATGGTTTCGGGTTCGATCGTGCAGCTATGAATCTTATTGCGGACGAAATGCAGGGGGGCACTGGTTTTGTCGGTGGCACAAGGCACGAAGCCCACATGATTCGTGGTTCCTTTCATAGTGGTCCTCTTTCTAGTATTCGCTTCGTAGGTGTTGTCGGACTAATCCTAATTCTTAGCCTTATGGCAGTGGTATTTCGCCTGGCTTTGATAACCTCCTTTAAAGCTAAAGGCACGCCTTACTTTCCACTTTCTCTTTTTATTGGCATACCTTTTCTTTGGCTGCCTTTCCACTTCGTTTTTATTTTCGGGGCCTTTGACAATGCTTTGAAGGACTTAATTCTCGGAATCGCCATGCTTAATATCATATATAAGAGTTGTGATTCTCTGCAGTCACCCCATCCCCAGCTTGAATTAAATAAAGTTCATTCAGAGAACAGCGATCATTAGGCGTCTTAAGATTTTTTTATTTATTATACTCAGACTTAGTTATACTTTCTAATATGTCGAAGCCCAGTTTAAAAAAAAATGTTCTTATTATTCAAGAACATCTTCCACACTATCGCGTTCCTTTTTTTAATCTTTTGTATAAAGAGCTGACGGCACGGGGAATTTCACTTCGGCTTGTTTTTTCGCCTCAAGGTAAGGAATCTTTAATCGCAGGATCAATTCCATGGGCGGAACCGGTCTCCATTCGCTGGCTTGGACCTATTGGATTTCAAAATATTTTTTCTATTGCAAAACATGCGGATTTAATTGTTATGCCTCAGGAAGTAAAATATGCCTCACTTTCTATTCTTCTACTAATGCGACCATTCGGTAGGTGGAAGATTGCACTTTGGGGTCACGGTAAGAATTTTCAGGCTCTTAATCAAAACTCTTTTGTCGAGTTGTATAAACAGTTTCTTTCTCGTCGCGTTGACTGGTGGTTCGCATACAATAATTTAAGTGCCCAAATTGTTAGAAACCTTGGTTTCCCGCCCGATAAAATTACAAATGTCATGAACTCGATTGATACATCTACCTTGCTTCAGGCACGAGATGCCATATCTCCGACCCAGCAAAGCGATTTGCGCAAAGAGTTGGGTCTCTTTTCAAAGAATGTGGGCATATATTCTGGCGGGCTTTATGCACAGAAGCGAATCCCTTTTCTTCTCGATGCATGTGTCCAAATTCGAAAGCTTGTCCCGGACTTCGAAATGATTGTCATCGGTAAGGGGCCAGACGTATCTTTAATCAAACACTTCGCGCATCAGCATGCTTGGCTTCATTATGTTGGCCCAAAAGATGATCATGCAAAAGTACCCTTCTTTTCAATAGCAAGGGCTTTTCTAATGCCTGGCCTTGTTGGCTTAGCTGTTTTGGACTCCTTCGCTCTAGGTGTTCCTATGGTTACCACGGAATATCCATACCACAGCCCTGAAGTTGACTACCTCAAAAACGACATCAACGGGTATATAGTTTCTGATTGGCAAAATCCCCAAAGATATGCTGAAAATGTTGCAGCACTACTGCTTAGCGACGACTCGCAAATGCGATTGATTAAGGCAGCGCAACGCGACTTATCCAACTATAGTGTCGAGAAAATGAGCCATAGATTTGCCCAAGGGATCATTCAGTCGCTGGCTCATCCCTGATTTTTTTATTTTAGGCGCTTTATTGCGAGGAATGCACTCGGCTCTCTTTCCGGATTTCTCCATCATCAGCTCCCTCTTACAGCAATTTGTGAACAGTAATATTTCAAAGGCTACTTACTTCTTAATTTGTATAACTTAACCCAATTCCACCACCAGGATACCAGTGGTCTTCTGGTTTTTCACTCCAGAAAGCGAAATTCCTCCCAGTCTTTTTAGAAAACCTGAGCAGCCGATCGTTGCAGTGTGCATTATCTCCAATTATGATCGAGTCGGAGGAAAGCATTCCTTGGATCAGCTGATACTCAAGTTCTTCGTGGGAGGCGCTATGGTCACTGTCGTTTATGAAAATATCGATTGGGGTTGGGAGGGTCGGGATTGTTTTTGCTGAGTCACCCAACAAGATTGTTCCAACTGATGCATATGTGCCTTTAAGGAGAAATCCTGCCTCAGGATTAATATCAAGTCCCAAGTATTTTCCTGGAAAGCCATCTTCGGTGTTTCTTAATATAGCCGAACACAAAACTATCGCGCCGAGTCCTTTGTCTATGCCAGTTTCCACAACAATTTTAGGCTTTTTGGCTCGGACTAAAAGATACCAACCGAGTCGTCTGCCAAAATGGGTCTTTTCGTCCGCAATTATTTTGCGGTTGCTGGCCAGCGTCCCCTCATGCACATGCTTACTTAAGTTTTCATCCTTTTCGAGCTCCTGCGCATACACTTCCATTTTTTCTGTAGAAACTCCAGTTATACATGATATCAAATTAATTAGATACGCCCTGCTCAGAGGTGTTATTTTATAGGTGAAATTAGTCGTCTCACGCGAATAAATAAGCCATCGTCCTGCTTCGTACAGCTTATGCTTAATATACCCCGAAAGAATGAAAAGTCTTGCCGCTAGAAGCACGACGGGCCCCAGAAGTGGGGTTTTAACGATGCATTTTTTAAGTTTCCTACTTAGGTCTGAGCTCATAGTAAGTTCCAGTATTAATCATATTATTGAAAGTATTTACGAATCCTGCGCAGCTTTAATAAGGTTTTCAAAATATTATCTTTTTTGTTTAACATCGTCGATATTTTTAGCAACGTCATTTTCCTGTTCTACCCTTTCTCCGCTTTAGCTGTTCTGTTTGACAACTCAAATATTGCTATTGTCGAAAGCAGGTTGGGAGCCAATCGAACGAAACCAGGTATCGCTAGCCTCCCGAAATAGGCGCTCTTCTTGATTTCTAGTCCTATTCCTTTCACAAGCTCCTTGAAGTCTTGAATCGAAAGTTGGTGAATATGCCCCGTATTCCACCAAGTATGCCCAAACAGCATGGCTCTAGGCATTCTCCCATAAAGAAATAGTTCTACGCGGTTGCGTAGATTTGCGAAATTAGGAAAGGAGACGATCTGTCTTGTCGCGACACGGCCCATTTCCGATAAAAGTTTCT
>Ga0214917_10005748_pt1 | contig 13140 bp, 9 predicted proteins | sample LL_1208_BB_MetaG_FD_177983 | JGI IMG/M metagenome (GOLD analysis project Ga0214917, IMG submission 177983) | Freshwater microbial communities from Lake Lanier, Atlanta, Georgia, United States - LL_1208_BB | ecosystem: Environmental > Aquatic > Freshwater > Lake | place: USA: Georgia | collected... | reverse complement strand
CGGGCCGCCGCCGCCCGATCACCGGCCGCGACGGCCCCGTCGGTGTCGGCCGGCATCGATTCGGCGGCGTCGGCTGGGTCGGGTGCGCTCACGCCCCCAGTATAGGCCCGCGTGCGGCCGCGACGGCGTGCAGTCCGGCGCCGGATGCGTGGAGGAGTCCGCACCGGCGCGATCGCGGCGGCCCCGTGTCACACGCCCGCCAGCGACCGCAGGTCACGCTCGACCGCGTCGAGCCGGGAGGTCAGCGACGCCTTCGCCGCGGCGAGCCCCGCGGCGGCGCCGGGTGGTGCGGCCGCGAACAGGTAGAACTTGATCTTCGGCTCGGTGCCGGAGGGCCGGGCCGCCACCGCGTTGGCGACGGCGGGGAACCGACCGCTCGCGGCCACGCCGGCGGCGACCGGGGCGGGATCGGCCAGATCGAACATCACCAGGTCGCCCCGCGGCCCCGTGAACGGCACCGGCTCCGCCCCGGGCATCGTGGCGGTGAGCGTGGCGTAGTCGCGGACGCGGGCGACCCGCAGGCCGCCGAAGGTCTCGGGCGGCCGCGACCGCAGCGTCGCCATGATCTCCCGCATGCGGTCCATGCCGGCGGCGCCCGGGAGCGTGATGGCGACCTGCCGCTCGAGGTGGCAGCCGTGCCGGCAGAACAGCGCGTCGAGCTGCTCGTGCAGCGTCCGCCCCTCGGCCCGCAGCGTGGCGGCGAGCTCCGCCAGCAGCAGTGCCGCGACGCTGGCGTCCTTGTCGCGGACGTGCGTGCCCGCGAGGTAGCCGTGCGACTCCTCGCAGCCGAACAGGAAGCGGTCGGGACCGGTCTCGTCGATCGCCTGGCCGATCCACTTGAATCCCACCTGCAGTCCGTCGATGGCGGTCGCCCCGTGGGCCTCCGCGATGCGGCGGACGAGCCCGGTCGTCACGAGCGTCGTGATCACGTGATCGGCGGCCGTCAGCGTGCCGGCGGCGCGGCGGCGCGACAGCACCCAGTCGGCGAGCAGGGCCGCCAGCTGGTTGCCGGTGAACGTCCGCCAGGCGGCGGCCGGCGCGAGCGTCAGCGGGGCCGCGGCGCCCAGCCGGTCGCAATCGGGGTCGCTGGCGAGGACGAGGTCGTCGCCGCGGGCCATCGCCTCCGCGATCGCGCCCTCGAGCACCTGCGGGTTCTCGGGGTTGGCCACGTGGCCGGGCACGTTGGGGAAGTCGCCGTCGGGCGCCTCCTGGGGGGCATGGAGCCGCAGCCTGGAGAAGCCCGCGCCGGCGAGCACCGGCACGACGGCACTCGCCCCCACGCCGTGCAGGGGCGTGTAGAGAATGGAGACGTCCCGCGGGCCGGGCGAGGCCTGGCGGAGCACGGCGGCCACGAAGGCGGGATCGATCTCCGCCTCCACGAACGCCACCCGGCCGTCGGCCACGCCGGCGGCGAACGGCTCGCGTCGTACCGCGTCGCACCGCATCACCCGGTCGATGATGCCCTGGTCGTGCGGGGGCAGCACCTGCACGCCCCCCGCCCAGTAGACCTTCACGGCGTTGTCGCTGGGGGGATTGTGGCTGGCGGTCACCATGATGCCGCAGGTGCTGCCGGTGTGGCGGACGGCGTACGAGAGTTCGGGGGTGCTGCGGAACCCGCGCAGGAAGAAGATGCGGAACCCCGCCGCCAGCAGGACCTCGGCGCACAGCTCGGCGAAGTGCTCCGACCGGTGCCGCGTGTCGTACGCGATCGCGCAGGAGGGCGCCGTGCCCGCCGGCAGGACGGCCCGCACGTAGTCGGCCAGGCCCTGCGCGCTCTCGCCGATGGTGCGGTCGTTGATGGCGTTGGAGCCGACGGGATACATGCGGCCGCGCCGGCCGCCGGTGCCGAAGGGGATCACCGTCCAGTAGACGTCGTCGAGTTCCTTCCACACGGCCGGATCGCCGGCCGCGCGGTCGATCCGTTCCGCCAGGGCTCCGGCGAATTCCGCGTACCGCGGGGCCGTGAGCCAGTCGTGCATCGTCCGCGCGGAATGGTCGGTGATCGCGCCGGCCGCCCGGGCCGCGTCGATGGCCGCGAGGCGGCCGGCCGGAATTCCGGCGCGGCGGTCTGTCGAGTCGGTCATGGATGGCGATCTCCGGTCGGTGGGGGAAACGAAAGGAAGGCGGGCGCGACGGATTCGGCCGGCGGCTTTATACTCGCCGTGACCTTCCGGTCACCACCTCCCGAGCCGCATCGGCAGTCCACCATGGCCGCGTCCGCGACCGTCCCGCTCATCGTCAGCGTCTCGGGACTGCGCGGCATCGTCGGCGACAGCCTCACGCCGGACGTCGCCGTACGGTACGCCGCGGCGTTCGCCGCCACCCTGCCTGCCGGTCCGATCGTGATCGGCCGCGACGGCCGCGAGTCCGGCCCGCTCTTGATGGAGGCGATCGCCGCGCACCTGCTCGCGTCGGGCCGCGACGTCGTGGACTGTGGCGTCGCGGCGACTCCCACCGTGGGCATCGTCGTGCAGGAGGAACGGGCCGCCGGGGGCATCCAGATCTCGGCCAGCCACAATCCCGCCGCCTACAACGGCTTGAAGCTGTTCTCCGCGGCGGGCCGCGTGCTGCCGGCAGCCGCCGGCGCCGAGGTGCTGGCCGCGTTCCGGTCGGCGACCGGCGCGAGGGTGGCGGGCCGCGCCGGCGTCGCCGCCGGGCGGCTGCGCCGCGTCGATGGCGGCCCGACGCACGTGGAGCGGGTGCTCGGCATCGTCGACGTCGAGGCGATCCGGCGCCGACGGCCGCGGGTGTGGCTCGACGCGGGCCATGGCGCGGGGAGCCTCGTGGCGCGGCCCCTGCTCGAGCGGCTGGGGTGCGAGGTGGTGATCGAGGGGGGCGAACCCGACGGCCGCTTCACGCATCCCCCCGAGCCCACGGCCGACAACCTGGCCGCCATGCTGCCGTCGATCCGCGTGCACCGCGCCGATGTCGGCTTCTTCCAGGACCCGGACGCCGACCGGCTCGCCATCGCCACCGCCGAGGGGCGTTACATCGGCGAGGAGGCGACCCTCGCGCTGGCGGTGGACGCGGTGCTCGCACGCCGGCCGGGGCCGATCGTGGTCAACTGCTCGACGAGCGGGATGGCCGCGCTGATCGCGGCCAGGCACGGCGTGCCCTGCCACGTCTCGGCCGTCGGCGAGGCGAACGTCGTCGATGCCATGCTGGCCACGCAGGCGGTCCTCGGCGGCGAGGGCAACGGCGGCGTCATCGATCCGCGGGTGGTGCTCGTGCGCGACAGCTTCGTCGCGATGGCCCTGGTGCTCGAGCGGCTGGCCGGCCGGGAGGGGGCGGGTGCCGACGTCGAGGGGCTGGCCCGCGGGCTGCCAACGCTCGTGATGCGGAAGACGAAGGTCGATCTCGCGCCGGCGGTCGCGGGACCGGGGCTCGACGCCGCGTTCGACCGCATCACGCGGGCGTTCCCCCGGGCCGGCGTGAGCCGTCTCGACGGCCTGCGGCTGGAGTGGGCCGGTGGCTGGCTGCTCGTCCGCGCCAGCAACACCGAGCCGATCGTGCGGATCGTCGCCGAGGGGGCCGACGCCGCCGAGGTCGACGAGGCGATCGCCCGGGTGAGGGCCGCACTCTGAGCGGACCGCCGCCGCGCGTGCGCCGGTCGGCGGCCGCCGGTCACGGCCTCACGATCACGCGCGATCCCGCCCCGAGGATGTCGACGAGTTCCTGCAGGTCGCGGTCCGCCACGATCAGGCTCGCGGCGGGGATCGCGTCGTCGGGCACCGTGGACGGGTCGGCGATGCCCTCGATCGACAGCCCCTCGCCGAGGCTGATGACCGGCGGCCCCGATCCCGCCCACGCGACCTGCGACGCGGCGGCCGGACGGTCGGCGGCGGGGTCGTCGCGACGGGACGCGACCACGGGCACGATGCTGCCGACGCGGTCGCGCACCTGCCTGCCGATGATGACGGGGAAGCTGCCGGCGTAGTTGCCCCCGACACGCAGGCTGAGCCGGCGACGCGAGACGCTGACCACGCCGTCGAACGGGCCGCGCAGCACCTTGAGCGACTCGCCCGGCACGAGCTGGTAGGGGGCGGGCACCCCGTTGATCTTGGCCAGCAGCGGCCAGGGCACGGCCAGCGGCGCCGCGATCGACTCGAGCGTGTCGGCCGGCTGCACGACGTGCGGAGGCAGGAGATGGTCGAGCGTGGAGTAGAGCACCGTGCCCGCCAACTGGCCGAGCAGTTCGTCGAGCCGCTGGCTTTCCTCGAGGCCGAGTGACGGCTCGTCGTGCCAGGCGGAGAGCACGGCCAGCGCCTCCGCGTAGCGGCCGGCCGCGAGCTTGTCGTGGGCGTCGGCCCATGCCGACGCGAAAGCCGCCGACGGCGGCGCCTGCGGCGGCTGTGACACGACCGCGGGGGGGAGCGGCGGCGGAATCGTCGCCGCCGGCGCCGCCGTCGGCGCGGGGGGCACGATCGCCGCCGGCGGGAAGCCGCCAGCGACGCCGGGAGCGGCGTTCGCCGGATCGTTGACGGCCGCATCGGCGACCGGCGGCGGTGCGGAGACGGCATGCAGATAGGTGGGAGATGCCTCGGGGAACGGCGGCGTTCCGGTGGCCGACCGGGGCTGGGACGGATCGGTCACGGGGGGCCGCTCGACCGGCATGCCCATCGCGTTCGCCGCGGCCGGCAGCACCGCGGCGGTCGCGGCCGTGGGGGGGGCGACGGCTGGCGGCATCTCGACCTGCGGCGCGAACGGCGGCGCGGTGGCGAGGTCGGCACGGGGTGCGTCCAGCATCGGGGCGGCGGTTCCGCCGGGGCCCTTGTTCACCACCGACCAGGCCCCGTAGAGGATCGTCCCGAGGAGGACGAGCACCACCAGCGGCTTGAGCGAGTCTCCCGAATCGGTGTCGCGTTCACGGTGGGCGTGGCCCTTGGACCGGCTGGCCATGGTGACGGGTTCCGCGGATGGGTCGGCCGCCCGCAGTGACCGAACTGCGGCAGTGGCCGGACGAGAACGGCGGAGGGTAGAGGCCCGCCGGAGCCGGTGCCAGACCGCTTCGACCGGAAAAAACGGCGGGGGAGAGCCGGCGTCCGCGGCGGTTTCCCCGCGGCCGGACCCGCTCCGATCGCCACGACAGGGGGGGCAGGGGTATAGTGTGGGCCACGTGGCTGCCACACGGTGATCCCCGCATGGTCGCGGACCGCGGGAGAGGAGCTGTCGATGCGTTCCCAGCACGTGGACCCCATGCGGGTTCGCGACGTCGTTGCGATCGTGCTTGCCGGCGGCAAGGGGGCCCGGCTCGAGCCGCTCACGCGGGACCGCGCCAAACCGGCGGTGCCGTTCGGCGGCACCTACCGCATCATCGACTTCGCCCTGTCGAACTGCCTCAACAGCGGCCTGCGGAGGCTGCTGCTGCTGACGCAGTACAAGGCGAGCAGCCTCGACCGGCACATCAACGTGGGGTGGCGGCGGTTCTTCTGCCGCGACCTCGGGGAGTTCCTCGACGTGCTGCCGCCGCAGCAGCGGGTGGACGAGAACTGGTACCTCGGCACGGCGGACGCCGTCTACCAGAACATCTACTCGTTGGAGATGGCGGCGCCGCGGCTGGTGATCGTGCTCGCCGGCGACCACATCTACAAGATGAACTACCAGCGGATGATCGATGCCCACGAGGCGAGCGGTGCCGACGTGACGGTGGGCGCGCTTCCCGTCCCCCGCGATGCGGCCCGGGAGTTCGGCACCATGGAGTGCGACGCCGGCGGCCGCGTGCGGGCCTTTCGCGAGAAGGTGGCCGATCCCCCGCTCATGCCGGGCAGCGACGGGATGTGCCTGGCGTCGATGGGCATCTACTGCTTCTCGACCCCGTTCCTGCTCGAGCGACTGAAGGAAGACGCCCACGACCGCGGCAGCCGGCACGACTTCGGCCATGACATCCTGCCCGCCGTGATCGAGACCCACGGCGTGCAGGCCTTTCCGTTTCGCGACGAGAATCGCAAGCGGGACGCCTACTGGCGGGACGTCGGCACGCTCGACGCCTACTTCGAGGCCAACATGGACCTCATCGACGTCGATCCGCAGCTCAACCTCTACGACGAACAGTGGCCGATCCGCACGCACCATCCCGCCTACCCACCACCCAAGTTCGTGTTCGCCGGCGAAGGGCCGGAGTCGCGGCGGGGCGAGGCCACCGACAGCCTCGTCTGCCCGGGGGCGATCATCTCCGGCGGCCGGGTGACGCGGTCGATCATCGGCCCGGGCGTCCGGGTCAACAGCTTCGCCAGGGTGGAGGACAGCATCCTGTTCGAGGGCGTGGACATCGGCCGGCATGCCCGGGTGCGTCGCGCCATCATCGACAAGGGCGTCCGGGTGCCGCCGGGCGTGTCGATCGGCTTCGATGCCGGCGAGGATGCCGCCCGGGGCTTGACGGTTTCGCCCCGGGGCGTGACGGTGGTGGCGAAGGGGCACGCGCTGGCCGCGGGTCCGCTGGCCGCAGCCGTCGATTGACCCGGATCGACCGACCCCATCCACCGGCCACGCCGACCGACCCGATCCGCCCGCCCGACCGTCTCGCCGCCATGCCGAAACGCAACCTGTTCATCGTGCTCGTGATGCTCGCCGGCAGCGTCGTGGCCTGGCTGGCCCGCGACCATGCCGGCCACGGCCGCCGGTTCGCGGAGGTGCTCGCGGGAATCGAACGCGGCCACCTCGAACCCGTGGATCCGCGTGGGCTGTTCGACACCGCGATGGCGGCGGTGTTCGCCACGCTCGACGAGCATTCGGCGTGGCTGGGCACGGACGGCCGCGAGCCGCGTGGCGCCGTCGCGGAACGGGAGTTCGGCGGGGTGGGGATCGAACTCGCCGCGGCGGATCCGCTCCGGGGCATCGCGGTCGTGGGGCCGGTGCTGGCATCGCCGGCCTGGCATGCGGGGATCGCGGCGGGGGATCGCATCCTCGCCATCGACGGCATCCCGGCCGGACAGTTCACGCTCGAGGAGGCCTGCCGCAGGCTCCGCGGCGTTCCGGGCACCACGGTGTCGCTGACGGTGGCCTCGGCCGCCGGCGGGACCGACGCCGCGGCGGCGACCACGCGGGAGGTGCCGCTCCGTCGCGAACGCGTGGAGATGGAGACCGTGCTCGGCGACCGCCGGCGGCCCGACGGCTCGTGGGAGTGGATGGTGGAGGGCGAACCGGGGGTGGCGCTGCTGCGGATCACGTCGTTCGGAGACCGCACGGCCGAGGCGGTGCGATCCGCCGTCGATGCCATCGCCGTCCGCATGGCTGCCGATGCGTCCGCCGCCGGGGACGCCGCCGCGGCGGCCGGCCTGCTGATCGTGGACCTTCGGGGAAACGCCGGCGGCCAGGCGGCGGCGGCGGTGGAGGTCTGCGACCTCTTCCTCGACGACGGCGTGATCGTGTCCACGAGACGGCGGTCGCCGGCCGGCGGGAACGCCGCCGTGTCGGCGACGTCCGACACCCGGCGGGCGACCCGCGGTGCCGCGGTCCCCGACGTGCCGATGGCGGTCCTCGTCGACGGGCTCACCGCCCACGTCGCGGAGGTGGTGGCCGCCTGCCTGCAGGATCATCGTCGGGCGGTCGTGGTGGGCAGCCGCACGTTCGGCCATGGCACCGTCCAATCGATCGTCCCCCTGGCCGACGGCAGCGGCTCCTTCCGGCTCACGACCGCCGAATACCTGCGGCCCGGCGGCGGCGCCATCCACCGCTGGGACACGCCGGGCGGCGACGACTCCGCCTGGGGCGTCAGCCCAGATGCCGGGGCCGCGATCACGCCCACGGGTCGGCAGCTCGAGGCCTGGCGGGACTGGCGCCGGCAGCGGGATCTCGTGCCGGCCAAGCACGACGGAGCCGTGGCCGTGGACCCCCCGTCACTGGCCGTGCTCCCGCGACGGGTCGACGCCGTGCTAACGCGGGCGATCGACGTCCTGCGCGGGCTGCCGTGAGCCGGTCGAGCCGCGGCGGCCCGGGCGGCCGCCCGTCCGATCGGCGGCCGCCGCCAGCCCGTCCCTGATTTCGGCGGCCAGGAAGAAACTGCCCGCCACGCAGACCAGGCCCCGCGGGGTGGCCAGCGTCCGCGCCAGCCGCAGGGCCTCGGCCGGCGCCGTCGCCACCTGCGGCGCGGGCAGTCCCGCCCGCCGGCAGGCCTCCACCAGCCGCGGCACCGTCGCGGCGCGGGGATTGGTGGCATAGCGGGTGACCACGACGTGGTCGAAACGTCCGCGTGTCACCGCCAGCATCTGGTCGATCTGCTTGTCGGAACTGGCGGCGAAGACGAGGACCGTCGGCCGGCATGACCGGCCGACCTGCCCGAGCGTTTCCACGAGCGACTCCATCGAGGCGACGTTGTGCGCCGCGTCGAGGATCACGAGCGGATCGGAGGCGATCGTCTCGATCCGGGCGGGCAGCCGCACCGATCGCAGACCGTGCGCGACCGCCCGGTCGCCCACCCGGCACACCCCTCGCGCCACGAGCGAGCGGACCGCCATGACCACCAGCGCCGCGTTGACCGCCTGGTGCGGGCCCGGCATGCCGAGCGGCAGGAGCGTCTCGCGGGGGGCGTCACCCGCCCGCAGCGGCTCCCCGGTCTCCCGCACGAGGACGCTGCCGGGGCACAGCGGATCGGCATCCGCGGCCGGGAGACGGTAGGTCGCCTCGAAGTCGCGGCCCTGTTCGCACAGCGGCGCGCGCCGTGCGGCCGCGGTCGCCGCGATCACCCGGCGGGCCGCCGGGTGCGTCGCGGCGGAGATCACCGGGCAGCCCCGCTTGATGATCCCGGCCTTCTCCCTCGCGATGCGGCCGACGGTCGGGCCGAGCAGGTGCATGTGGTCGAGGCTGATGCTCGTGATGATCGACAGCACGGGGCGGGAGACGTTGGTGGCGTCGAGCCGCCCGCCCAGTCCGGTCTCGAGCACGGCGAGATCGACCCGTGACCGGGCGAAGTGCACGAACGCCACCACGGTGAGCACCTCGAACCAGGTGGGGCAGGCGGCGCCGCGCCGGCTGGCGGCCCGGTCCATCCGCTCGACCGCCGGCATCACCTCCGCGAAGGCCCGCACGAGCGCCGCCGCCGGGATCGGCCGGCCGCCGACGCAGATGCGTTCCTCCAACCTGTCGACGTGCGGGGACATGTAGCGGCCCACGCGGTAGCCTGCCGCCCGCAGCACCTCGGCCAGCATCGCGACCGTCGACCCCTTGCCCTTGGTCCCGGCCACGTGCACGACGGGGAACCGGTGGTGGGGATTGCCCACCGCCGCGAGCAGCCGCCGCACGCGGGCCAGTCCGAACGTGCCCGGGGCCGCGGTGGCGGGCATGGCCCGCTCGAAGTTGAGCCGGCGATCCAGCCAGGCCAGCGCGGCCGTTCGGGTGAGCCGCGGCCTGCGTGAAGTGGGCATTTTGCTCAACCTGCCGGAAGGACGGCGTCTGTCGGGGCACCACGGCGCAGCGGCGGGCCTCCAGGCCGCCGGATCGACGGCCTTTCCTTGCAGGCGAGTCTACCTCCGCAGGTGAAAGCGGGCTTGACCGCCGCGGACCGTTTCCAGACCCTCCTCCGCCGTGTCGAGGGAGACCGTCGCCTCCAGGATCGGCGTGTGCACGCAGTGGCATCCTTTCCCCACCTTCGTCCGAGGCCGGCGTCCAGCGCGGCGCCGTCGATGCGGCGGGCCGGCTGGCGGTGTGCGGCCGCCCTGTGGCTGACGACCCTGTCGGCCGTGGGCGTTGGCCAGGAGCTGCTGCCGACGCCCGGCGCGGTCGGGGCGCCCGATGCCGCCGCCCCCGCGGTCCAGGATCGCCCGCCGCGGGCCGCGGACCCGCTGCCGGCCGTCGGCGAACCGCCTCCGCTCTACATCGCCGATCCGCTCCACCCGAACGGGTTCGCCGGCATTCCCGTCGGTGCGGCGGCCGACATGCTGCCCGACTGGCCGCGGTGGTTCGCCGGGGCCAGCGGCCTGGTGATGACCCGCACGCTTCCCGCCGGGACGGCGACCATGCAGCCGGCGGCGGGCGTGCAGCTGCAGACGTCGAGCGCGGCCGCGACCTGGCCCGGGGGCGTGGACCTGCACGTCGGACGCTGGTTCGGCCCGCGGCAGCACCATGCCGTGGAGTTCATCTACTGGGGCGTGTACGGCATCGGGTCGTCCGCCACCGCCGCGGCGAACCCGGCGACCATCGACGCGATCCCGCAGGCACCGGGCGTGACGGCCGGGGGCGTGCCGGCCTCGTCGTATCTGGCGAACGCGGCGGCCCAGGTCATCAGCCGCTCCGACCTCGTCAACGACGTCGAGATCAACTGGGTGTATTCGCTCTGGGAACGGCCCGAGTTCCTGGCGCGGGATCCCGCCGCACCCAGCCGTCCGATCAATCTCATGTGGCTCGCCGGCTTCCGGTTCTTCGAACTGGAGGACGTGCTCACCCAGACGAACTTTCCAGCCGCCGGCACGCCCGGCACGCTCGACCTCGGCGTGGCCACCAACAACAACCTGTACGGTGCCCAGGTCGGGGCCAAGTTCGACTGGCGGCTGCTGTCCCGCGTCCGGTTCTCGGCCGTGCCGAAGTTCATGATCGCCGGCAACTCGATCACCAACACGACGTCGCTGGCGACGGGGGCGGGCACGCCGGCCGTCTTCGCCTCGGGCGTCCCGGTCAACGTGCACTCCACCCTCGGCGTGTTCTCCTGGCTGGGCTCGGTGGACACCGGCGTGGCCTGGGACGTCACCGACCGCTGGAGCCTGTCGCTGGGCTACCGGGTCGTGGGCGTGGGCAACGTGGCCCAGGCCGACGGGCAGTGGCCCGCCGTGATCAGCGGCCCGGGAAGCATCACGGGAATCGACGCCGGTTCGAGCACGATCATCCACGGCGGCTTCGCGGGCTTCGAGGGTCGATACTGAGCCGGCCCGACCGGCCGCGCGGCCGTGCTATCCTGCACCGACCGGCGGCTGTCCGCCGCCGCATCGCCCCAGAGGAGCCCGCCGATGACCGCCCCGCACGTCGCCCCACGGAACGCCCGCGACCTCTCCGCCAAGACCTGCGTGCCCTGCGAGGGGGGCGTGCCGCCGTGCACCCCGGCCGAGGCGGCGGCGCTGCTGGCGGCGGTGCCGGCATGGCGGCTGACGCACGACGGCACGCGGATCCGCCGCGACGTCACCCTGAACACCTTTCGCGAGTGCGTCAAGCTGCTCAACAACGTGGCGGCGGTCGCGGAGCGGGAGCGGCATCATCCCGACCTGCACCTCGAAGGCTACCGCACGGTGTGGATCGAGATCTTCACCCACGCCATCGGCGGGCTGTCCGAGAACGACTTCATGCTCGCCGCCAAGATCGACGCCCTGCTGCCACCCGCGTGAACAGCGGAACGGACGCCGCCGGGGGCGGCGATCGCGTCAGCCACCGCAGTAGTCGATGGCCCGTGCGATCTCGCTCTTGAGGTCCTTGCGGGCGACGATCCGGTCGATGAACCCGTGCTCCAGCAGGAACTCGCTGGTCTGGAAGCCCTTCGGCAGCTCCACGCGGATCGTCGCCTTGATCGTCCGCGGCCCGGCGAAGCCGATCAACGCCCGGGGCTCGGCGAAGCACAGGTCGCCGAGCGACGCGAAGCTGGCGGCGACGCCGCCCATGGTCGGATTGGTGAGCACGGAGATGAACAGCCCGCCCGCCTGCGAGTGCCGGGCGAGCGCCGCCGACACCTTGGCCATCTGCATGAGCGAGAGGATGCCCTCGTGCATGCGGGCGCCGCCGCCGGAGGCGCTCACGATGATCAGCGGCAGCCGGCCGGCGGTGGCTCGTTCGACGAGCCGCGCGAGCCGTTCGCCGACCACGCTCCCCATGCTGCCCATGATGAAGGACGAGTCGGTCACCCCGCAGGCCACGCGGCGGGCCCGGATCATGCCGGTTCCGGTGACGGCCGCGTCGGTCATGCCCGTCCGCTTCTGTTCGGCGACGATCCGTTCGGCGTAGGCCTTCTTATCGCGGAATCCCAGGGGATCGGTGGGACGGAGGGTGGCATCCCATTCCTCGAACGTGCCGTCGTCGAGCAGCTGGGCGATCCGCTGCGCCGCCGACACGTACCAGTGGAAGCCGCACTGGGGGCAGACATTGAGCAGTTCCTCCGCTTCCTTGCGGTAGATGGTCGCGCTGCAGCCGTCGCACTTCTGCCACAGTCCCTCGGGCACGCCGCGCTTGGTCCGCGGAGCGGCCGGGGGCGTGGGCTTCCGCGGCTCCTCGGCAGGATTGGTCGGACCGCCGGCGGTCCGTGCCGTCGCCAGTTCGCCGGAGGCGCCGGCGGGGGTCGGTCGCTGGGGGCGGCGGCGTTCCATGCGCGTGTTCCGGGTCGCGGGCGTCGGCCGCGGCGTGGGCGGGGCGGACGGGGGTGGGGCGGTCGGGCGGCAGCGTGGCCGGCCACGCGAACCTGAAGACCCGCGGGAGCCACCTGCCTCCGGCCCAAGTCTAAACCAACCGGCCGCGGAGATGCTGCGCCGGAATCGCACCCCCCGGCATGACGGGGGCAGCCGGTCCGCGGCCTCGGATCGGTGTGGCCGGCGGGCGATCGGCGGCGGGTCGTCGGCTCCACTGGGCCGCCGCGGGCAGTTCCACCCACGGGTCGGCACCGGCCGCATGCTCCCAGAGGTCGCCCATCGACTCGCCGGCCACGAGCCAGCGGACGATGCGGTCGAGCGGCGCGGGCACGACGATCGCCACCCGCCCGTCGCCATGCCGCCGCAGGATCTTCTCCAGGGCCCGCTCGACCCGTTCGCACGCCTGCTCCAGCAGTTCGCCCTTCGGCGGCGCGACGGCCCAGGGATTGTCCTGCCACTGCCGGTAGAGCCTGGGCTGCCTGCGGCGGATGTCCTCCACGAGCAGGCCCTGCCACAGCCCCTGGTCGAGATTGTGCAGGGTGGGGACGGGCCGGGGCTTGATGCCGAGCGCACGGCCGACGATCCGGGCCGTGCCGAGCGCGGCCAATTCTCCGGCCGCGTAGACCGCCGAGCACGGCTTGTCCGCCAGCGCCGCCGCCGCCGCCTCCGCCTCGACGATGCCCGCCGCGCACAACGGGATGTCCACCACGCCGCGGATCCGCCCCAGCGACTCGTAGTCGGTCGCTCCGGCGCGGATCACGATCAGGGTATCGGGCATCGGGTGGTCATTGACTCCAGGAGGAACGAGGGTTCCGCGGCGGAGGTG